>ENA-UOJJ01000576-UOJJ01000576.1-human-gut-metagenome-genome-assembly--contig:-CS66-NODE-576-length-60944-cov-11.321766_pt1 | contig 60944 bp, 79 predicted proteins | sample MGYA00242343_ERZ723890 | MGnify/ENA metagenome assembly ERZ723890
GCCAATGCGCATAGAACCGGTATATAGTAAACAGCACGCTGTAAAGCGTGCTGTTGCCATGTTTGTTAGCTGTTGTTGCCTGCCGCTGATTGACACCATGATTACACCAATGTTTTCGGTTCGAACACCTCTAAAGCAGTATGAAACTACGCGAACCAGAAAAACAATGTTTTTCACATTTTGTAACATGATTTTGAATTATTGACTACAAAATGCGTTTTATATGCATTTATAAGTTTCAGAATCCACAAGATTGCTGAAACCGAAAATGCTTCAAAATTCGGAGTAAGAAACCTTGGTGTCCCTGCCCCTTTTGTCTCTGCCGAGAGACCCCGGCATCCCCCGGCCGCCGAAGGCGGCCAATGCCCACGCTCACTCTGAGCGTAACGCCGCCTCCAGCGGCGAGCCGCTGTATCGGCGGAAAGGCATACCCTCTGCTGAGGGGAAAGATAGAAGGGGCTCTTCGCCCTTGACCCTCCTCCCCCTCCGTGTTACAATAAATGAAGATTATTATACCTTAAATCCTATAAGAAAGGTAGTTTATTATGCAAATCGAAACAAAATGCCTGCATGAAGGCTACAAGCCGGAAAACGGCGGCCCAGGCGTCATGCCCATCGTTCTGTCCACCACCTATCGCTTCGACTCGACCGAAAAGATCGCGTCCCTGTTTGATATGCCGACCGAGTGCATCTACTCCCGCTTCGCCAACCCGACCTGCGATGCCGTGGAAAAGAAGATCGCCGCTCTCGAGGGCGGTGTCGGCGCCATGCTGACCACCTCGGGTCAGGCCGCTTCCCTGCTCTCCATCCTCAACCTCTGCTCCGCAGGCGACAGCTTCATCGCCGTCTCCACCATCTACGGCGGCACGATCAACCTGTTCGGCGTCACCCTCAAAAAGCTCGGCATCGAGTGCATCTGGGCAGACGCGGAAGCGGATGAAGAGGAGATTCAGAAGCTGTTCAAGCCGAACACCAAGGCTGTTTTCGGTGAAACGCTCGCCAACCCGGCTCTGACCGTATTCGACATCGAAAAGTGGGCGAATATCGCGCACAGGAACAACGTTCCGCTCATCGTGGACAACACGTTCGCAACGCCGGTTCTCTGCCGCCCGTTCGAGTGGGGCGCAGACATCGTCATCCACTCCACCACCAAATACATGGACGGCCACGCGGTACAGGGCGGCGGCGTTATCGTCGACGGCGGCAAATTCGACTGGGCTGCCTCCGGCAAGTTCCCGGACTTCACCGAGCCGGACGAGAGCTACCACGGCGTTGTCTACACCCGTGAATTCGGCGCGATGGCCTACATCATCAAGGCCCGCATGCAGCTGATGCGCGACTTCGGCTGCTACCCCTCCGCACACTCCGCATTCCTGCTCAATCTGGGTCTCGAGACCCTGCCGGTCCGCATGCGCCAGTACTGCGAGAACGCGCTGACCGTCGCAAAATTCCTTGAGGCCAGCGACAAGATCGCCTCGGTGCGCTACCCTGCCCTGCCGGGCAACGAGCACTTCGAGCGCGCGAAGAAGTATCTGCCGCTCGGCACCTCGGGCGTCATGTCCATCGACATCAAGGGCGGCCGCGCTCCGGCGATGAAGTTCATGGACAGCCTCAAGCTCGCGTGCAACGAGGTTCACGTTGCCGACATCCGCACCTGCGTGCTGCATCCGGCTTCCGAGACCCATCGCCAGCTGACCGACGAGCAGCTTGTTGCCGCAGGCATCGAGCCGGGCATGGTCCGCATTTCGGTCGGTCTGGAGAACGTCGAGGACATCATCGCAGACCTTCAGCAGGCGCTCGACCAGATCTGAGAGGAGCCTCCCATGCGCATTCGCTCTATTGAAAAGGCTGACCGCGAGTTTTTCATCGACCGCTGCCACGCCTTCTACCGCACCTCGGCCTGCGACCATGAAATCCCGCAGCAGAACGCCGAGCGCACATTTGAGCTGCTCATGCACGGCACGCCCTACGCAGACTGTCTGATCGCTGAGGACGACGACGGCACACCCTGCGCGTACTGCCTGCTCGCGCTCACCTGGTCGAACGAGGCCGGCGGCCTGTGCGTCTGGCTCGATGAGCTGATGGTGGACGACGAGCAGCGCGGCAAGGGCATCGGCAGCCGTATGATCGCCGCCGTGCACGAAAAATACAACACCGCTGCGCGTTACCGCCTCGAAGTGACCGAGAGCAACGTGCGCGCCATTGCGCTCTACACCATGCTCGGCTTCGAGGGTCTGCCGTACCGGCAGATGATCCTCGATACGCCGCCGCTGGACTGACTTTTTTCAGCCGTGTTTCTCCGGAAATGCGGCTGATTTTCTTTACCTGCCGCCTGTTTTTTGGTATAATCAAAGTACAGAATTTACCTGTAAGGGAGGTGGAAGCCATGAAAGACAAGCTTCGTATTCTGCTGCGCATCGCGCTCGTGCTGCTCCTCGTGGGCGGCGTCACGGTCGGCGTGCTCTACGCCAATCGCGACATCGGCATCCCGACCGACCAGCTTGAGCAGGCCATGCGCGAAAGTCAGGACATTCCGGATGACTGGACGGTGCAGACCAGCGCCGGCGACACGACCGCCGCCGGGATTGCATACGCTCCCAACCACAGCGACTACGTTTTTGCGCTCTATATCGACCGCGATACACACCGCTTTTTCACTACCGGCTGGTTCTTCACCATGAGCGGCAGCCTGTTTGAGATTTCGGATTTTGTCGCGGCCTTTACGGTGTACGACCGTCCCGAGACCGCCTATATTTCGATGAACGCGGAGAAAATTGACCGCGCGGTCATTGACAGCGGAACCGAAACGCGCACCATCGAGCTCGACAGCACGCAGCCGTTTGCGCTCGTCCTGCCGCGGAGCAGCGGCAGCGTGACGTTTTACGGCGCAGACGGTCAGCCGGCCGAAGTCCGGGTTGTCCGATGAGCCTCAGGACAGGGGTGCGCCTCATTTCAGCTTTGGAATGCAGCGCTTTTAGCTGCTGAAAGGAGTATGTCCTATGAGATTTCTTATGGTTTTCGCCGTGACGCTTGCCGCGTGCTTCGGCGCGTCGTTATGCGGCGGATGGGTGGTGTTTGAGCTTGCTACAAAACTCTGGCCTGTCATTGTGTTCTTCTCGCTCGTCATCTCCGTCCCTGTCACGCTTCTGCTCCGCCAGTCAGAGCGCATCGACCTGCTCGAAGAGCGTATCGAGGTGCTCGAGGCGGAACGCCGCAGTTCGGACACGCCCGCGGAATAACTGTGAATTCTTCACAATATATTCAAATTCTTCCTCTTGATTTTTCGGCGTTTCGCGCATATAATAAAGTCAGAAAAGGACCCGTGTTCCCGTTTTTCAGGAGGTGTTTCCGATGGGTCAGAATGAGATCGAACGATACGCAGGCGCGATCCTGAACGATCCGCGCTTTCAGAAGCTGCGCTCCTTTGAGCACCACGGACCTGCGAACACGGTCTACGACCACTCGCTTGCCGTAACACGCGCCGCTTACCGCATTGCGTGCGCGCTCCATCTTTCCGAGGAAGAGACCGCGTCGGTCGTCCGTGCCGCGCTGCTGCACGATTTCTTCGGCTATGACTGGCACAGCGAGCGTTTTCGCCGCTTTGTGCGCCATTATTCCGGCTTCAGACGGCTGACGCACATGCACGGCTTCATCCACGGCCACATTGCCGCCGCACGGGCGAAGCGCGTTTTCGGCCTGTCCGACCGCGAATGCGACGCCATCGCGCGGCATATGTTCCCCCTCGCGCCCATTCCGCGCTCGCGCATTGCGTGGATCGTTACGCTCGCAGACAAGGCTGTCGCCTCGAAGGAAGTGACGCTTGCCGCAGGCGACTATATCGCCCTCGCGTATCACAGAGTTTTCGCATGAAAAATCCCACTCCGGTGTTTCTGAACTGCACCGCGAGTGGGATTTCTTTTACCTTTTTGGCTTGCTGTTTTCGGTTTCTGCGCACTTCTGCTGCACCTTTTTCCGGTTGAGAAAATAGATCGCGAACAGCGCTGCGCTCGGCACGAGGCACGCCAGAATGAACAGCCCGGCATGCAGGATGCCGCCGCCGAGCGTCGGCTGCGCGAGAAGGAAATTGAGCGCCATCAGACGTATCATGTTGAATGCGCCGAGCGTCACCGAGCACGGCAGCACGAGCCCCGGCCACCAGCTCGGACGGCGCGACAAAAACACCTCAAGCGCAAGCACTGCCGCGAGCGGCAGCAGTACCATGAGGACAAAAACGATCATGTTTGCTGTGTTGAATGACATAAAATTTTCTCCTTTTTATTCCTTCAGCCATTCCGCGCAGAGCGTCTGCCACCGGGCGATATGGCGGTCGGGCAGGCGGCCCTTTTCGATGTCCGACGTCTCCATATCCGCAAGCGCGAGACCGTGCACGCCGTGCGGAAACAGGTGCATCTCGTGCGAAACGCCCGCCCTGCGGAGCGATTTCTCGAGCAGCAGCGAATTCTCAACCGGCACAGTCTCATCCGTCAGCGTATGCCAGAGGAAGGTGCGCGGCATATCGGGAGACACCAGATTTTCGAGCGAGAACGCCTGCTGTTTTTCCATATCGTCTCCTGCAAGCTGTTCAAAGCTGCCGCGATGGGCGTACTTGCCGGCGGACACGACCGGATAACACAGCACGGCGGCATTCGGCTGATGGAGCGCGAGATCCGTTCCCTGCGAATACCATGACGCGCGGTTCCACACCGCCGCATGAAGGCCCGCAAGATGCGCCCCGGCGGAAAATCCGCCGACCGCGATGCGCTGCGGCGAAATGCCGTACTGCTCCGCGTGTGCGCGCACCCACTGCACCGCCGCCGACAGCGCGGTGAGCGGACGGGTACCGAGCGGCGCCGGAGCACAGTCATACCGCAGCACAAAGGTCTCGATACCGCAGTGGGCGAAGGCGCGGCCCGCCGGAGCACCCTCGCGGATGGAGCAGTGCTCGTAGCCGCCGCCCGGGCAGAGGATAAGCGCGTTCTTTTTTACCCCGGCGGCAGGAAAGCGGGTCATTGTGCCGTGCGGCAGCGATATTTCGTACATTTTTACCTCTTTCAGACGTTGTACCGGTTGCGGATGTCGATGTGCGCAAGGATGCGCTCGCTCTCCGGATTGTCGCCGCAGAGCAGGTAGTCGAGCAGCAGCTCGGTCGGACGGTTGCCCTGCATATGTGCGTCCTGGTCGATCAGGAAGTCGATCACGCCGCGGCGGACGTTCTCGATATTTGCCGGGATAAGGTCGTGGCAGATGAGGCGGACGCGGCCTGCCGCACCCATTTCGGTCAGCGCCTCACACGCGCCGATCTGGCCGTTTACCGAGATGTACACACCGCCGAGGTCGGGATGCTCGCGCAGCGCACGGCACACGATGTCGTGGGCGAGCTTCTGATCGTCGCCGCAGTTCTCGGTCGGGAGCAGCTCGAGTCCCGGGAACTGGGACTCTGCCTCATCGCGGAAGCCGTCGACGCGCTGGCGGTGCGCAAGGTTGTTTTCCTGACCGCCGACCACGAGCACGCTTCCCTTTCCCGCGAGCAGGAGATTCATCAGACCGGCGCTCGCGCGGCCGAAGGCATAGTTGTCCGGGCCGACGTAGCACAGTCTGCCCGACTCCGGCAGGTCGGTGTTGAAAGTCACGACCGGGACCTTGGAGGACAGCTCCATCACCCGCGCGCGCACACGCGCATCCTCTGCCGGAGACAGCGCCAGTCCGTTCACGCCAAGCTCGACCAGCTCGTCGATCGCAGCCAGCTGGCGCTCTGCGTCAACGCCCTGAATGGGGCGCACATAGATCTCCGCGCCGGGCGTGGTCAGCTGCGCCTGCGTGCGCATGACCTCCTCGAAAACCATGTGCATGAACATGGTCTCGACCGACTGGACGATGATGCCGATCTTGATCGGGTTTTTCGCGAGCGCGAGCAGACGCCCCTCACGGTTGGGCCGGTAGCCCAGTTCGGCTGCGATGCGGCGCACACGGTCCGCGACCTCCGGGTCAACGCGGCCGCGATTGTTGAGGGCGCGGTCGACCGTGCCGCGCGATACGCCTGCAAGCGAGGCGATTTCTACCAAAGTAACTGCCATTTTCTTTTTCCTCTTCTGTCTTTCTACGTCGTGCCGCCGGGGCGGCTTTTATCGGCGCCGGCTAAAGCGCCGCTGCTGTTTCTTTTACTCTACTATCATTTTACCGAAAACCCATCCGGATTTCAACCGTTTTTTCCACATTCCCACCAAAGAAAAAAGAGCGCACCGCCGCTTTCTGCCGCAATGCACTCTTTATTACATTTTTTCCGCTCGCGCGTACCCCAGCTGAGCGAGCAGCAGATAATGCAGCCGCCGTCTGGTCGCGAAATCGGGCGCCGGGGCGTGATACAGCCGGTCGAGTAGACTGTATACTGCGCGTTCCTCGTACACCTTGAGCGCGATGCCGCCGTAGATCGCCTTTTCGAGCAGGCCGCATACACGCCTGTATTCGCCGGGATTGACCGTATCGATCATCTCTGCGAGCATCGCGTCGGTCTCCTCCGTATGCCAGCCGATCGTCGCCTCCACGCCGCGTGCGGCAAGGATGCGCTGTCCCCACCACGCGAGCAGGCGGGCGCGCTGCCCGGGCGAGGCGTGTTTGAAGCCAGAGAGTACCCGCACGCGGCAGAGCAGCAGCGTGCCTTCCAGTGCCGCCGCCGCGAGCGAAGCAAGGATGAGCAGCAGCGCCAGAACGCCGAGCAGCAGCTCCGGGGGATAGACCGTGCCGTCGGGCAGTCCGTCGGGCCTGTCTGCGCCGCTGTCATCCGTTTGTGCCACCTCGCCGGCTGCGTCCCCCGCGTCCTCCATCGCGGCTGTGCGGCGGATCGAATCCGGCATCGCGACGAGCTGCTGAAGAGCGAGCGCATCATAGTAAAACCCGGGCGTCACATCCACGGGCAGCCAGCCCACGCCGTCGAAATATGCTTCACACCACGCATGAGCGTTCGCCCCCGTCAGCGTGACCGCGCCGCCCTCCGCCGCCTGCACCTGTGCCGCAGTCAGCAGATAACCCTCGCAGTAGCGCGCCGGAATGCCGTGCGCGCGCAGCGCCATAGCGGCCGCGGAGGCATACTGCACCGCATTGCCCTCGCGTCCCCCGGTCAGAAACCACGTGAGCGGGTCCTCGCCCCCGGGGGCCTCAGACGGCGTTTCGGTATAGGTCATTTCGTCGCGCAGCACCTCGCGCACCCGGCTGACCGCGCTGTAAATGCCGTCGTTCGAGTCGTCGTAGTCCTCCCAGAACAGCCGGTCGAGCGTCGGCGCGATTGTGTCGCTGACAGCGGTATAGCTGTCGTAAACGAAGCCGCGGTAGACCGCCTCGCTCTCCAGATGCATCTGCTGTCCGGGAGTCTGCGGTGCTCTGACCCAGTCCTCTGCAACCGTCAGCTCGGCCGGACGCGAGCCGGAAAGCTCGGACGCTGTGTAGCGGCGCGCGCCAAGCACGCCCCGCGCACGGCTTGTGCTGTCGCGTTCGTTTTCCGTGACGCGCGCGCCCGAAAGCTCATTCGCCGTACCCGGAATGTACACATATTCGCGGCTTGCCGCAAGTGTTTCAACCGTCACGTCGTTCGGCTCGGCCTCGCTGTCGCCGCACAGCGCAAGGTATGCCGCCGGCTGCCGCGCCGGGTCAAAGCCGCGCCCGCTCAGCCACTTCATCATGCCCGCGTACTCCTCGCTGTAGATCAGACCGGGCAGCGGCTTCCAAGCCCCGTCCGCATACGCGCCGGCGATATATCCGCGCAGGTAGAGCGTTTTCTCCTGCCCTTCCGTCACGCTCAGCATGCCGCGCGGATCGCTGTGCAGCGTATCCGCCTGCGCGAGCACGCCGCCCGGCAGACTGTCCGCGCCGTAGCGCAGCTCGTGTACGCCGCTCTGCGCCTTCTCGCGCAGGCTGCGAATGCCCTGCATATCCATATCCGGCAGGAATGCTGCGGCCGCGAGCAGAGCCAGCAGGATGCCGAGCGTGCGCCATGCCGCGCGGGTCAGATGCAGACTGATATCCGAGACATAGAGCGCCAGCATGCCTGCGAGCATGAGCGCCGCGCCGAGCGGCGAAAAGCAGCCGTCCGCCAGACCGAGCGCAATCCAGAACCCTCCGAGCACGGCGCCGAGCACGCGGTGACGGTGCACCACGACGAAGTGCGCCGCCTGCGCGATGAGCATCGCGCCGACAAAGGCCGCCGCTTTTTCGTCAACGAGATCCGGCGCTGTGTTCAGCAGCTGTGCGCTGCCGTCGTGCAGCACATTCCAGCGTGCGGCGAGTCCGGAAACCCATGCCGCGAGACCACGCACGCATGCGGCCGGCATGAGAAGCGCCGGTACCCACGGCACGAGGCCGAGCAGATAAAACGCGCCGTGCCGCCGCGAAAGGCGGTGCGCCGCCGAGGCGGACACATAGCCTGCCGCCGCCGCGAGCACGAGCGCCCAGCGCGGAACCGCCAGCTCATCCCATGTCCGGAAGAGCACGAGCAGCGCGCCGGCCATCAGACAGAGCGAGGCGAACGCAGGCAGGGCGAGGGCGCGATATGGACTTGTCGACCCGTCCGGGTAAAGCGTCTTAACGCTGATTTCGTTCATACTGGGACTCCGTTTCAGCAGAGAATTTTGATCTTCGCGTCGCCCTCCGCCGGTATCTCAATGTTTTCCACGCCGTTCAGAAGGACAGCGCGCGGCTCGGAAACGTCCTTCGTTACCGTCAGAGAAAGCACGCCGATGTCGTTCGCGAGCGCACGGAGACCGGTCTCGGGCGCACCTGCGCTCACCGTTACCATGCGGGTGAAGCGGTTTTCGAGATGCTCCATGCGGAACAGCTGCATCATGCGTCCGGCCTGCTCGGGGAGCTTGATGGACAGCCATCGCGGGATGCTCTGCTCGAGCTCGCGCACGCTTTTGAAGCCGAACAGCTCCATGCCGCCGCCCGGTCCGGGCAGCGCGACGCACAGCGGCACGCCCCGCCGCACAAGACGGCGGCTCAGCTCGATCACGAGAGCGACACACCTCGTCAGCTCTCCGGCCGCGATATCGCGGCCGCCCTGCTTTCTTCCGAAATCGGGCAGGATGACCAGATCGTAGTGTGTGCGGTCGCTTGCCTGACGCACGATCAGCTCGTCCGTCTTGCCCGACAGCTTCCAGTGAATGGAGCGGATGTCGTCGCCCGGTACATAGCTTCGAATGTCGAACATTTCGCTCGCATCCGTGCCCTTGCGGCTGCGCGTCAGACCGCTGTCGCCCGTCTCGCCGACCGCATCGCGCGACAGCGTAAGCTCGAGCTGCACCGGGCGCGGATAGATGACCGTGCGCACCTCGTCAAAAGGCGCGACCCGCTCGCAGAACAGATGCAGCAGATCACAGAGACCGGTCTCGCGGCAGGAAATCACGATTTCGCCGCAGCAGGGCGGCACGATCGGGCAGGAAAAACGGTTCGCGCCGTCGCTGAGCGTCAGCATCACCCGGCGGTGCGTTTCCTCGCCAAGCAGCAGATTGTTCATCGCGAGATCGAGATAAATGCTTCGCGCAGCATGCAGCGCACGCCCGTTCTCTACCTCAAAGCAGAGCAGGAGCGCTTCCCCTTCCCTGCCGCCGGGACGTACGGAGAGCGAGACCGAGACCGCGCCCGCATCGCGCTTCAGCAGCGCGAGCTGCACGAACGGCAGTCCTGCCGCCAGAACGAGCGCACAGACGAGAAACGGTCTGCCGAACAGCCAGACGAGTGCGGCGAGCGCCGCGACCGCAAGCGCATAACCTGCGCGGTTTTTCCACATATCCGCTTACCTCGCGGACAGAACCGGCGGACGGATCTCGCTCAGGATGCTGCGCAGAACGTCGCGCGCGTTCATGCCGTCCACACGCGCCTGCGGACGCAGCACCAGTCGATGCGCGCAGACGTCGAGAAAGACCGACTGGATATCCTCGGGGACGACGTAATTCCGTTCATGCAGCACCGCCGATGCACGCGCCATGCGCACGAGTGCGGCAACGCCGCGCGGCGAAATACCGAGCTCGATCAGCGGATGGATGCGGGTCTTTTCACACAGCTCAATGGCGTAGCGCAGCATATCGTCCATGACCTTGACCGAGCTGAGGAACTTCTGCACCTCGATGACGTTCTGTGCGGTCGTGACCGGATGCAGCTCGTCAAGCGGATTGGCGTAACGCTGCGCCGAGATGATCTTCATCTGATCCTCGATCGAGGGATAGCCGATCGAGAGCGAGACCATGAAGCGGTCGAGCTGGCTCTCCGGGAGCGCCTGCGTGCCGGCAAAGCCGAAGGGATTCTGCGTCGCGATGCAGATGAACGGCGCCGGGAGCGTGTGCGTCTCGCCGTCTACCGTGATGGTGCGCTCCTCCATGACCTCGAGCAGCGCGGACTGTGTTTTCGGAGAAGTGCGGTTGATCTCGTCGGCGAGCAGCAGCTGACAGTTCGCCGCGCCCTCACGGTATTCGAATTCGCCCGTCTTGCGGTTCCACATGGTGAAGCCGGTGATGTCGGACGGCAGCGTGTCGGGCGTAAACTGGATGCGGCGCGTCGAAAGACCGAGCACGCGCGAGAACGCGACCGCGAGCGTCGTCTTGCCGACGCCCGGGCAGTCCTCGAGCAGAACGTGACCGCCTGCGTAAATCGTCATCAGGACCTTCTCGATGACCTCATTCTTGCCGATAAACGCGCGGTTTATCTCGGAAATAATCTGTTTTGACTGTTCGATAATCATGTATTTTCTCCCTCTGCCGCATCGGTCGTCTCCGGTGCAGGCTCGGTGTTGTTTGTGTCGGCGGACACGCTGTCCTCCCCGTCCGGCGCATCGGCAGACGGCGTGCTCTCGCCGGTCACAGTTTCGCCGGAGATATTTTCGCCGCCGGTTTCATCCAAAATCGTTTCATCGGAAGCGGTCTGGCCGTCCTGCGTGATGTCCGGGTTCTCGTCCGGGATTTCAATGTCGAGCTCGATGTCGCCGCCGAACGGGTCGGCATAGCCGTAATCCTCTTTATGCTCCTCCGGATTTTCCGGCTCCTCCAGCAGCTCCATGCCCATCATCGCGCGAAGGTTGTTTTCGCCGTGGATAGCGCGGTAGTCGCAGACGGCCTGCACAAACTCCGGCCATCTGTCCTCCGGGAAATACCATTCCATCCAGCTGAGCTCAAACATCGACATATCGATATAATACGTTCCGTTCTCGATCTCCTCGTCCGTATAGCCGATGAACATGGGCTTCCACGCCCGGAAATACGCTTCCTCGCACCCTTCCGGAACATGAATGCGGATATTTCTGTCATAGATACCGTCCGCAAACTGGAACGGGGCGTGCGGATACCATGTCAGCAGTCCAATCGGCTTCTCGGTGGTAAAATAGAGATCTGTCAGCGCATCGCAGCCGTAAAACGAGCCGTTCGGAATAATCGACATAAATTCACCGTCGCTTTTCCTGCACACCCATCCAAACGAAACGCTTTGCAGCTGTTTGCAGTCCGCCAGTGCCGACTCACCGTACTCCTCCAGAGATACATCGCTGAAATCTGCCTCCGCAATGTTGGTCTGATAAAATGCGGCATTCCTGATCCGCATCATATACGTCGACTGAACCGGATGAATCACGCCTGTCAGGCCGGACTGCGCGAAGGCGCTGTCATAGATGTGGACCAGACGCGGCAGCTCCTCCCAGTTAATCGTGAACGCGCAGTCCAGCTGGGCGAAGCAGTAGTTATTGATTGCGATCGTGGTTTCGGGCAGGGTGATCGTGCCGCCCTCTGCGGGCGAACCAGCGGCGCGCAGCGCAATCCAGCTGTCCAGCCTGCTGCCTTCCCACAGCTCGCTTTCTACCTCGGCGTTGCAGCCGTACAGGACATTCGCTCCGTTGCAGTCGATGACCCGAAACTCTGCAATATCCGTTTCGTCGCGCCAGTCACTCCTCGGCTCGTAGCAGCTCCAGCTGTCATCGAAGCCTTCGCTGCCTGCCAGACACCACAGCTGTCCGTAAAGTGTTTCGCTTCCTGATTCGCTCAGAATATCGTAATCGTTCTTCAGCTCCATGTTTTTCGCGTTCGACGCAATAAAGCGCAGGTTCGTGCAGTTGTTGAACGCGTGTTCCATGATGGTCACGCTGTCCTTGCTCCCGAGCAGCACGCCGGAGAGCGCGGTGCAGTTCTTGAACGCCGAAACGCCGATGGTCTTAACCGTCTCGGGCAGCGAAACGTATTCCAGCGTGGTGCAGCCGTCAAATGCGTGCGCCGCGATGCTGTCGACCGTTTTTTTCTCGCCGTCAATGATGATCTCGCCGTAATACTCGCTGATGCCGTCCGGCACATTGACTACGACGATCTTTCCGTCCGATTTCACGTAGAAGCAGCCGTCATCCGATGTGCCCGACGCCGCAAACTCGACCTCCGCAACACCCGCTTCGTCGAGCTTTTTATTGATCTCAGCCTTCTGAGTTTCGTCCTCGCAGGTCACATACGAGACCATGCTGTCCTTGAAGCTGTCCGCCGCATAGGAGGTCTTTGCGTCCGTAATCAGGATTTTGACCGTAGAGCCGGCAAAGGCGTTCGCTGCGATCCTGTCGACCCCCTGCGGCAGCCGGTAGATCTCTGCATCAGTCACCACGCGGTCGAGCACGGCCGCGCCGTCCTCCTGATGCGTCAGGTAGCCGTCGTGAACCTCATATTTCGCGTCGCCGCCGTCTACGCTGACCGTCGTTTCGGTTCCGTCGAGCTGTCTGCCGTACTTCGTGACGAATGCGTTCAGCAGCTCGGGCTGCACGATGACAGAGCCGTGCAGCTCCTCGAAATTGACCGAGGGCATCCGGTCTTCCGACTGCGCCATAAGAGTGACCGTTCCGCAGTAGCTCTCCGGCAGTCTGACCGAGGTAACGTTCTCCGGGACCGTGACGTTCTCGTTGTTCTCCGGGATCGCGAGGTATTCCGTGCCGTCCCTGCTGGTCAGGATGCCGTCCTCAGTCGAGGCATAGTATTCGCTGTCCTCCGCGACACGGTAGGCGTCGAGGACTGAGGAGATGCTGTCCGGCTTGATGTAGACAACGCTCGCCGGAATTTCCATCGTGCCCACCAGATACGGAAGATAGGTGACGGGGCTTTCTTCCCGGCCGTCGGTCTCGAGCGCAACCGCCTGAACATATTCCGGTATCGTCAGCGTACCATATCCCTCATCTTCGGTCAGCGCGCTCTCGTCAAAGCCGGTCAGCGTTTGCAGCTCATATGTCATGCCCTTGTTGATTTTCAGACGAACCGTAAGGTTCTCCGGAACCTTCACGAAATCCGACGGCTGGAGCACATGCCGCCCGCCGTCGCAGGTATAGTCCCACGAAACGCGCCTGCCGTCCTCCGTCCAGCCGGAGAACAGCCGGTCGATGGGCGGAAGCTCGTCATAAGATGTGCCGCTGTCCCAGCCGTACAGCTTCTCATACAGCCTTCTCTGCAATGCGAACAGATTGAGCCTTCTGCTGAATTCATTATAGGAATAATCGCTGTTCAGCACGATGTCCAGCGGGATTTCCGTATCCTTGTCGGTCAGCTCCCGGCCGAGCACCAGAATGCGGTGCGGCGCGACCGTGCAGTCGATATAGGCGTTTCCCTCGTCCGGTCTGTATTCCGTCCATGCGCTGTTTTCACTGAAGCGATACGACATATCGATCTGCATCGACTGATCCCCGGCGCTTTTTGGGATTTCGATATTATTCGAAAAATCCGTGAGCCAGGTTTTGCCGCCGTCAAAGCTGACGCGGTTGATACGGATGTATTTTCCGAGGTCGCTCGACGTCCAGTAGTAGATCTTTTCGCCGGCCATGACATAAGCATAGAGCGCGCGGACGATATCCGCGTCATTGACGATCTGGCCGGCATACAGGGCATCCGTGCTGTCGATCCGTCCGACGATCCTGACCTCGCTGTCGCTCGGCAGCGTGACCGTGCCGTCGTAGCGCGTGCCGCTGTCGAACCAGGGAATGTCCGGCCCCTTTTCCTCCGAGGTCTGTTCGGGCGGCTTGCCGTCCGTCTGCTGCGGCTTGCTCGGCGCGGGCGGCGTGACCGGCGTCACAGGGGCATCCGGCGTGGCCGTGCCGCCGGTCTCTCCGCCGGAGGACGAGCTTCCGCTGCTGCTGTCGGGCGTTGCCGGCCGGAAAGGCTGGTTCGGTGTAGTGTCTCCGCCGGTCGAAGGGGGCGCCGGCGTGACAGACGGCTGAGCGGTATTTCCGCCGCTGTTTGCCGTGTCGCCGCCGGTCGGGGGCGTTACCTGCGCCACGTCGCTCGGATGCAGCACGATGTCCGCCGCCGCAGGGTCTTTCACAATGTCGAGCACCGTCCCCGGCTGCACGCTCGCCGCACCGGCGGCCGGAACCGTTCCGGCGATGGCTGCCGCCGTGCCGTCCCTGTCGAGCAGCCCGCTCGGCTTTTCCTGCTGCTTCACATTCTCGAACAGATAGGACGCGCTGTCGCCGGTCTGCGGCTTTTGCTTCTCCTCGGCGCTTTCATCACGCTCGTATATCTCGCTCTCGCCGTTTTTCGTCTGCTCGTCCTGCCTGCCTATCGTATTTTCGCTTCCGTCAAAGTGCACCTGATTGGTGCGTATCGCGCGTCCTGCGCCGTCCGGCGTAAAATCCCGGCCGCTCGTGAAGGCATGGACTCCGGCCGCCGCGCCTGCAATCACTGCCGATGCAGCCGCAGCCGCGCCGATGGTTTTTACCGTGCTCGCTGTGCCGAATATCTTCGCGCCCGTCGCGGTATAAAGCTCCTTCAGTCCCACGCCTTTTACTCCTTTCTTTTCCGCTTCGCCAGATAGACGCCGATCGCCTGCTGAAGCATGGTGAAATCGACCGGCTTGGCAAAGTGACCGTTCATGCCGCTCTGAATGGACAGGCGCTCGTCCTCGACGAACGCGTCCGCCGACAGGGCGAAGATCGGTATCGTTTTCGCGTCCGCCCTGTCAAGCGCACGGATGGTGCGCGCGGCGGTACGGCCGTCCATCTCCGGCATCTGCACATCCATCAGGATCAGATCGTACCAGTTTTCCGGATGATTCTCGAACGCCTCGACCGCAAGACGGCCGTTTTCTACACCCTCGACCTGTGCGCCCATTTCGCCCAGAATCTCGATCGCGATCTCCGCATTGATCTCGTTGTCCTCGGCCATAAGGATGCGGCAGCCCTTGAAGGCGTCATCATAACGCTGTTTTGCCGTTTCGCCCGGCGTTTTCGCCGTCTCGGCGGCCTGCTCCGCCACCGGCAGATGCAGGAACACGGTGAAATCCGAGCCCTTGCCCGGCGCACTGTCCACGACGATCTCGCCGCCCATCAGACGCACGAGCTGATCGGTGATCGTCATGCCGAGGCCGGTGCCGCCGAATTTTCTGCCCGTCTCGATGCTCTCCTGCTCGAACGGACGGAAAATACGGTTCAGAAAGGCGTGATCCATGCCGATACCGGTATCGTGAACGCGGAACATGAAGTCCGCGACGTTATCCTGAAGCATCATCTGACGGAACGTGACGATGATCTCGCCCTCGCTCGTGAACTTGACAGCGTTCGAGAGGAAGTTGATGATGATCTGGCTGATGCGCAGCTCGTCGCCGACGACACTGTCGACCGTCATATCCTCCAGATTGACCTCGTAGCGGATGCCGCGCGCCTGAAGCTGCTTGGCGAACATATCATACAGACGATCGCCCAGGCCGCGCAGGCTGAACACCTTGTGCTCAAGCTCGACCTTTCCGGCCTCGATGCGCGACATATCCAGAATGTCATTGATGAGCGCGAGCAGATGAGCGGACACCTCGTCCGCCTTGTTCAGATACTGCATCGCCTCGTCTCCGGGGCGCAGTCTGCTCTTTGCGAGCGAGATCATGCCGATGATGCCGTTCATCGGGGTTCTGATCTCGTGCGACATACGCGAGAGGAAGGTTGTTTTCGCGCGGCTCTCCTCCTCCGCCCCTGCGAGGCGCTTTTCGCATTCCTCGATGCGGTCGTGCAGTGCAGCGATGTCGCGGAAGCACAGCAGGTCGTACTCACCGTCGGGCGTGCGGCTGACGATGAAGCGCATCCAGCGTCCGCCGCCGCTCTGTACAGCCTCATCGAACATTTCTCTGCCGTCCCACGCCATGTATTTTTTCCAGACCGCACGGCATCTGCTTTTGTCAGAAAAAGCGGCATTGAGATTAGTGATGTTATCCCGCAGCGCCGCATATGACACGCCGAGCAGTTTTTCCGGATCGCCGGTGCAGGCGAGCAGCATCATATCCTCGCGCCGGAGCACGAGCATGACCTCACCGCTCTCCAGCCTCAGGACGCGCTGAATATCGCGGTTCATCCCGACCGGCGCAAGCGATGCCCTGGTTTTTCCCGACTGCGTGCGCATGACGGCTGCCCTGCCGAGCAGCGCCGCCGCCGCGAGCACCTCTGCGCAGCCGACTGCCACGAGCGGCAGATTTGCGCCGAGCGTCGTCAGCAACTCGGTCACGATCCCCATTATCCTTCCCCCGTTCTTCCGTTCTGCTCCGTGTATTGATGCAACAGGAGCCATAAATTATCAATTTATTATACCATAGCGGCGCTTAAAATCCAACCCTGTCGCCAACTTTACTGCCGCTGATGGTATAAAAGAATACCGGCAGGCAAAAAGCAGCCCTTCCTGCATCAATCGCAGGAAGGGCTGCTTTTGTATTTAATTGAGGCGTTTTCTTACTGCAAATCCAACGACCGAAGCGAGAATCGCCTTGATAATGGCGGTCGGGATGAACGGCAGCACACAGGCCGTGATGCCGGCTGCAAGCGTGCTCTGCGTCAGCGCGCAGAACATCGCAACGCCGACCACATAGTTCAGCACCGTGCCTGCGACGAGCGCGACCACGAACGCACCCGGGAACGCCCTGCGGTGCTCCACGCCCCAGCCGATGACAAACGCCATCAGCGGAAACGAGATCAGAAAGCCGCCTGTCGGTCCGACAAACTTTGCAAGTCCTCCGGTGAAGCCTGCAAGCACCGGCACGCCAGCCGCGCCGAGGATGAGATAGATGACGGTCGAAACCGTCGAGAGCTTCGCACCCAGTACAATCGCCGCGAGCGTGACCGCGAACGTCTGCATCGTCATCGGAACGCCGCCCGGCATCGGAATGGATATCTGCGCCATGATTGCAATTACCGCTGCAAAAAGTCCTGCATAACAGGTTTCCTTGACGGTAAATGCCGATTTCGGCGCGGTTTTCGTTTCTGGTTGATTCATGTTGACCCCTCCCGGAGCAGTTTTTATCTGAAGCTATTAAACCATACTTCCGCGCCATTGTCAACCTATATTTTATTTTTGGTTTACATTCACCGTTAAAAACAAAAAAGGCCCTGACCTCTGTCAGAACCTTGATTGGTGCGGATGGGGGGACTTGAACCCCCACGTCCTTGCGAACACTAGCACCTGAAGCTATTTACACCGAGTTTTTGTTCGACTATAAAAGGGATGCTGCAAGTTCTGAAAATATGGCTGTATAACGATGGAGGCAGCGCTAAACGGAGTGAAATATGACGAATTTTTAGAGGAACTAAAAACGCTGAGCCGGTTCTTTCCGGGGCATTTTACGCTCCTGTTGTCGTCAATTTGTCGTCAGATTCCCGGCACAGTCGAGTTACTTCTCCATCACTTCCGCCAGCTTCTTCACGAGGTCCTCGCCCCACTGATAGCGCAGCAGATACTCGATGGTCTGTTCTTCCAGGCCGGCAACCTCCTGCACGGTGTCGACGGCGTTCTGCACAGCCTTACAGATATGTAAATCCACCTTCTGCTTTCACGGATTCTTAGTGTTGAAAATTCCTGTTCGAATTGCTATAATAATTGCAAAAGATTGGAGAAGATATGAGAACTTACAAATACGCTATTTATATTACTTGCGCAATAACCTTGATTTCCTTCTGCATCGCATTCGCACTCAATTTTTATTTCACGGATTCCAATCCGTTTTGGTGCAATCTTCTGCTCGGTATATTTGGCAGCAGCTCATTAACTTTGCTAACATCTATTATCGGATATAGAGTTGAACGACGTCGCACTTTCGAAGGATTTTCCTATGCCACCAAGGCAATACTGCACGATTTGAACAAATATCAATATACCTGGGGATTAGAAGAAAAGGTCAATTTCTTTTTGAACTATACCGACATCAGTAAAATAGATTGGGATAGGTATTATGGAGATTTTGACTTCTTCACAAGCTTTTTCAGCAAAGATAAAGATAGACGTTACATTTACGCCCAAATATATTATCCAATCGTGCAAGTTAATAATGCAATCCGTAATCACATCTGGCATTTTCGATGGCTTCGAGATGGTTCCGGAAAAAACGACGTTGCGATTAAGAAGTTTATTTGTGAAATCGAACCTCACTTGATCGAGGTAACGCACACAGAAGCCGATATAACTATTATGGATATACGGAATAAACTTGTCGAGGACATTAGTTTTGAGCTAAATAATAACTATTACAAACTGATGTACGGCAAACGCATATTCAAGCGTAGTTGCGCCTCTGATAACTCTCAAAAATCATAAAGAGTATAATAACCCCTCAGTGTCCGAATGAAGTGACACTGAGGGGTTATACTTTACTTCTCCACTGCCTTCGCCAGCTTCTTCACCAGCTCCACTCCATACTCATAATCGAGCAGGTACTGCATGGTCTTGCCACTGAGGCCGACCGCCTGCTGCACCTTAGTGATCGCCGCCTGCGTCTCGGCATCGGTTTCCGGTTCGGCCGGCTTGGTCGAGGCCGCGGTATCATACTTAATGCCGAGCGTATCGAGGATACCCTTGGCGTATGCGATGCCGAACGCCTGCTGTTTTACCTTGGTGCCCGCCTGTGCTGCATCAGCCTTCGTGTCCACGAACACGCCCTCGCAGATTACTGCCGGACACTTGGTATCGCGCACAAACGCATAATAATCGCCGCGCTGACCCTGTCGGGTCTTGCAGCCGCGAGAGTTCTGGCCGATCTTGATGACCTGCTTTTCGATGTTCTGCGCGAGCACCTTGCCGGTGCCGCCGTGAATGGTGTAATACGCCTCGAAGCCGTCACCGCCGCCGGAGTTGTTATGCACGTCGATAGCCAGATCAGGGTTGTACGCATTGCACTCGCGTACCTCCTCGTTGATCGGGTCCTCCTCGTCCTTGGTGCGGCTCATGCGCACCTCAACGCCGTGCGCGGTCAGATAATCACGGCACGCCAGCGCCATCACGAGGTTTGCTTCCTTCTCCACGATGCAGCCAACCGCACCGCTGTCGCTGCCGCCGTGGCCTACGCCGATAAATACCTTCTTGCTCATCTTGTTCTCCTCCTTTGGAACAGCTGTCTTATTTTTACGCTTAATGCAGACTACGCTGCACACCGGCCTGCCGTTCGTGCCCTCTTTTTCCGGTGCGAACAGGTATCCGTCCGACACGCGATACATGCCGGTGCTGCCGCCTGCATCCTGCACAAGCAGTAGCTTGACGTCGTAGTGATCGCGGACGTACTGCGCAACCTCCAGCTCGGTGTGGCTGGCCGAAGTCTGCACATGAATGTACCGGCCATCCGCCAGCAGGCCGCACATATTTCGACTGCGCCGGTCGGATTTATCGAGATTGCTGTTCACTTTGCCGTCCTTGATTGCCACTTTCCAGCCAGAAACAACATTCTCTGAGCCGAGACCCAGCCGCTCAGCTGTACCGCCATAGCCGCAGTCCTCACCTTTGGCCTTCAGGTACTGCAATGTGCGTCCCTTGATAACGCCGTAGCGGTCGCTCCCCTGCCCTGTCATATTGAACAGCGCAAGGTTGTACACGATGTCGGCACCCTCATCTGCTGCCCACTGTTTGAGCGTCTTGGCCGGCTTGGACGCCGCCGAGTACGGCGCCGCAGCGAACCAAATGTCATACTGACTGCGGTCGTAAATATCGCAGCGAATGCTCATCGCGCACCTCACTTCTCAAGCGGCGCGGTGTAGGCCTTCGCCCTGTCGCTGTCCGTCAGACCCGAAGTCGTCGGATCGTTCAAGGCGCTCCACACGTTGCAGGCGATGAGAAACAGGCAGTACGGATTTGCCGCCGTTGCCTTGATGATCTGCCACACGCCCGCCCAGGTCGTCATGTCCGCCGCGGTGAGACCGGCGTAGGCCAGCGCCGTCGCAAACGCACCAAGCAGCACCTGCACCCAGAACACCGGGTTCTTGATTCTGATTTTCCAGTTCATAAAAAGCCTTCCTTCCTCAGTTCAAACCAAGCTGCTGTGCGATATAGCCGATGAAAATGCCGACGAGCGCCGTCGCGCCGTAGGCCACAACCTTGCGCCACATCGCGCCGTCGCGGTCCTCGAGCGTTTCCAGCCGCTTGCCCTGCTTTTCCTGTTCTTTGACCATGCTCTCAATGCTGGTGGCCAGTTTGCCGACCGAGGCGGTCAGCTGGTTGAGCTCGCGAATATTGTCCTCCAGCAGCTCGATGCGCTTATCCTGCCGACGATTTTCTTCCTCGAGCCGTCGGCGAAACTCTTCGTGCTCGGCACGAGAGATCGGATTATCCATAAAACCTCTTTTCCTTTGCGTTTGCATCTTCTCAGCAAATCATTCTGTTGTATTCGTACTGCACGCGAATCGGGTCAATTTCCGCATAAATCAGCGTCGTTTTCGGGTCGCTGTGCCCGAGCAGATGCTGAATGATCGTCAGCTCCATGCCGCAGTTAAGCGCGTGCGACGCGAAGGTATGCCGCATCAGGTGCGGATACAGCGGCCGCTCCATGCCGATCCGCTTGCCGAGCTTGGAGATCATCTTCTCAATGCCGCGGTCGGTGAGCGGCTCGTATGGCGCCCTGCTCGATGCAAAGAGCGCCTCGCCGCCCCTGCGCTCCGCGATGTAGAGCTGCAGCATGAGCTTCGCGCGGACGGAAAAATAAACCGTTCGCTCCTTGTTGCCCTTGCCGATGACCTTGCACTTGCGGTCACGCCAGTCGATGTCGTCGACGCGCAGACCAGCGACTTCGGACACTCGGCAGCCCGAGGATACGAGGAACTCGACGAGCGCCTTCTCTTTGTAGCCCCGGCAGCCGTCGCGCACAAGCTCGAGCTGCTCGGCCGTCAGCGGGTGCCGTGACCGCAGTTTATCGATTTTCAGCGATTTGATCTTGCGCATCGGGCTCTTGCGGATGTTATCCTCGTCCACGAGCCACGAAAAGAAACTCCGCAGCGTGTTGATGTGCGCCTGCACCGAGTTATCCATCAAATGCCGCTCGTCGACGAGATAGGCGAGATACTCGCGCAGGTCGTCGGTCGTGATCTGCTGCACCGGCTTGCTGCACTGCGTCATGAACAGCTTGAGCCGCTCCCGATAGCCCTTGATCGTCTTCGGGCGGCAGCCGTCGATGCGCTTTGCGGCGAGGAAGGCCTCCACCCGGCGCGGCAGATTGCTGCGGTCGTACACCTGCGCGGTCTGCACGTCATACTCGCGCATGATCTTGATGATCTCACGCGCGCACTCCGGCATCAAAGCCGTCAGCTTTGCAATCAAATCGATTTTTGCGGTCATATAAATCAGCTCCTTTGTGCCATTATAGCACAATTCGGAACACGATTTTACTCCTTCGTGCCGCCGAACTCGGTCGGGACCATCTCCGGCAGGCCGGAGTCAATCAGGATCTCAGCTACCTGCTTTTTGAGTGCCTTGGGTACTGCATCGAACTCCGTCTTGCCAAGGATTACTCTCTGGGAAAAAAACATAGCCATCATAATTACCAACCTTTCTAAACGTCTAAAAATGTTCATTATTCTGCGTAAACCTGCATCGCCATCTCCGCAATGCAGTCCTCAATAAAATCACTGCGTTCGGTCGCGGCGTTAAGTTGTGCTTTCAGCAGCTTATTTTCCTGCTCCAGTTCCGCGTTAGATTTCGGTGTCGGCACGACCTCTGGCGCCGGGTGCTCCTTCTCCCAAGCGGCAATCTCGTCGGCCGTGGCGGTCTCAGCCCACTGACTGCCGTCCCAGATTGGCGAGAGAAAGCCGGTGCTGCCGGCGTGGGTACGCATGATCGGCGGCGAGGCATCGACAAGCTGTTCGCCGTCTTTCAGCTTATAGTTCTGGATTTCCTCGACCTGCTCGGTGGTTCCGTCCTCCAGCGGCTTGTCACGGATTTTTACGAGCACGTAGGTCACGTGCTTGCCCTCAACGTCGATGACGCTGCAGTGCTTTTCATTGTTCATTTTCATCTTCCTTTCTCAACATGCTGAGGCCCTTTAATCCATTGTGCAAGGCCATAAAAACAGCTAATACCGGCATAGCAGCTGCAATTAGTGCATAACCAACTGCAATCCAGTCGATGTACGGGTAGGCCAGTGCAACATACTCTTGAAACGACATAAAACGACTTCCTTTCTGGATTTTCCTATATAAATCTGATATACTGTTAAAATCACAACAACAGGAGGCAAACAATATGAATGCAGATCAAATAAATGAAATGTATCCCGAAATTACTCGTTATATCTTGGAGCATTTTACGTTATTTTGGACAATCATAGTCGGAGTTTTCGGTATCATCAGCATAGCCCTCTATTTCATTTGTGAGAAATCCGTTCGACGCGGCGTGAACAAAGCTGTTGACGCCATAAAGAAATCCATTCAGCGAACTGATGAAAAAATACAGCAGACTGAGGACAGACTGCAGCGTATGGAAATCTTCAAGGAACAAAATCATCCTATGCCACATGATCTTTCATTGATGGGTTCGGTTAAGCCTATACCTCGTTTCTCATGCGAATATTCAAGAGATGCGAGCGATCTTGTCATTTTGCAAATTGCTGTACAAGCCGCAGATGGCTTTCTCCCTTCCGGTATGCATATGTTTGCTATGCTGCCCGAAGGTTTTCGTCCAATTCAGAATGTCGGTCTTACATTAAGTGCGTTTCTTGAAATCGAAGTACATAGTGATGGAGCTATCTATTATACTTCTGCTGAACCTCTAAAACGATTGCTTGTATCGTCCATTTCGTTCTATGCTCAGACCCCATGCTGCCCATAAGGGCAGCTTTTTTATGCCATCATTTAGGGCGGCTATGGCAAAGCGCCTTGGGTACAATGACAACCTAGGCACCGGAATTAACCTTAAAGAACATGTAAAATACGAATATTTAAGCTTAGATGGCTCTAAAGACTCTGAACTTAACGGTTCTGGCGGTTGTCTCATATTGCCTGGTTGGAGATCAGGCCCATGGGGAATGCAAATGCGGTTTGATATGCGGTGGAACGCCTTGTTTATACGACGTTACCGCGACGAAGCCACACTTTGGGATGATTGGGAGAGACTTGCTATCTGCGCACCACCCGAAGTGCATGGACTGCCGTTGGCAAGTGGATTTCCAGCACAATCATATGCCAATACCTACTACAAGACCCAAGAGGGTATTGTGCACCTGAACTTTTGCATCTTCCGAGGCGAGAGTACGGCATTTGTGGAGCGGGAAACTATTTGCACAATGCCCGAGGGGTATAGACCGTCTACTGTCATCGCTGCGGCTGTTGGCGGCGACGGCAAATCTTTCGGTAATGGGCTCCCGACCGCAGAGCTGCACATAGAGCCAGACGGCCAAATGTGGTTTTATGGTGCCGATACTCGTATCAACTGGGTTTACGGTGAAATCACCTATTTGGCTGGGTAATGGAAAACCGGACAGAGCAGCTGAAGTACAGTCTTTCCGGACAGCGACGATGCATCAAAATGCAGATAAACGCCGCCATCCGGATTGATGGTAACATGACAAGCTGAATGACTGTAGTCATTCGCTGTGACGTTTACTGGCGCTATTACCGTTACTTTGGGTCGAAAACCCTCCGGCAATGTAGCAAACTGAGCTCCATCACTAGTAAGCGCCGATGTGCTGCGTAATAGCATTCCGATAGTTACCTCCTTGAACTGGTTACGAGTGTACCAGCACAGACCTTCGCCGTATGCCTGCCAGCCATCAGCCAGAGGTAAATCATGCACCTCTGGCGCAACGCAACGGGCGACCTCATACCAGATATTGCGTGCCGGGATAGCATCATCTTCTGCACGTGCAAACCAAAAACGGCAATCTGAAGCGCCAAACCACATATCGTAGCTGCCAGACAGCGCAGAACGCAGTTTGGCATACGCGGCGTATTCAGACGGCATGTTTCCGTCCCAATCTGAGTCTGTTGTGCGGAATACCAAACTTTTACCGCGTGGAAAATCACTTTTTGCGTTAATATCGCCTGCCAACGTAAGCGTTTCCTTCGCCAAGGCTCGCTTTGCCATAGCCGCCCCTACGTCCTCTTCGCTGTCAGGCATTTTGATATCGGCCGCCGTCAGCGTGACATCCTCCGTCAGCGTCTTCCCGTTCACCTTCCGCGCCAGCGGAACGAACAGCTTGCCGAGAGCCGCCTTAACATTCGACCACAGCAGCCGCTTTGCCTTGCCGCCGTCCGCGCTGTCCGCGATCATCACGCCGTCACCGTCGGCCGGTGCGGCCTTGGTGGTGATCTTGGTCGGGTCGACGGCATCCAGCGCATCGTCGATACGCTCCACGTCCTTACTGTGCTGCTCTTCCAGAGCCTGCAGATCCTCGGCCTTGGCATACGCCTGCGACGCCAGCCCCACCGTGACATTCTCCGCGTCACCGACGACGCACGCTACACGGATGATCTTCTCGATTACCGCAGAGGACGCCGACGGAATATACTCCGCCAGCTCGGCCGCGTTCTGGTAGCAGTACAGGATATCGTGACTGCGGTCGTTCAGATAATCCGGATCAGCTGCAAAAATTCCGATCTCTCGCCAGTAAAAACCGCTCGATAATCCAGCATTCTGGAAAACACCTGTCACCTCTGCATAATCAGCATTACGGCGCACCTCATGCACCGGCAGCGTGATAATGCCATGAATTAAGTCAGTCAAAGCCGCGATCGGCTCGGTGGTCATCGTGCCGTCGCCGAGTTTGATGGTCGTGAAGGTCAGCGTATCACCGGCAATCACGCGCGTCTGGAGCTGACGGCCTACACCCGTGAATTTAGGTGCAGTAAAGCTCATGTCTATCCCCTTCTTTCTACATTTTCAGGTGCAGGCTGTCGCATATCTGCACGGTAAAACCTACTGCCGCGACAAAATCCGGCGTAGAGAGTACCAGCTCCACGCCCTCAAGCCACGCAGACAGTCGTTTTACTGCTTCGACGGCCGCTCGAAATTCCGCGACATTCTGCTCTGTAACTGCCGAATTCGTCGTTGTGACCTTGAAATAACCGGCTTTTCCGCCATACTCGTACCATTCAGATACGGTCGCGTCACCGAAAATATCGCAGCAAAGCGACTCTACGGCAACCTTAGTGCCTGCCTGCGACCAGTACGTCAACGCACCGCGGATCAATGTCCGCTTGGTTGCCAGCGGATAGCTGACCAGATACCGCGGCACGCGCAAGTCCGCTGCCATAACGTCCAGAACGGCTTCGGGCATATCGTCCACTGCGGCATACAGCGAGATGCGCCGCGCCAGATTGAGCAGCTGCCTTTGCTGTCGCTGAACGGCTGCTGCAAAGCCTCTGCCCCACGGCTGTTCAGACAGCACCTCGGGCAGCGCGTTCGCAAGCGTTGCATCGTATAGCTTAATCATCTTCCAGACCTCCGTAGGTTACAGTCACCTTATTCGCCTTGGCTATCATATACGGCGTAACGACCGTATGTGCCGGAGCAGTAACTGCGACACGTTTTGCGCCTGACTCCATCACGAGCTGAATGAGCTTGGACGGTGTGATGTCACGCCCGATCTTGCGCTGCCATGCCTTGTAGTTCTCAACAGCTGCCATTACTGCGGTCTGGATCGTCGTTGCCTGCGGACTGTCCGCCGTGTTGATGTAATAGGTCAATGCAATGTTGTACGGTACTTCCTCCGGGGCCAGCGCCGTTACCTGATCGGTCAGCGGCCGCACGCTGTCCGCGCTGAGCGCCGCCGTCATAGCCTGCAATGCACCATCGTCCGGCAGACTGCCGTCATTCAGTGTAAACAGCACACTCACCTGATCCGGTGCAGGGCTGTACACGACCACATCATCTACATCGGCACGGGCACGCTTGGCATGGTAGATATATGCATCTTTCGGACCGGCGACCGAATAACCGGCTGTCGCCTGATAGATGCGTTCTGTCAGTTCGGTGTCGGTTTCGATCTCCGCACCGCCGGCTGTCATGGTGATATTGCTCACACTGGCAACGTAAGCCACAGGGTCTACGAGGTCTTTCAGCTCACCCACCGGAATACCGTTCGCGTCGATACCAGCTTCCTGTGCCGTTACACTGACCACACCGGACATCTCACCGGCGTGGATTTCCTTGTACTCATCTGTTGCGAAAAACAGATTGGCGTAACTCAATCGTGTACCGCCCGGAATACCGACCGGCTCGGTACGGGCATCGGAAAGCGTGAACCTGACCTTGCAGGACGCACGCTGCGCCGGTTCACGGACAATACCGCGCAATGCGCCGATGTTGTCCAGATAATCACCCTCGGAGAATTTGAGCAGTCCCATCTTGCCGGCACGGTCGATGTACTGCAATGCCTGATAATACTGCACGGCCATTACACCGATGAGCAGCCGCTCCGGACTGCCCTGCGCAAGCTCCGGCTGCTCACCTGCCGCCTCGGCATAGGCCGCTGCGTAGTCCGCCAGCATTTGACTTGTCACCGTTTCCAGACTGATGCCGTCGATAAAACTGATCTCCGGAACGTTTTTCAGCTCCGCAATATTACTCATTGATCGTCACCTCCACATGGGGGAGCAGCGTACCATCGTCACCGACGGTATAGGTCACGTTCTGCACCTGCGCACGCGGCTCGTATTTAGCAACCTTAGCGACGATTTCAGCCGTCAAAGCCGCCTGTGCCGCCTCCATCGGGAGGTCTACGAAGTCCCAGCTGAGACCGAATTCACGATCCATGGCAACGCTGCCCGCGCGTGTGCTCAGCAGTACGGCAATACACCGTTGTACATCCTCTGCTGTATCGGCAGCAGAAAAAGTAATTTCCGGCTGCATGGTATTCCCCTCCCTATCTGTATTCTTTGAGTGTGAGATTGACCGAAGCCTGCCACAGCTCGCCACGTGACAGGATCGTATCCCACGTTTCTGAAATATCGGTAATCACCATCGGCAGCTCACAGACCGGCTTGCCGCCGATGATGAGGTACGCGGTCGTGCCGTCCTGCAGCATCTTGTGCAGCGCTGCAAGCTGCGTGCGCGGCTTGGCGCCGAAGTCTGCCCGGAGAACAATTTCTAACTTAACCTCCTCCAGAGATGGACCGATATACTGCAAACGCGGCTTACCCGACAGCATACTGTGGCTGCCGTAACTCACCGAGGCCGTATGCGTCAGCTTTTTCGGAGTCAGCACCGTTCTGGAATTCACCTGAAAGATAATATCACCAAAACTGCCGACCCTGGCCGGTATCAGTGACTTGATCTTATCCTCCTGTGACTTCCAAACGCCACAGGAGGCCATGACGATCGCCGTGCCGATAACGCCGAAGCTCAATTTTTTCTTTGCCATGTGTCCCTCCTTACTTCGGCGCGGACGTTTCGCCGCCCACGCTGTCGGTGTGCGTGTGGCTGCCGAGACTCTTTCCGCCTGCGGTGACACTGCTGGCCGATACGCTGTCTGCAATCAGAGCGCCTGCAATCGTCAGACCGTCTACCGTTGCCGACATACCGCCGGCGGTCAGTGCGCCGCTGATCTGTACGCCACCCGGGCTGTGCAGCTCGATCCTGCCGTCCTTGCACTTGATGTAGCAGGTACCGTCGTCGCTCAAGTCCTTGCGGTACAGACCGGGACCCGATTCGCGGGGACGGTTGCCGTCGCACCAGAACCGGCCGAGGATAACACCGGCCTCGGCTCCGGTCGGAAGGTGCAGCACGAGCACCAGATCGTCCACCTTCGGCATACAGTATTCGGCAGACAGCAGCGGCAGTTCCGGTGTAACTGCATTGTCACGGTCGGTATAAACGATCCGCGCGGTGCCGTCCGTGTAGTTAATTGCCGAGATACGGCCGATACGAATGGTATCCATGGTGTTCCCTCCTTACTGAATGATTTCCGGCAGCGCATTGGCTGCCTTGCAGATCAAATCCGAAATGTACTGCAGCTTGCCCATGTTAGCCGCCCAGTAATCCCGGGTATTGATAACGCCGTACTTTACCAGCGCGTCGAGCGCCTCCTGTGGATTTCCGGTATACAGTCCGGTATCATGATTGACCAGAATGGTCGTTGCCATCTGGAGCAGCAGATCATCCAGATACTTGACCGACTTGTGCTTGCCGATCCAGTAGCCCGGAGAGTTGATAACGCCGATAGCAGCCAGCCGCTGGATCGCATCCACGATAACCGCATCCGAGGTGGTCGGCACCTGCGAGGCCTCGATCTTCGAGGTGTAGCTCGTGCTCGTCAGGCTGTCGGTTTTCTTGTCGATGTAGAACTTGCCGCTAAGTCTGCCGACACCAGTCACCATGATGGTCTGTCCTGCACACAGGTCAGGACGGCCCATCGTCTGAAAGCTGATCGTCGTAATGCTGTGGTTGGCCGAGGTGACAGCCGCCTCGATCTTGCGCTTTGCATCTGCCAGGTTGTCCGCCTTGGTCGAGGATTTGAGCAGCCGCTTGCCGCCGCCTGTCGTATAGGTGACGTCCTTCTTGGTTTTCGGGTCGGTATAGGTGATCGTACCGCCGGTGTAACTGCCCGCAAGCGTGGTATTCCACGAGAACGAACTCATTTCCTCGCGCGGTATCGTTGCAACCGGGTCTTTCTTCTTGTACTTTTCCCGGTCAAAGATAACGATTTTTGACCGGAACACCTTGAGCATCAGCCCGTAGTCATTACACAGCTGATTGAGAAAGCTGCTGTCTGTCGCGCTGCTCTGCTCCTGCGTAGAGATGGTAACATCGGTCGCATCAAAAACCAGCTGCAGTTTGTAACGGCTTGCGATGGTCTGCGCGACCTTTTTCAGCGTGACCTTTTCCCAGTTCTGCGTGCGCTCGGTAGCCGAAAATGCGTCCAGCGCCGGTGCGGACACCCCTGACATCTTAAAGGCAGCCTTGCCGCCGTTGTCCGAGTAGCTTAGGTCGTCCAGCGTGAACAGACCGCAGTCCAGTGTGGTCGTTTTGTCATCACCGTCCCGGTCGGCAAAGCTGATCTTCGCGGTGATCTGGTCGCCTTTGTGCGGCAGCCATGCGCTGATCCACTGGTAACGCGGATCTCCCACGGTCAGCGAAATGCTGTCCGAAGAACCGCCTGCCGGGTCGGTATAGCTGAACGCTTCACCGAACTCCTTGAGCGAGGTCTTGACCGCAGCACCGTTGTACTGTAATTCGACCGTTGCTTTGCGTGCTCTCATGCGTCACCTCTCCATGGCGGCAGTGTGGTCGAGCTGTTTTCCGGTTCATCCGGTACAACCAGCTCCACACCGGCGTCGAACTGAAAGATGTCCAGATACTTGAAGTTCGCCTGCATGAGTAAATCTGCCCGCTGCTCATCGTCATAAACCGCCTTTGCAATGGTATCCCACTGGTCGCCCGCCTGCGTGATATAAATGCGTGACATTGCGTGCCTCCTTACTATGCGAACGATGTACGGCGCTGCTCACGCTCGTACTGCGCCATGAACTCCTTGAACTGCTCGAACGTCTGCGACATGGCATCGCGGACATCCTCATTGCTCGCGCCGCTCGATACATAGATCGTAGGCGAGAACGTGACCTCTCCTCTGCCGCCGGTCAGACCGTCCAACATGGAGGACAGCTTGGAGAGCGGAAGAACCGCCTCGGGTTCGCCGCCCTCACCAATGAGCGCCGTAGTCGGCGCTGTTGCAATACCGCCCTCTGCCAGAGCGACATTCGGAATGGTCGGAATGTGCAGCGAGAACGTCTGACCGCCATACTTCGGCACCCATTTCGGAATGCTGACGTGCAGACTGTTCAGACCGCCGATAACCGTATTGATGGCGCTGATGATCGCGTTGAGCGGTGCAGCTGCAATGCCGACCAGAGAACGGAACACGCCGGAGAAGATAGTTTTGACACCCTCCCACGCTTGCCGCCAGTTCGCGGAGAAAACACCCTTGATAAAGGTGATAAGGCCGCTGAACACATCACGGATGCCGCCGCAGATCATCGATAGCGTTGCACCGACACCCTGCACGATGGAGGCCATCCACGGGAAACGCTCGGTGATGGCGTTTGCCAGTTCGGTGCATTTCTGCACCAGCGTATCCCAGTTGTTATACAGCACGGCGCCGATGGCCACGACGGCCGCGATAGCCGCGATGACCAGTGTCACGGGCGAGGTCAGGAACGCCATTGCTGTGCTGAGCGCCGTTGTGGCAACCGTCGTAATAGTCTCCCATGCGTACAATGCCATAAGTGCCGCTGTTTCCGCTCCGCTGCCGATTGCAGCAGCAATAGCTTGACCGTTATACAGCAGCAATGCCGTACCCAGTGCACCGACTGCGATAGCGGCCACCTCGAACGCCGTCTTGTGCTCCTGAAGAAATCCGGTCATGTCCTGCACCATCTGGGCGCTGTCGCTTGTCCAGTTAAAGAAGTCGGACAGTGCCGGAACGACCGTTCCTGTGATGGCGCCGCCGAGGCTGTCAAAGACCGGGCCGAGGCTGTTCTTCATCCAGCTCCACAGGTCCTTGATAGCCGGAATGACCGTATTTGTCAGTGTGTCCTTTAGACCTCGGAACACTGGACTAAGATTATCCTGAATCCAGTGCCAGCAGCTCTGCACTGCCGGTACAACATTCGTCTGAATGTAACCGCTGACCCGTGTCATTGCGTCGGACAGTCTGGGCAGCACATTGCTGCTGATCCAGTCCATCGCGGCTGCGACGCTCGGACCGAAAGCCTCCATAAACGAGATCTTCGCATCGTCCAGTGCGGAGTTCATGCGGTCCATCGCGCCCTGCAAAGTGCCGGTGACGGTCGCGTCCATGGCATCCAGTGCGCCGCCTGCGTTGTAAACCTCATCTGCGAGGTTGTCCCATGCGGATGCATTGCCGTCTGCACCGCCTCGAATGCCCTGCAGCAGGTATTGAAAGTCGGTATAGTAGTTCGTACCGGCCAGCGCGGCCATATTGGCGTTGCGTTCCGCCTCTGTCATGCCCGACATGGCCTTGTCGGTGTCGATGAGGATGTCTCGCAGGTCACGCATAGCACCTGCGCTGTCGTACACCTGTACGCCGAGCTTTTTAAACGTCTTGAGCGCGACATCCTTGGAGGACATACGTACCAGCATGGAATTGAGGGCGGTACCTGCCTCTGCACCCTTAACGCCGTTATTGGCGAGGATACCGAGAGCAACAGCAGCATCCTTGTAGTTCATGCCGGTCGCCTGAACTGCACCGCCGGCACCCTTGAACGCCTCCATCAGATCGCCTGCGGTCGTGTTCGCCTTGTTGTTTGTCTTGACCAGTACGTCCAGATAACCCTGCAGATCGTCAACACTCACACCCATTGCACTCATGGAATCCGTTACCTGATCCGAGGTAGTCGCAAGGTCGGCCTGCGTGGCCTCGGCCAGCTTGAGCACCGGTGTCAGTGCCTTGGTGCTGGTCGCAACGTCCCAGCCTGCCAGAGCCATATAACCCAGTGCATCAGCGGATTCCGCTGCCGTGAAGCTGGTCGCCTTGCCCGCTGCACGCGCTGCATCGTTGAGTTTCTGGTAGTCTGCGCCAGTCGCACCGGCGATGGCAGCTGCGTTCGCCATGGACTGGTTAAACGTCGTGTAGGTTTCCACCGCAGACGCAGCGAAGTCCTTGACGGCAGATGCCGCAGCTCTCAGGCCGCTCGTGATGAGATTGGCCTTGACGATAGAGCCGATCAGGCTCTGTGCTTTGCTCGCGCTGCTCTGCAGCGAGCTGTCTACCTTACCCGCAATCTTAACGGCGAGTTTGTACTCTTTTGCTATCTCGGCTCACCTCCTGCGCAATTTCAACCAATTCCGGGATAGACAGTGCCATGCACCAGTCCAGCCCGGTCATTGTTACCCGACTGAGCCGCACACACAGCCGCCGAACTTCCTTACTGTCGCCCGGCCTTACTCCGAGCCGAAAAAATAGCCGCCGACCTTAGTCTTGATCCTCGCACCCTCGCGTGCGGGCAGGCCCTTGAAGAACTCGACCGGCAGGCCGGTGGCCTCGGCAGCCACGATGCACGCATACTCTACATTCAGCTCCTTGAGCGCGGACACGCTGCCGGAGCTTTCAAAAATGCGGTCACACTGGATCAGCTGCTCAGTGGTCATATTATCCAGCGCAGACAGGTCTACGCCGTCGTATTCCTTGCCCTCAAAGGTATAAGGATGGGCGAAGGTGATAACGCCCTCGCCCAGCGATTTCTTGTTGATCTCTGCCATGATTGCTGCTCCTTTCTCTTAGCACAGCGAACGGATAGCCGACATAATATCCTTGCCGTTAACGACAAACACACCGTTCAGCTTGTCCAGTTCCAGTGCGGTCTTACCGTTGTTCTCGATCTTGATGTACGTTACCTCGAGCGTTACCGAGGACGACATCGGGCTGCCTGCTTTCAGGCTGCCGCCGCTGATCTTCTTGGTGCTGCCGCGAACCGCGACACGCATACCAACGTGCGACTTGGTGCCGGTACCGTCCGTGACCTGTACCGAGCCGCGCATGGTCAGGTCGATGATCTTGGTCGTGTCGAGCATCTGAAAGATGTCGCCGTACAGCACACGGAACGGAACCTCCATCTCGATGGACGAGAAATGTCCGGGGTTGGTGGTTTCGTATTCACCGGCAATGCCTGCGCCCGAAATAGTTTCGGTCATTGCCTCGAAATCCGGAAGCGTTACCTCGTCGGACACGCCGATCAGCTTGCTGCCGCCCTTGTAGACGTTGAAGTCGTTGATGATTTCAGGGATATTCGCAATCGACATTATTCGCCACCTCCAGTCAGTGCAGATGCGATCGCGGTCGGGTCAAACTCGAGCGTAAACTCGATGCACTCCGCCGGATTGTACGGTGCAAGGGTCAGATGGAACTTGATCGTACCGTCGAGGATCTGCATGGTCGGGTTCTCGTCCGAACGGAATTCACACTGATAAGCAGCACACGCACCGGCAGCCACATATGCGTTGCCGTTTACGTTCTCCGCGTCCACGATAGCCTCGATCATGCGGTAATTGGCCGGACTGTCCACGCGCTCGAAATACGTCTGGATGAGCGAGTTGCTACGCCAGGTAAAGAACCGGCGTACCGCGATCCAGCGGTCCTTCGGGTCGGTGGTAGACGGATACGCGCAGGTGTTATTGCCCCATGCCTTAAAGCCGTTGAGATTCAGCACCGTACCGATACCGGCGGAGTTTACCACGTTCGCCTGTGCCTGATCAAGAATGACCTCGGTGCCGTCCTCCAGACACAGCCCGGTCACGCCGGGCAGGGACTTGTTGGACGGCGACAGGCTCGGCACATCGCCGTTCGCTGCATCGGTCGCAGCGGTCAGAGCGCCCATGATAGCCGAGAGCGACAGCCGGTAATTGCCCACCTGTGCCATCGGCCAGTAGGCGTAGGCGTGCGGAGAAGTCAGGCCCTTGCTTTCCTTGACCTGCTTTACCGCATCGTAGGTCTGGGCACCCGAAGTGCCGCAGTCCACATCGAGAATGCACTCACACGAGTACACGCCGTTGATGTTCTCACACGCGCCCTGCATAACGGCTGCTACATTCGGGTCCTTGGAATAGCCCGGAGCCAGCAGCAGGCCGGGCGTCATGCCGAAACGCGGATACACCTCGCGCAGCTTATCGCTAATAGCCGTGGTGATCTCAGCCGCGGTGACGGTCGTCTTGCCTGCGGTCAGCTTGATGGCCTTGTAGGTTACATAGACCTTAACAAGCGCCTTTGCCGTCGCAGAGGTCAGCGTGACCGTTGCCAGACCGTCCTCATCGTACTCCACGGTGTAGTCCGTGCCTGCGACCAGCGGGTCGCCGCTGGTCTGCGCGCTGACGGTCAGCGTAGCTCGCAGCACATACGGGACAGGCTCCTGCTCTGCAGAAATAACGAAGCTGCCGCCGGTGACGGTCTGTTCGGTCGGCTTGCTGACGTTGGTGACGTGCTGCGCCTTGTTCGGATCGAGCACATTGACCAGTACAATGGGCGCCACGCCGAACAGCTCGAACGAAGCCTTGATGGACTGGTTAAGGGTAAACGCCTCGAAATTGGTATCATAGCCGAGTGCTGCGGCCGCTTCTGCATAGCTGCTGCACAGTCTGGGCGCGGTAACGCCTGTCAGATCGGCCAGCTGATAGATCGGCGCAGTACCGAAAACGACCTGCAGACCGGCGGTGCTGTTCGTCGCCGCCGACATACTGGTCGCCTGTTCACGGGTATATACGCCATGCTGATATGCCATGGTGATTTTCCTCCTTACATTATGTTAATGGGTCTTCTATCCTCACACCCGGACAGCTGAACACCATATCCATCGCACCGAAATACTGCGGATAGGTGTCGGTTTCGTCCTGCAATGCCCAGCTGATCGGCACCTCTGCACGGAAGTTGCCGAGGTCGGGACAGCGTGCAAACCGGTGATAGATGCGCTCTATCACACCGAGCACATCACTTGTGCCCTGCCGATCCGGTGTATCATCGTAGGTACAGATGATGATGGCAACACCCACATGGTGCAGGTCGCTCCAGTCATCAAAGGTGCCGCCGGTCGCACGGACGATAACGAACGGTGCAGTCACGTCCTCGGCGTCTGCGTCCTCATCCTCATCGTCCATCTGTGGAACAGGAAGATCGTGCTTGTAGACCTTGGGCGCTCGTCTTGCGCCGGTCTTGGTTGGCAGCAGGCAGTCCGACAACAGCACGGTCAGATCGGACACCAGCATATCCAGAAAAATTTCCGGTGTCATGCGCCGCCTCCTCTCGACAGCTCAAAGTTCAGCGAGCGCTCGACCTGCTTCTCGAGCATCGAACCAATCTCCGGACGGAGAACGCCGTACACGCGCCGAGCGCCGACCATAGCCGGGTTAGACGGCGAATACAGTGTCTTGATCGGCAGGCGGGCCTTACCCTCGCGCTCTGCGATGGTGACGTGCCCCGACTTAAACCGAACCATGAACGCCTTGCCGCCGCTCGGCTTACGCAGTGCTTTCAGACCGCCCGCCTGCAATACCTTTGCCCGGTAGACCGCCGGACGTGCCGCACCGGTCGCGTAGCTTGCCGGATTGACCCGAAAATCTTTCAGCTCGTTCGCCTTGCCGCTGACAAGGATATAGGCTGCCAGATTGCCGCCGGTCGCACGTTTGAGCCGTGCATTCCGCTTGAAACCCGACTTTTTGACCGCGTAGGTTTCGCGAGCCTTGTCTGCGAGCATGGTACGCGCCTTGTTTGCAGTGTCGTTGAGCGCCCGCTTCATCACGCGGCGGGCCGTCGTCCTGTCAAGGCTGCGGAGTGCAGCCTCAAAGCCTTTATCTTCGACTGTAAATTCAAGCTGCATTACGTTGTCGCCGCCTCCAGTTCAAACGAATAGATACCGTCCTCATCGGTCACATCGGTGATGATGTACCGTTTTTTGCCGTCGAGCAGCAGCAGCTTGCCCAGCTTCGGGCGCGGACCGTAATCCTCTGCCGCCACATAAAGCAGCAGACGGCGCTTGTATACGCCGTCCGCATGCTGCACACCGCTTGCCACCGTGCGTTCGATCAGCTCGTTGCCGTCGAGCACCACCTTCATGGGACGGCCGTCGATGCTATGCTCGTCCGCGAACTCGTCAGCGTTCAGAAAGGTGCCGAAGATGTCCGCCTGAACAAGCTCCTTGAACGTGCTCATCCCAGCAGCTTGACCTTGATGGTGGTCGACGCCGCATCCGTCGGCTCGATCGCCCAGCCGCACGGAACCGCGCCCGAGGCCGTGGTGGTGACTTCGCCGTCCTTGAAGTACAGCGCTTCACCGATCTTTACCGCATCACTCTCGCCGGATTTCAGCGGCAGAATGAACACGCCCTCGACGAGCAGCGTGCCGGTCGCGCCTGCCTCAATGGGCATACCGGCGATACCGATACGGGTAGTCAGCGGAACGATCTCGTTTGCCTCGATACGGGTGGCCGTCGCGTTCGTGTAGTCGATCGCGCTGCCCTTCTGCCAATATTCAGCCTTTGCCATGTGTCGTTATCCTCCTGTTCTATCAGATTTTGATGGCAACGCCGTCATTACGGGCGATGCCGCGATAATCCGTAACCGAGATACCCCAGTCCATGTAAATATCCCACACGAAACCGAGCGTACCCGGAACCTCGCTGCGGCGAATGGTCGGGGTTTCCTGACCGTTCAGGTAATCCACCTGAATGGACTTTGCCGTCATCGGGTTGGCAACGAGGAACCACGGGCAGGCATTGTCGCCGGCCAGCATATTGAGCGTTGCATCCTCGACGTAGGTCAGGTTCTTGTTCGCCATCGGGTTATAGCCGGTGTAATTGTTGTCATCGGTCTTGATGGACGCGCTGTGCAGGATGGTGTCAACTTCCATGCCGTAGCCGATCGGCAGCACCAGCATACGCGGCGCTACGTTGATGGCCTCACCAAACGGGTCGCGCTGCGCCTGCATCTTGAGCATGAGCGCGTTGATGGCCGCAAGGGACGGCTTTGCACCGGTGGTCACCTGATTGCCGTGTGCAGCGTTAAACAGGGTCTTGCCGTCGAAAATCTTGGCGGTGTTGCCGTAGATCAGGCTGTACACCTGCATATTGATCTTGCGCTTTGCCGCTGCCGAATACACGCCCGGCACCTGCGACAGGAAACCGATGTCATCGTTGATGAATGCCTGACGGCTCATGGTAAACTGGGTGCCGTAGGTGTCGATCTTGCGCTGCGGCAGCAGATGAGTGTCCGGCTTCGACGCCTTGAGTTCGCCGTTCTCGCCTACCAGTTCAAATGCGCCACCGCCGATGATGTAGTTGTGATCCGGCGTTGCCTTGAAGTCGGATACCGAACCCTTGGTGCACCACTCCTGGAACGTAGTCGGCACCTCGCTGTACAGCTGCACGATGTTCTTGCGAATGGTTTCGTCCAGAATGGCCGGGAACGCTGCGGTCGGGTTGAAATACTGGCGGCACATCTCGGAATACAGGTCATCCGAAGACATACGGCGCAGCGCAGAATCCGACTGACCATCACGCACCAGACATTCGATCGACAGGTCGCGCAGGCTCATGCCGCGCAGCTCACAAGCGCCGTCGGCGGGCTTTTCGACTGCCATGCCACAGCGCAGCGAGAGTGCGTCAGCCGCAGCCGCGCGGAACTTGTCACCCTCATCGGCAGTGACCTTAACGCCGGTCTTGGGACCGCCTACCGCCTTGAGGTGCTCGAGAATGGCGGCACGGCACTTGTCCTCGGTCATGGCCGCGTCCTTGATGTACGGCTCTGCATCCAGACCGAAATCACGGCACATGGCGGTGATGTTGGTAATGCGGGTGCGCTCGGCAGCTGCCGCACGGGCTGCGGTGTCGTCCGGTTCGCCGCCGGGCTGGAGTGCGTCGATCTGTGCCTGATATTCGTCAAAGCTGCGCTGCTCCTCCTCGGTCAGGTCGCGGTGTGCGGCCTTGGCAGCATCTACAATGGCCTGCTGCTTAGCCAGAAGTTCTTTCAGTGTCATGTGTTCAATTCCTCCTTGAAATGGTTTTTGTTGATCTGAAGCTGACGCTCGCAAAGGCTGACGGCGCTGTGTTGCTCGCTTTCCAGTTCGCGGCCTACGCCTACGGTCGCATCTGCCGGTACGCTGACGATGGATACCTCATAGGGCAGCCAGCGTCGGGCAATGCTGCACGGACCGGTGAACCTGCCGTCCGCCGATGTGCCGCCTGCCGTGACTTCCTCCCAGCTGTCCACACGGTAGCCGACCGATACGCCGCGCAGCGTGCCTCCGGCTACCTTTTTGCGGATGGTTTCTGCGAATTCGTCATCGTCAAACGCGATCTCCGCCTTGCCGCGGTTATCCTCAATCCATGCCCGCGTGATCTTGCCGAGGACGGCATTGCGGTCGTGGTTGAACAGCACCACACCAAGCTCCTGCAGGCGGCTCAGGTCGCACGCCTCTCCGCTGTGGTCGAGGATTTCCGGACCAAACCAGCGCATATATGGCTCCTCGCTCGAAAAGCTAAGCTCGAACACGCGGTTGTCCTCGCCCTCTTCCACCGCACGCACCTGCATGGGGAGAAAACGCTCAAGCGTTCGGCGGTTCTTTTCCTGTTTCATTGATTACACCTCCAATCTGTACGCCTTTTTCGGCTGCATAAGCCTGTACCTCGGCCATCTCGTCGAGCTGACCCTTCCAGTCGCGGCCGTTCTCGGCTGCGATCTGTGCGAATGTCTTTTGACCGGATTCCATAGCGATCCTGTTCGCGTTGGCCTCCTTGAGCGGGTCGATCCAGCGTTTCGGGCTTGCGACCCATGTATGCAGCAGGTAGTCCGACTTATGCTCCCAGAAATCCCAAATCTTCAGCTTGCCCGAAAGCACGCACGAGATAACGAAGCTCTCGAACACCTCGTCCATGAAGTTCTCCTGCAGCAGCTCGACTTCCTCGGCAAAGGTGAGATCGTCCTCGATACCCGCCTGCCGGGCACTGCTGTAATTGGTTTCGCTCATGTCGCGGCTGGTCGCCTCGTAGCTTAGACCCTGACCGCTGCCGATGAGCCGCTGCTGCATTTTCAGGAAATTAGAAGCGTCCGCGCCTGCACCCTGCGGATTGACAACCTGAATATCGTCCCCGGCGTTCAGCTCGGAGATCATACCCGGTGCCAGCTTTTTGCCTTCATAGTTGAGCGTGCCGCCGGGTGCCACGCTGCCGCTGCGGCCGAAACCACTGACCGGCAAGGCTTTCTTGATGAACACCGACAGGCAGGCCGCAATGCGTTCCTTGACGCTGACGGCGGTAATGAACTCGTTCGCATCGCGGATACGGGTGAGCGTCGGCGCCATGTCGGACACCTCGCGCACCTGCGACGGACGGCGCTTGCTGTACAGAAAGATGATGTCTTTCGCATCGTAGTACACCGGCGAGGCAATCTCGCAGCCGTCTACGCTGTACTGGGTCAGCCAGTAGCCGACCGCACGGTTATACTCGTTGTACTCGATGCCGCCCGCGACCTTGTGGTTCCTGCCGTGCGGCGTGGACCAGCTGAGCGACAGCTCATCGACCTCGAGCGCCTGCAATTTGAACGGCACCAGTCCGCCGCTCGTGTAGCACTTCTTGAACAGGATACCGCCGTCCACCTTCTTGCGGCGCACTGCCATGCGGAGCATCTGGCTGAAGCTCTGCTGACCGGTCACATCGCAGTTTTTTGCCTTGCACCAGTCGCGCCAGAGCGTTTCGATCTGTCCGTTCAGCTTTTCCTTGCCGGTTTTCGCCTGCAAGGTGAAGCCGCCGCCGACAATGTTGCGGACGAACGCTGAGATCAGACCGTTCATCATATCCGAATTGCGTTCCAGATCACGGGCACGTGCGCGAATGGTGTCGCGGCTGGTGCGGTCGGTCATTTCCGCCGATTCGATCAGCGCCGCCCATCCGGAGTTGAGCCGCCGGTGGTCGCCTGCATCGTAGCCGTGGCGCTGCATATCGTTCAGACTTTCGCGGAACACCGCACGCCTGCACGCCGTTTCCGGTGAGAAAAAACCGATCACACTGTCTAAAATGTTCATATTCATCACCTCCCATCGAAGTACGCGACATAGGTATCGCGGAACAGCGAACCGCCGTCCTCTGCGGCGGCCTCGGCTGCCAGCGCATCACGCAGATTGCGCAGCTCCGTGATGTTCGCACGGGTCAGCGAGCGTGAGCCGATCTTGTAGGACTGGCCGCCTGCCGCTACCGCAATCAGCGCCTTGTTGACCTCGGCCAGCAGCTCTTTCGCACTCGGATTGTTCTTTTCTTCTGACATATCGGTCACCTCCCTATAACCAGTTGTCCCCATTGCCAAGCCAGTCATCCGAGGACTGCTGCGGCCTGTTGTTTTTCTTTTCATTGCGCGGCTCCGGTTTGTCCGTGCCGTTCTGCAGGAACAGCGAGCGCACACCGAGCACATCGGCGGCCGCTGCTGCGTACACCTCACAGTCGAGGTAATGGTTATCCGCGTGGCTGGTTTTCTGCACCCAGCGCAGACGGGCGTTGCCGCTGCCGGTACGCTCTGTCACCTTATGTTCTGCGGTGAGCTGCTCGGCGTATTCGCGGTCGATGCCCTGAAACACCATGAACGCGCCCTGCCCGTTGTCTTTGCGCAGGCGGCTTGCGATCATGTCCTTGTACCGGCCGCCGTCCACCAGAACGAGCGACATGCCAAACGCCTTGGAGCCGGTCTTATTGACCGTGGACAGTTTGTAGTGGTTGAGCATGGACGTTGTGCCCTTGCAGGGCAGGCACCATTCCGCGTTGACGGCGGCAAAGTCGTACACATCGTCGGTCTGGTCGCCCGAATCAATCAGACACAGGTCAACCAGCATGGCCGTGCCGTCCTGCCGCTTGTATTCGAGGTTCATCACCCGCTCGATGTCGGCAAAGCTCCACGCCTGTCCTCGGGTAATGAGCTGCGAAGTGAGGAAGTCACCCCAGGCACGCACGGTGTAGTACAGGCAGTTCTCCTGCACATCGACACCGGCGGTCAGCAGCTTCGCCCAGTCCGGTACGGTGAACTCCGGAAGCTCGGTCTGCCGGTCCATGACCAGCTCGGCGCTGGTTTTCAGCTTGGTGTCCTCCCACGGCTCGGCAAGCCATGAGTTGGTGAAGTTGTGCAGCGCCTCCGGATCGTCTTTCGCGGCCATGAACGCCTTGGCGATCTCGGAAAAGCGCGTGAACGGGCTGTACAGCGTGTTCATCCAGAACGCAACGCTGCGTGCCACGCGGGCGGTCTTGCGAACGTCGCGCCACTCGCCCTTTTTGAGCATTTCCATCTTTTCGGTATCGTTCAGCACCGCACCGCACGCCTGGCACACGTAGAACGCGCACTCGGCGCGGTCGGCATCCGTCATGCCGTCCTCTTTGCCCGGCCACTTGATCTGCGCGAATTTCAGCTCGATGTACTCGCCGCAGTGCGGACACGGCACAAAATAGTGACGCTCCACATCTGCCTCTTCTTTCGCTTTCCAGATATGACCGGTCCGCAGGGTCGGAGTAGAGCACATATAGATTTTGCGGTTCGAGAACGTCTTGGTGCGCTCGGTGGCAAGGCTAATCGGGTCGGCCTCCTGCCTGCTGGCTCCGGGGTACTTGTCTACCTCATCGAAAAACAGAAAACGGATCGGCTTAGATGCCAACCCGCTCGCGGAGTTTGAGCCTGTCAGGCTGATATACATTTGATCGAACTGCAGTTCCAGCTTGGTGCTGCCCTTGGCGCGGAATTTGTGCCGCAGCTCCGGGCACGCCTTTATCATTGGGCGGATACGGTTGTCCGAGGTAAATTCGGCCAGCTCATCCGTCGGATAGACGATCAGCGTCGGTGCTGCGTCCTGCGCGACCACATAGCCGAGCATATTGTTCAGTGCCTCGGTGCCGCCGACCTGTGTCGGCTTGCAGAACACGATCTTCTCGGTTTCCCAGTTTGTGAACTCGTCCATGATGCCGGTGAGATACGGTGTCATGTCGTTCCGCCACGGCCCGGGCATATGCGAGGAACGGTCGTCAAGGATACGCGAACGCTCTGCCCACTGGCTGACCGTGATGTCGTCCGGCGGCCGCAGCGTTTCCAGCGCTGCGTGAATGTAGTCCGGAACTGTGTACCGCCGAAAGGTATACTTGCGCTTTCTCGATGCCATCAGGGACTATCCTCCACGGTTTCCTGCTTACCGGCAACGACAAAAGCATTCAGCATGGTGTTCACCTCTTTGGAGAGATCCTTTTCCACGCCGCGCACGGTAACAGGGTCGGCATAGCCGCCGATTATGCCGCCGACACGGTTCGGGATCGCAAGCACGAACTTTTTCAGCTGCACGAAGAACCGCTGGTAGTCCAGCTGGACTTCCTCGACGGAAATATACTTGCCGGACGCGATCTCGGTCTTGAGGCGGTGCAGCTCACCCTGCGATTCCTTGAGCGCGATCTCCGCCTTGAGCTTCTTTTCCTTGAGGGCAAGCTCCTTGTCCGAGCGGGATTTGCCGTAGGCTTTGTCACTCAAATACTTGATGTAGTCCGTGACGGTTGGCAGCAGGTCGAACATACGGCCTGCGTGACCGGTTATCTTCTCAGACTTGATGATGCCCTCCTGCACAAGCTGCTGCACGCGGCGCACGCTCACGCCGAACACGGCTGCAATCTCCTCCGGTCGTTTCCAATCTTCGCTCATAACCTGCGCCTCCTCTCTCGAAATATCCATACAAATATTCGTTTTGTAGCGAAATGCCTAAAATTTTTCTCGTTTTTTGGGCAAAAAACCCGGGCCTCTTGGGCCCCGCTGTCCGCTGACCCCCGGGAAGTACCTTACGCCTGCCCTGACACCCTTTTCACCGCTTTCTATATGTGCGGCGGCTTGGTTTGTCTGCGATAGTGGGCGCGGTGTCTGGCCAGGTGGGACGCGATGGCCTGTGCCCTCTGCCATGCAGCGAGCCGAGAACATTTGAACAGGTAAAGGAGAACAACCATAGCGGCCTATCTGTCACTCGCTGCATGACACGGGACACAGAGCAAAAGAAAAGAGAGACTTGTTCAGCCTCTCTGATCTATGATGACATGGGTGCCGCTCTTGCGGTTCCTCATGCCCTTGTTACTACGATACTATTGTACCACAGGTGAATGTCCGATTGTGTCCGGAGTTGTCCGGATTTTGCAGGACGTCACGGATACCCCGCCCTTATCATAGGGCCACCCTAAAATTGCAGGGCACCCTTGTTTTTCATGGGTACAGATAGTTCAAATTCATGTACCCATGTTTGTGCAGTATGCCCATTGATATTCATGTGCCCATGTAGTATACTATAATCAAGCTAAGGAAAGGAGGACACGCCAATGGGCAGACAAAAGAAAAACGGCTGCAAGAACTGTCCCGTCGAAAAGATCGTTCTTGCAACCGCAATCCTGAACCTGGTCAAAGTAGTGATCGAGTTAATCGACCGGCTGACCAGCTGAGGAGGGAGGGCACAAGCCCTCTCCCCTTACAGCATACACAATTTACACTGACCTGTCAATACAAAGGAGAATGCCTTATGATGGATACCCTGAACATCGTGCTCGACCTCGTTCTGGTCGTGCTCAACCTGACCGTTATCGTCCTGCTGCTGAAAAAGAAAGGAGAATGACACATGGCAACCAAAGCACATCTGGAGGGCAACAAGCGTTACCTTGCGAGCAAGGTCGATGAGATCAAGCTGCGTGTGCCCAAGGGGCGCAAGGCCGAGCTGCAGGAGATCGCCCAGCAGTCCGGCGACAGCCTGAACGCCTTTATCATCAAGGCCATAGATGCCTATATCAACCGAGCCGAGGAGTAATCCCCGGCTCTTTTCTTTACTCGCAGCTGAGCGTGATGTCGCGCTCCTGCTCACCTGTTGGTCACCAAATTCGTCTGTGCGACCAAATTGCCGAAGATGAACAGCTTCCCGACTAACTCTACAGCTCACGCAATTCGCGTGGGCTGTTTTTCTTTGTTGCTGTCCGTAACGCCGTAGCGCCACACGAGGTAGCGCTTGATTTCATTCAGATACTCTCTCATTTCAGGGCTGTACATTATCCGTCCAGCCACCTGTTTTCCAGCGCACAGAAACCATATACCGCGCCGCAGGTCAGCACGATCCAGAACACCCAGAACACAACGACGAGCACTCCTGCATTCTTCACAGCACGGTCTACGACCGCCTGCGGCTCTGTGTCGGCGTAGAACTCATTGTCGTCCGCGATCATATGATCTTTGATCCGGGTATGTACGCTGCCGACCATGCTGGCGTCTGCGACTACGTAATAATGCCGCAGTTCACTATTGTCATAAATCATCTTGCCCTGCCGATGGGCGGAAACAGAAAACTTGTCCGCGGGAAATGATACGCCCATAAACGAAAAGGTTTCCGTGCTGTCTTCTTCTCGTTTCACCCTGTCCCACGTCCAATATATCTCGGTGCGGGTGTGCGTATGTCCCTTGCTATCGGTATAGGTCACTTCGCGCGTGTGCATGGTGTATCGTTCCGTGATTCTGATCAGTTTTGCGTATTCGCCGTCCAAATCATCTGCCGAAACGGGTTGTTCGGCAACCAGATTGCCGTAAGCGATGACATTCCCGAAATCGGTAGCCAGCGCGTACTGAAACTGCTCATCGTCTGTAATCTGCGCTGCCGTGGTGAATTTCTCGTTTGTCTCAGCGATATGGTCACTGATTTTGCTACCGAGCAGAAATCCCAGTGCCACCATAACAAACACGATTGCAACGCTGAATGCCATTTCACGAGGCTTAATCTCCATCGCTGTCACCGAACAGGTTCTGCGGAGCATCTTCCGGTGCGTCGTAGTCCGCATAGGTCGTGTCGATTGCCTGATAGTTCATTACTCGCAGCAGGAAACCAGTTGGGAAAGACCGTACCAGCTTGTTGTATGCCCGTACCTGCTGATTGTAGTTGTTGCGGTACTGCGCGATCTGGTTCTCGGTCAGCGCAAGCTCGGTCATGAGCTGCTTGTAATTTTCGTTTGCCTTGAGTTCCGGGTACTGCTCTGCAACGGCGTTCAGCGCAAGCTGCGCTTGTTCGACCTTGCCGGACGCGGCAGCAGCACGAGCCTGTGTAATCCTGGTCAGCGTATCGCCCTCGTAATTCTGGTAGGACTTCACTGCGTCCGCCAGATTGTACACGAGGTCAACACGGCGTTTCTCGGCTACCTGTACGTCGGCCGCCGCCGAACTGACCTGTTCCTCTGCCGACACCGCACGGTTATTGGCCGATATGAATGCAGCGGCGATCATAAGTACCAGCGCTGCCACGATGGCCAACACGATTAACGCAATTTTCTTCATTTCTGTTCCTCCAGATATTTTCTCATAATTCGGACCGCTACGCGGCAGGCTTCCTCGCACGCAGCCACCATCTTCTCGCGGCCGTGCAGACCGCCGTAGTATTCGATCGCTGCCAGCTCCTCGGCTGTCGTTTCCGGATCGAGGATGCGGATTGCCTGGTTAATCGTCATGGGTGTCCTCCTCACCCCGCAGATGATGCATCAGGAAGTCGGCCTCCGGCACGTCACAGAACTCGTCCTTGTTACGGCCGACCACGAGAATCGGACCGACGAAATCCACGTCGACGAACCGGCAGTTGTACGGCATTCCGAGCGGCACTCCTTCCTCGTTGCAGATAACGACGACATCCGATGCAATCGTTACGGTTTCGATGTAGCCGCCGACCTCGGCCTGCAAGGCTTTCAGCGTATTCTCTACCTCTACCAGTTCCGGTTCACAGCCGGGCTTTTTACGGATTGCTTTCATAGCTTATTCTCCCTTCGTTGTCGGCAGAGTCTTTCCGAACGTCAGCCGCTTGACGCGCCGTGCAAGGATGCTCGGCAAGCAGATATTGCCGCCGAACTCCCCTGCCATCCAGAGCGGACAGGCGGGCGTGCAGTGCGAGCGGTCTTTATAGCACGCGCCCTCGTCCCGTTCGAGCGTTTCGAGCAGCTCGCGCAGAAGATTCAGCTCACGGTCGGTCATGTGATGCGCCTCCGTTCCATTGCCACGCGCAGAACGTCTCGTCGCAGTCGGTGCAGATCCGCGCCTCCGGGTTCATATGACCGATACAGCCCATGCAGCCGCCGAGCCGCTTGAGCTGCGCAAGCAGCGTGTCGCGTTCCTTTGCGACCTGCTCCAGTGCGTGTTCATACAGGCTCAGCCGCACCGCGGCCTCTCGCGCGATCGCGCACCCATGCACACCGCAGTTGTGTTCATGCCCGCAGCCGAGGCAGGCCAGCGAGCCGGTCTGCACTTTCAGTTTCTGCAAAGCCTTGATAAGCTCGTCAGTTTTCATGGTTATCACCTCAAAAAACGTATTGTGCGCGGACTGCGGCCTGCAACTGCTTTGGCAACTGCAAATCGCTTCATCAGCACCTCATTTCGCGTTTTGCCATAGGGCACGATCGCTGTTTCCTTTGGGCGGACATCGTAATCATACAGAATGATCTCCAGCTGACTCTTGACAATCTGCAGGTCGCTGTCTGACTGTATATACACATCCAGCAATCGGTCGATCAATTTTTCTGTCAGTTGCACATCATCATCTCCCATCGTATCCGTTCACACCAGGCATCTGACAAATACAATCCCGGCATGAACCAGATGTCCTGCCCTGCTTTCCGGCGCGGAATGATTTTTCCCACTGCCGGGTTTGACAGTGTATCCGCAATCACCACATAACCGGCACAGCCAAGCAGACTGAGTTGAATGTAACACATCAGCGCCGCCGTGCGGTCTACGTCCTGCCCTACGAACCACGTCTGATCCGCTCCGATGCCCGTGTGTTTCAGACTGTTTCGCGCCGCGATCAGCGTTGCACCCGCACCGCACGCACAGTCGTTCACCTTACAGTATCCGTGTTCTGCTACCTGTTCGACAGCACTTCGGATCGTTACCGACGACAGCAGCCTGCACACACTGTACGGAGTGAAAAACTGACCATGCCAATGACTGCCAAGTTCCAGCCGCATAAACATATCACCAAGAAAATCCTGTTCCGGCTGCTCTTCCAGTGCCGTCACCAATTGTGCAAACAGTTCTGCGAAAACGCTCTGTTCCGCTCTGTCGTACTGCTGCATGATCTCGTTATACTGCTTTTCGCGCTTTGCCTGCATATCACAGCGGTTTGACAACGCAATCGCAGTCAGCTGTACGAAGTCGCTCCACGCCTGCCATGCACTTGTATGGCTGCATAGTTTTTGGAACGTCTGGCAGAAAGTTTTCTGTGCCTCGGTTTGAAAAGCAGGCGCTTTCATTTTGTCAGCAGCTCCTTCCGCAGCTCTTTGAGCTTGTCCGTCAGCAGGCTCTCGGCCTTGCTGCCAGCTTTCAACTTGCCGCCCTTGTCGCAGAGATTGAAACGCGGACGGTTGACGTTATGCGTACCGCCACCCGGAAAGAAGTCATCGCCCTCATACCAGCTGGCGGTGAAAAAGCTGCCGTCCGGCAGGTCGAGCCGGTACACAAACAGTCCGATTTCGGGCGCCTTGTGCCAGATACCCCAGTTCTGCCAGCCAGACAGCACGGCCTTGCGCTTGCTCTCGTTGGTCAGGGCAAGAATGTCCTTACCCGTCAGTCCCAGCAGCATCATACCTCATTGCCTCCCATCCGCAGCAGCTCTGCGGCCACGCACTCCGAGCAGTGCTCGATCAGGTCGTCATGGTCCTCGATTTCTCGCGGAAATCTGCAATACTCGTCGCAAAACTCCTCCATCACCTTGTTTGCCCGCTGCTCCCAGCAGGCCGGATGGAACACGGGCGCAGCCTTAACCGGCTGTCCGCAGAATTTACATTTTGCCATTGGTTGTTCTCCTCTCCTGTTCAGCTATGATTGACGCGGCACCAATGCCGCTGTGCTTTCTTCTTCCTTGCCGTCCGGCAGGCACCGCAGAAACGGTTCTCTTTCCTCTCGTAGAACGTGCCGCCGCACCGAGCGCAATACTGCGGACGGATACGCCGAAATTCTGTGCAGTCATCACAATTCGCGCAGCCGGCAGAGCAGCCGCTGAAGTCGTCCCAGTGCTGACACATAAACCGCTGCCAATACGGGTCGTAGCCCAAATCATTCGCCCGTTTCCGCAGCAGCCCTGCCAGATATGACAGCTGCTTTCGCACCTCCGTCCTTGTAGCGGACAAATGCACCGCCTGTTTGACTTTCGGCTCCGGCGCACCGGCTCCCCACGGACCATCGCCCATGTATTCGCGCACCTTGTCCGCGCTTTCAGTTAGATACACGGTATAGACCTTGCCGCGCACGGCCTTTTCCGACTTGCCGAGCGCCTGTCCGATTGCCATATAGCTGTCGCCGTGGCGGATACCGTCCGCCAGAACCGCATAGTCACGCTCATTCCACACCGCACTTTTACCGTGATTGTCTGCCTTGACTGGCCGCTCTTTAATGCCGAGATCCCGACATCGGTGCTGGATCGCACCAGTCGTGCGGTACAGCATCTCCGACAGTTCTGCCCATGTGTACTTATGCTGACTGAGCAGCATCTTCAAGCGACTGTCCTCGTCTGCCGTCCACGGGTCCTTGCGCTGGATCGCGCAGGCGCGGTAATCCTTTTTGCGCTGCTCTGCGACCCACGACGGTTCCCGGCCGAGTGCCAGCGGCTCCATTTTCGAGAAGTCGAGGAAACTGCGGTTGCGCTCTGCCCATTCCCAGAACTCCTCTAAATAGACCACAGAAAAGCTGCACCGATTGACTTTCTTTCTGTGCACCGGCAGACCGCGATTTTCCACCCAGCTTTTGCGCTGGTAGGTGTTGCCGCGTTCCCTTCCCGTCACTGTGGCGAGCAGCTGGTTCAGCGTGACGTACCCACCTGCCATCAGCACAGCTCCCAAGCCGAGCCGCTGTGCCCGAACAACGACCGCGTTCTCCGTGCGGTTCAGCTTCTTTGCGATGGCGGGCACTGATGCATAGCCCCACTTCTCTGCCAGATAGTTTTCGTCCTCCGGTGTCCAGGTGCGCTTGCCGAGCGGCGGAGATTTACGCTTGCGGCTCGTTGCCGCTGTTTCCATCACTCATTCTCCTCTCTCCCCCAGCCCGACCATGCTCCGCACCTTTGCGTACGTCCGCAGGGCATCAATGGCGCGGGTTTCGTACACGCTGCCCTGACTGCGGCTGATCGGAATATCGCGCTCGATGGCGTGCCAGCCCATGCCGTCCATGTAGCGTTTCTCGATGACCTCGCGCTCCAGACTGCCCGGCTCTAAAAAGTCGATGATGTCCATGATCTCCAGCGCTGCGCGAGCCATCTCATCCTGCTGGGCGCAGATACGCTGCTCCACCTCGTCAATCCGATAGGCAAAAGCGGCGGCTCCCTCGCTGGGTGAACCGCTGCGCGGCATACCGTCGTACCGGACAGCACCGAGCGGGCACTGCATATCCTGCTGCAGCTGGGCTCGGCGGCGTTCGAGGTCGCACTTGCGGCGCTTGGCCGAAAGATACTGCCGCAGATACCGCCGCAGCACCTCACGTTCTTCCTTGTCTGTCATTCGTTCACCTCCACACCACTGTTCTCCTCAGCCGCCTTTCGCTGCTTTCTGCTCTCCATGACCTGTTCACGCCATGCGATTTCCCAGTCTGCGAGTTGTGAGTTATCCTGCTGCTCTTCGACCTGCCGCATTCGCTCACGAGTTGCCGCCTTCTGCGCAAGCCACGCCTCCTCCCAGTCCGCGAGCGGCGCGTTTTCCTGCTCGCAGCTCGAGCCGTGAAGGTTCGCCGGACTGAGATAGCCGCCGTCGTCCGCCTGCTTTGGTCTGCTCTGCTCCTTCGGCCTGGACAGGTCCGCCGCCGTCAGCACGCCGTTTTTCAACCGCTCCCGCAGAACCGTCATAAAGTACGGCACATAACCGCGGCTGTCGCTCCTGGCATGCCCAACAGCATAATGCGCAGTAGCCGTTATCACCTCATCGGTCATTCCTAATGACCTCATCTTGGCGATAGCAGAGCGGTTGGCCTTGTTCAGCCGTTCTCCTAAAATTTCCTCCACATCGCTGTGTAGTAGAGTAGAATTACTATCTATATTTCTATCTTTTTCTTTTACTTTACTATGTGTACTTTCGCTCAAGGGAAACTGGGGTTTCTCGTTTGCGAAACCGGGGTTTTCCTCGCGGGAAACGAATTTTTGCAGCAAAACACTGCGAGAGCTGATCTCCCGCATTTCCTGCTCGGTCAGAAGCCACAGTTCCCACTTTACCTCCGGATTGGTTCGTCCGGCAGTCGCAAAATAGTAGTGCTCCTGAATTCTGTGCGAGGTGATAATGCCCTGCTGGAACAGGTCGCCGTCGAAAAGCCCGTGCGCCGCCAGACAGTCTATCATCTCTGCAATTTTTTCTGCGTCCGGCTCATAGCGTCCGGACAATACTTCGCTTTTAATGGACCAGATCACGCCGTCACGGTCGCTATCGCCGTAGGCTAAATAATAGCCTTTGTCGCGGTACGCCATCACCAGCAGCTGTAAGTACACCACGATCGCCGCCGCGCCGTACTTGCGCCGTGCGGTAATCAGCTTCGGGTCGCTCATCAGTCCAATGTCGTGACGGAAATAATCCAGTCCGTCCTTGGTCGGTCTGCCCGTAGTATCACCTCCGGTTTTCAGGGCAGGAAGGGCGGGGTTGCCGCCCTGTGCCTTGCCTGCTTACGCCAGAATGATAACGTCCTCGCGGAGCTCCTGCGGAATGTGCTGCTCGAACCAGTCGCGGATATTTGCGATGGCCTCACGCTTCCATGCATCCGCATCCGCCGCAAAGAGTGCCGCCTGCACCTCATCGCCGGTCTGGCGAATACGGAACACGAACGGACTTTTCGGCTGCTCAACCTCGGTAAAGGTGCGGTACGGCGCCAGCACGACTGGGTTCGGCACGCTCACCTGCTTCACAAGAGAAATACCGCTACGGGCCGTCACGCGCTGCGTCATGCCGTCATCCGCCAGCGATACACCGTTCTCGGTCGTTACCGTGCTGATGAGCTGCACCAGCGTGTCGCGGTTTTCACCCGGCACGAAATGCGTCTGCATATTGATGATGAACTCCTCCACGCCCAGCCAGCGGCCAAACGGGAACGCCGGTGCGGACAGTTCGGCTTCCAGCAGGCACTCACGCGCCTTGTCGCTGTTCAGTTCGCGGTACAGGTACACGCGGTCATAGTCCGCAACGTGAACGACAAAGCGGCGGCTGAGGCTGTCCTCGTCCTCGGCGCACTCATCCGCGCCGCTCTCGATGTAGTCGCGCACCGCCGACAGCGTATGTACCGCCAGCGGCGATGCCGTCAGCTCGTTCGGAATGCGGTGCAGCACGCGATCTGCATAGTGGCTGCCATTGCGGAACTCCAGATGCGGAGCCGAAAGGTTTACGATATATTCCAGTGCTTCCTTGATCATTTTGAAAATCCTCCTATTGATTTACGCCAGCTTGACGACCTTGGGTTCGGTGTCAACGGACGGGTCGAACGACTGCTGACCGGGCACCTGCGGCGTGTACTCCATCACGATGGGTTCCGCATCCGTGCCGCCGAGCAGCAGTGCGCCGTCGATCGGCTTGACCGGAACCAGCTTGCTGCTCACTTCTGCACGAACCGCCACGCTGTCGCGGTTCTCGGTCGGCACGATGGACAGCTTGATGGTCAGCGTCCGCGCTTTTTTCGCCTCGGTGTTGAAGTCGCGGCAGTTTTTCATGATGCGCGTCAGCTCGTAGGCCACACGCTCACCGATCGCGCCGTTCATCATGTCCAGAATGCTGATCTCCTTGACTTCGCCGGTGTTATTAAAGTTGCTCATGGTTGTACCTCCTCATAAATACCTCTGTATCCGCCGAAAATTGACCCCAAACGGTCAACTCCGAGAAAAATATTTTCATTCCGGACAAATCCGAATCGTGATACCCGGAAACTCCCTTTCAAACCGCCGCTGCCATGCCTCTGCCCTGCTGTTACCGGCGGACAGGTGCAGCAGCCAGATGGTGAGCACGCCGGACAGATCCTGCTTGTGCAGCCATTTGATAACGTCATTCACCTCGAAATGACTGTGCCGAATGCGCTCCTTGAGCACCGAGGGAATGCGGTCGCTGCGGTTCAGCAGGCTTTCCTCGTAGTTGCACTCGACGGCGATATAGGTCAGCCGGTCAGCGGTGACACCCAGATTGGCGGTATCGACCGCCCAGAGCAGCCGCTCTTTCGTGCGGCCGTCCGCAATGAGAAAACCGAGCGGCTCCTCTACATTATGATAGGTGCGGAACGGAACGACGGTCAGGTGTCCGAACCGCAGCACCTCTCCTGCCTTGATGAGGTTTGCCGCGTCCATCGCATCCTTGTGGGCGGCGGCCGTGCCCTCGCTCATGTATACCGGCACGCCCGCTTTCAGCATCTGTGCTGCCGCCTTGGCGTGATCCTGATGCTCATGGCTGACAAGGCAGGCGGTAATGTCCGCCACGCCATAGCCGAGCCGTTTTTGCAGCTCCCTGAACGACAGACCGCACTCCAGCAGCAGGGTCGTTTCGCCGTCCGACACGACGTAGGCGTTGCCGCGGGAGCTGCTCGCCAGTGATGTAAACGTCAAATCGGGCACGCTCCTTTGCTGTCAGGCGGCGTTTCCGGTTCTTCGGGCGGAATATCGACCTTTTCCTCGGGTGCGTTGTCCGCGAACTGCGTGGACTTGCGGATAATGTCCTGCACCCACTCGGGCAGCTTGCCGAGCACTTCCATGTCCGGCTCGTCCGCATCAAATACGAGGATTTCGCTCTCCGGCTGCGGTGCCGGAAGGCCTTTTGGGAAACCCGTGACCGCCTCGATGCGGTTGTACTTGCTGCCGTCATCCTTTTCAACGACCGTGACACTGAGCATAGCCGGTACGCCTGCCATCTGCATCAGATCAAAGCCATCACCGGCCGGATCCAGCTCCGCATCGGTCAGCGCCTTGCCGCGCCACGCGGTCAGCATCTGGAACAGCGCCGCACGCTCATGCAGCGATACCGTAAACCGGCGAGACGACAGCCAGCGCGGCTTGTCCTCACCGTCCACCTCGACACGCTCATCCGGAATTTCGAAGATGAACATACATTCCTCAGCGTACTTGCCCTGCTTCTGCTTCTCGAACTGCTTGTACTGCTGACCGAGGTCAACAACCGCAACGCAAACACCCATATAGGTTCCGCCGTCCATCGGCGGAATACTGCTCGCCGCCTTGCGCTTTGCCTTCAAACTCATTCGATTCTCAACTCCTTATCCTGCTCAGAAACCACCAGCCGCACGACCTGTGAGCCGATTTTCTGCAAATGCGTGACGCTCTCGGCGTTGTCCACGAAAAGCGGCACGCGCACGCCATAGAACTCGCTCAGCGTGTCGATAATATCCATGCCGATATTGATTTTCATGGCGTTATTCGTACCCTCGAACGCTGTCCCGTTGCTGTCCATCGGCTCACAGCAGTCCGCCAGACCGCCGTTGACCTGCTCGGTGAACAGCCGCCAGCGCGTCAGGCGGAACCGGCTGTTGACGCTCTCGGTGATGGCCTGCACGCGGTAGCGTGTAAACTCCTCGCACATGGCAATGAACCTGTCCATCTGCTCGACCTCGGCGGCGGCTTTGCGCTGCTCGGCCTGCAATTCGGCAATGCGGCCGCGCGTATCCGCGAGCGTCTGCTCCTTGGCAAGAACGGCATCGCTTTCCAGCTTGCGGCGCGTCAGCTCGGCGTGCTCGGCTTCCAGGCGGCTCTTTTCCGCTGCGGTATCACCGGACAGGCGGTCAAGCCGCTTCTCTGCGTCCGCGATAAGTGTCTGAAAGGCGCTCTTGCGGCGATTATAGTCCGGCAGGTTTTCCGGTTCGATAGTGACCGGCGGCGTATATCCGTCAAGGGCAATCTGCGCTTTCTGCATCTCGTCCTGTGCGGATTTCAGTGCCGTTTCTGCACTCGCAAGGCGCTCCTGTGCGGCTGCAATGCCCTGCTTGACCAGCTTGCTGTCCTCAAGGAGTGCCCCCTTGCGCTGCTGCTGATAGGCGGCAAAGGCTTCGCGCGCCTCTGCAACTTGCTCTGCCGGCAGCGGCTGATGGCAGGTCGGGCAGACGGTTTCCGTGAACTCTTCCGTGTCAATCGCACGCCAGCGGGCACGGTAATCGTTTAGGCGGGTTTCGCCGTCCGCGATGTACCGCTTTTCATGGTCAATGGTTCTCTGCAAGCGATCAACGTCCTGCTTGCGTTCGGAAAGCGCACGGCGCAGCTCGTCGGTCTTGTCCTCGACCGGCACGCGCTGGCTGGCAAGATGCGCGTTGTTTTCTGCTTCCAGCTCACGGAGCTGATTTTGCAGTGTGCCCAGCTCGTTGCGTGCCTGCGCGGCAAGGGTGTTGTTCGTGAGCTTCACTAACTCGCCCTGCACCCGCTCGCGCTCGGCCTGCAAACGGTCGCTTTCGCTGTGCGCTGCTGCGAAGTCGAGGCTTTCCAGCTCCGCTACCATGCGGCTGCACTCGTCCACGCGGACCGGCAGGGTGTTGAGGTTTGCGTTCATGTCCTTGCGCTGCTTCATCAGCACGGACTTGTACTCGTCTACCGTCCGGCGGCCGACTTTCTCGTTAAGCTCGGCAAACTGCGGTGCAGCCGCAAGCAGCTGCTTGTCCTCCGGCAGGCCGCAGATTTCGGCGAGCAGCGTGCGGCGGTCTTTCCAGTGCATCTTGCTCGTCACCGCCCAGACGTCAGTCAGCAGCTTGAACTGCTGCTCGTCGATCAGCTCCGCGATGCGGCGCTTGTACTCGTTTTCCGCGAGCGGCACATCGTCGATGTAGTAGTCGCGCGTGTCACCGGCGTAGCGCTCGATGGACGAGCCGCGCGGCTTCTCCCACTTCTCGCGGAGCACCTTGCGCAGCTTGATCGGCTCGCCGTCCACCTCGAGAACAGCGGTGACCTCGGGCATCGTGCCTGCCGGTGCATGATGCGGCTTGATGTCCGGGCGCGCGTTGCCGGCGCTGTCCTTGTTGAACATCAGCCACGTCAGCGCGTCATAAACGCTGGTTTTGCCTGCGGCGTTCTCGCCGTAGATATTGTTCACACCCTCGTGGAAGTCGAGGTGCAGCTTTGGAAAGCACTTGAAGTGCACCAAATCCAAAGATTTCAGAAGGATGTTCATGCTTCCATCTCCTCCAGCAGGCTCTTTACTATGTCCTTCGGCGTGCCGCGGCGCAGCAGGTCGGCAATGTCGTCGCCGGTCAGCTTCGCACCCTTGCGGACGATGGCGGCGTTGCAGACAATGTCGCTGTCCTTGCAGGTGTCCCACATCGGCGACTTCTCGTTGGAGACCAGTTCGGTAAGCAGAAAGCGGAACGCATTTGCAGCACTCTTGTCCTGCGCCTTGATCCGGTTGTACATGCTGCTAATTGCGCTGCCAATCTCGGAAACGATGACCTGAAGGTCACCAGCCAGTTCTACACTTGCGGAAACCATATCGCCTTTTACGTTGCTGATAATCTTTACCATTGAAATTCTCCTAACTTCATGCTATTATGTGGTTGAATACATTTCTTTGCCGCTGATCGGGATTGCCGTCCTGACAGCGGCGTTTTTCATGCGCGGATCTCGTCATACGCGATGACAGCCGCGATCTGGCAGACCGATTCCTCTGTGTTCGGGTGCTGCTCGGTGATGTACGACAGCTTGCGGATTTCCTGCTCGATGACCGACAAAGCCTTGCGCCAGCAGGCGGCCATCTTGTTAAAGTCGTCCACCCGGCCGACCACGTTGTCGAACGCCGTGAAGATCATGCGGTCGAGGGCTTCATCGGACACATATAATTTAGGCACCGGAACGGCAACAAGTATGTCCTCATCGTCCGGCGGTTCAGTCGTCGGCGGTTCTTCGACCTGCTCCGGCTCCTTGCTGCCGGCACGCTCGCGTGCGGCCATAGCGGCCAGCTTGGTAACGACCTTATCGCTCGACACGCCCAGCGCCTCCGCGATCTCGGCCGCAGACTTGCCCTCGTCGCGCAGCGCGGTCAGCTGCTCGAGCTGCTCCTCCGTCCAGCGGAAGTACGGACGCTTGCTCGGCCGCGGCTTGCGGTGCGGACTGTCGAACTCGGATGCGACCGAGGCGAGGTCTGCGGCAAAATTGTTGTTAGACATTGTTTTCCCTTCTTTCTAAATCGTATTGTCCTTGAAACCAGCTGATTGCGTTACCCAAAGATAAAACGTCAGTGTAGGAATATAGAACGCGCGGTTGTGGGCGTTTTTCTTGAGCCAGCCCAGTCCGAACGGACAGGAACCGTGCTCCAGACAGTGCCGCAGGCTTTCATCCTCCAGTCCGAGGAATGCCGCGCACTCCCTGACCGGGATTTTGCTGGGGTACTTCTCGCAGAGCTGGTTCAGCTCGTCCAGTTTGTTAGTGATTGTTGTAGGTACGGTCATAAATGGTCACCTCCCTGCTTATGTGATAAGATTGATCACTGTCCGTGCAATGCAGATCAATCCTACCGAACTAATGGTCAGTATCGCACCGATTTTGTCCAACTGTTCACGGAACAGCTTATACTTGAGCAAGTATACCTGCCCCAGAATCAGCATCGCCCAGCCAGCAACTTCGGATGAAATATAGTTCATTGGAACCACCTCACTCTCTTTATCTTCGTTGCCCCTTTCCTAAGCCCTGTGTTATACTGGAACGGAAAGGAGATACAATATTATGGATAATCAAACTTTGAACAGATTGAATAATCTGCAACAGAACCTTTCAAGACAGACGGACATACAAAATATGCTTAATGCCGCTAATCTGCAATCGCAAATTCCGGTGCCATCGGAGGCCATGCAAAATGCCCTCGCTGCAGCCAATCGAATGAGCGAAATTGCCAATGCTGAGAACAATCCTCTCCTGTCCGAAGAAGTGAAAGATACATTGCTTGAACTCTCCACAGACCCAACAGGATTGAAGCCATATATGGGAAAACAGATTGAGCAAAACGATACGCATACGGAGCAAATCGAGCACTTGAAAGCAGCTCTGCAAAAGCAGATTGAGCAGAATGATACGCATACCCAGCAAATCGAACAACTTCAAGCGGCTTTGCAAAAACAGATACTTGACGCTGCAGAAGAACGCTGTTTGCGTGAAATAGCCGATAAAGAAGAACATCAATTCACATTAAAATGGAATCGTATCAATCTTACTGTTGCGATTGCCGGGGTTCTATTCGGTCTTGCCGGATTTGTTGTTGGACTGCTTGCGTTGCTCGCAACGCATTAACGCAATCTGATAAACCACACTGCACGAGCCCCAGCCCAAAGCAAAGGCTGACAGACACAACGCAATGATTTTTAAGGTCATACTCTCACCTCGCTTTCTTGTGTATCTTTTAAAGTTACTCTCGTGCAAAAAAAATATCCATCGGATTCTCGATATGCAGAAAGTGGATCATGGCTTCGATTTCATCGCTGCCAAAAACGCCGCGGTTCATCTTTTCATAGAATGTTTTCGGCGTAATTCCGATTTCTTCCGCTACTCGTGCCTGCGAATAGTTATTTTTTGCGATAATTCCCCGCAGTTCATCGGTACGAATCATGTTGTTCACCTCCGTAACTCTTTAAGTTACTCTTAGTATAATCCTACAACCGTAACTTGTCAAGATATTTTTGTGTTGACTACACACATTTTTGTGATATAATTAAGTTACTTTAAGGAGGTGCTTACCGTGACAAAAGGAGAGCGCATCAAACATCGACGAGAGCAATTAGGTATCTCTCAAACCGAGCTTGCGGAGTGCATCGGCACATCCAAACAGAACCTTTATAAATATGAAAACGATATTATCACAAATATACCGTCTGACCGTGTAGAGGCACTCGCTAAAAAGTTAAATACTTCTCCTGCTTATATTATGGGATGGAACGAAGACACTTCTCTCCCCTCCCCCACAAGCGAGAATACCGTCTCTCCCCCCTGCTCAGCATGCGATGAGGATGCATCAATCGGAGATACTACAGCTGCCAATCATACAGAAGATGAGTATATGCCATATTTTCCGAACTATATGAGAATCGGAAAACGTATTGCTAAAACCCGAAAGGAAAAAGGACTCTCTCAAAAAGATCTTGCAAAATTAATACAAGTTAATCCATCAACATTAAGCTTATGGGAGGGTGGAAAACAGGTTCCACCTCTTTCGATGGCACGTCAGCTTTCTAAAATTCTTACGGTTGATGAAAAGTATCTTCTCGGCAGTAGCGCTCCAACTATTGACTCGATTGAACCATCCAATCAACTTGATCCTTCATATTCTTCACTCGATCCAACTCAGCGAGAAATCGGGTTGCACGAAATGTATAATCTACTAATTGCACTCGGTCTTATTCCAGAAGGGATACAACTTTCTGAAGATGATATTAACTTTATTAGTCATATTTTAGAAATGCTACGCTTGTGGTTTAAGCACCGCTAACTTTCACTTTTCTATTCACAATAAAAATCCCCATTCACCGATAGAACCGTGAACAGGGATATGATATAAGAATGATAAAGGAGGCTTGTCTATGCCTGATTTAACCTTATACACCGAAGAAACCTTTGAAAGCATTAAGCATATCAACGAAGCCGGTCAGGAATTTTGGTATGCGCGTGAATTGCAGCCCATTCTTGGATACACACAATGGCGCCGCTTTGAGGATGCTATCGAACGGGCTAAACTCGCCTGTCAAAATAGTGGTTTCGACCCTGACGAATATTTTGCCGACGTCGGCAAATCATCTCCAATGCCTAACGGCGGCGAGCGCATCATCAACGACTATATGCTCTCTCGCTATGCCTGTTATCTGCTCGTTATGAACGGCGATCCGCGCAAGGAAGTCATTGCTGTCGGTCAGACATATTTTGCTGTTAAGACCCGTCAGCAGGAATTGATTGACTCCTACGACGAACTTAGCGAAGATCAGAAACGTCTTGCCATTCGCAACGAGATGAAACGCCATAATAAGTCGCTGGCAGAAGCTGCACAGCAGGCCGGTGTTGAAACCACCCGTGATTATGCAACCTTTCAAAACATGGGATACCAAGGCTTATACGGTGGCATGGGAGCGAAAGAAATACATTCGCGCAAAGGCTTAAAGCCCAGCCAGCAAATTCTTGACCACATGGGAAGCACCGAACTTGCCGCCAATCTGTTCCGCGCAACACAGACTGAAGAAAAGCTCCGTCGTGAGCATATACAAGGCAAAGGCAATGCAAACCGAACGCATTATGCTGTTGGTCAGAAAGTACGCCAAACAATTAAAGAGCTGGGCGGCACAATGCCCGAAGATCTTCCGACTCCAGAAAAGAGCATCCAGCAGCTTGAACGCGAACAGAAAAAGAAACTGAAATAAAAAAATCCCGCCCACCGGAGGCAACCGGCGAGCGGGACATGGGGTACTGATAAACCTTCCACAGCCATCAGTACCCCTATTTTACCATACTTTTTTCCGGTAAGAAAGGGGTTTTATCATTATGCCAAGAAAAAAGCCAACACGCAAGGACAATCGCTACGAGTACAAGATCACGATCGGCCGCGACATTCACGGCAAGCCGCTGCGCAAGTCGTTTTACAGCACGGTGAGCCTTACTGATGCCAAGCAGAAGGCCGAGGAATACCGCGTAGCCTCCGAGGTGTCGGCTCGTACCGGCGAAGCCTTTGTACCCTCCACCGGCCGCTTTGCCGACTGGGCGCGCAAGTGGCTGCGCACCTACAAGCAGCCGTTTGTTGACGTCAACACCTACGAGCTGACCTATGTCAGTCTGGTCGAGGGACACCTGATCCCCTATTTCGGGGCGGCCCGGCTGAGCGACATTCATCCGGCGGACATACAGGCGTACTTCGCCGGCAAAACAGAATGTTCGGAGAGCCGGCTGAAGAAAATGCGGTCGATTTTGAATGCTCTCTTTGAGTGCGCGATTGAGAACGACCTGTGCTGGAAGAACCCGGCGAAGCACAGCACGTTCCGCAGCACGGCGCGCAAACACGAAAAGAAGGTGCTGACCGATGAGCAGATCGAGCTTGCCAAGGCGTTCACCCGCGACACCATGCCGGAGGTCGCGCTGCTGCTGGAAACCGGTCTGCGGCGCGGCGAGCTGCTCGGGCTGATGTGGTCGGACTTTGACGAGCGGGAGCGGACGCTCAGCGTGCGCCGGTCGATGGCACTCAAGCACGGTGTCGTGACCGCCAATCCGCCCAAGTGGGACAGCTACCGCACGCTGCCGCTGAACCTCGAGGCGGTGCAGCTGATCGGCGCGCTGCCGCACGACAGTCTGTATCTGTTCCCGAACCAGAATGGCGAGCCGCACAGTCCGAACAGCTGGTCGCAGAAGCTCGGCAGGTGTATGCACCGACTGAATGAGGCACACCCAGAGGTGCCGATCCTGACCGCGCACGAGCTGCGGCACACCTATGGTACTTACCTGCGCCGCCACGGTGCCGACATCTACACCATTCAGAAGCTGCTCGGACATAAGGATATCAACGTCACCGCCGAGATCTACGTCCACAACGAACTCGACACCCTGCGCGAAGCGGTTACCGCGCTGGAGAACCGCGCTTCTGCTGCCAAATAGCAGAACGCCCCTCCGAAAAACCGGTTTCGATGCCGACTCCCGGAGGGGCTGTCTTTTTATTCGGCTGGCCGCGGCGTATCGCCGTCAAAAACCACATGGGCAAAGCGGAAACGCTGCGCAACATCTGGATATTTCTTGCGGTCCACTTCAGAAGCGAACATCTCATACGGCCGCGCATAAATTTTGAAATCGCCGTAGAGTGCCTGATAGATCACCAGCGGCTCGCCGGTTTCTGTATGCGTGGCGATGGCGAGGACCTGATACAGCTTGTTCTTGAAGTGTAAGTATTTTTCACCGACCAGAATTTTTCTTGAGCTCATCAATATCTCTCCCTGTCTTTTGCAAATATTATAGCATATCAGCAAGGGAATAACCAGCAGAGAACCCGGTCGTAAAAATTCCTTTTGTCGTCAAAGTGTCGTCAGTTAAAAACTGGAACAACACAGATAAAGAAAAAGTGCTGAAATTCAACGATTTCAGCACCATTCTTGGTGCGGATGGGGGGACTTGAACCCCCACGTCCTTGCGAACACTAGCACCTGAAGCTAGCGCGTCTGCCATTCCGCCACATCCGCATGTGGTATTTACTTCTGCACTGAAAGGAAATGGTGCGAGTGACGGGACTTGAACCCGTACGTCGTTCGACACACGCCCCTCAAACGTGCCTGTCTACCAGTTCCAGCACACTCGCATTT
>ENA-UOJJ01000579-UOJJ01000579.1-human-gut-metagenome-genome-assembly--contig:-CS66-NODE-579-length-60825-cov-25.873490_pt1 | contig 60825 bp, 56 predicted proteins | sample MGYA00242343_ERZ723890 | MGnify/ENA metagenome assembly ERZ723890
TTATGAAAGTGGCAGTATAACTTTGTGCAATTTTTTAAATTTGCTCATTTATAGTTATAATTATAAAATGGATAATAAAGTAAATCAATAAATAAAATAAATATAATAAATATAAAAGAGGAGGTGGACAGATGGTTAAAATTATGTTAGCGTCACACGGAAATCTGGCAGCAGGAATGCTTTCGTCAGCAGAAATGGTTTTTGGAAAGCAGGATAATGTCAGTGTTATATGTGCATATGTAGACGGAGAAGATGATGTATCGACAAGAATAAAAGGTTTCATTGATAGCATTGCACCGGATGACAGCTGGATCATTTTTACAGATTTATTTGGTGGAAGTGTGAATAATGAGTTTATGAAGTATATTTCTAATCCGCAAATAAGGCTTATTGCTGGAATGAATCTGGCACTTGTTATAACAGCAATGTCTATATCAGAAATGAAAAATAATGCTGCTGAGGTTGAGGAAGAACTTTTGGGTATAGCAGACAGTGTAATAAATTTTTGCAGTAGGACAGGTATTGATTCGTTAGAAGATGACGAATTTTAAAGAAAGGGGTATATAGGATGATAGTAAATGTCAGAGTAGACCATCGTTTACTACATGGACAGGTTGCAATGGCCTGGAATCAGGTATTAGGAAGTGATTGCATTTTAATAGCCAATGATAGTGTGCCAAACGATGAAATCAGAAAAGCTGGAATAAAACTTGCAAAACCAGCGAATACAAAGCTTGTTATAAAGAATATGGATGCTTCTGTAGAAGCTCTTGTGTCAGGTGTAACAGATAAATATAAGTTATTTATTGTTGTAGAGAGCATTGCTGATGTATACAAACTGTGCAAGGAAACAGGAATGATTGATAAGATCACGCTTGGTGGTGTTAAATCAAGAGAGGGGACAAGGCAGATATCAAAAGCAGTATTTACAACACCAAAAGAGGAAGAACTCTTAAAGGAGTTGATTACTGATGGAGTTACTGTGGAGATAAGGCAGGTTCCAAGTGATTCAGTTATTTATGCAAAGGATGTATTGTAGGAGGAACTGATATGATATTAAAGGCTATATTATTGGGATTAGTTGCCATGTTAGGACATACTAATTTCCTGTTTGGAACAAACCTATTAGACCGACCATTAATAATGTGTACATTAACTGGGCTGGTTATGGGCGATTTAAAAAGTGGAATTATTATTGGGGCAATGATGGAGCTTGCATTTATAGGTGCATTTTCTGTAGGGGCATCACTTCCACCGGATATGATTTCTGGAGGTGTGCTTGGAGCTGCTTTGACACTTGCAGCAGGAAATGATCCTGAGGTTGCACTTACAATTGGCGTACCTATTGCTTCATTAGCACTTTTGATGAAAAATGCATGTAAAATATTTATTTTGCCGATTTTTGTACACAAGGCAGATGATTATGCTGTTAAAGGAAATAGTAAAGGTGTTGCAAGAATGCACATGCTAGGAGGATTCCTATATTTGAATCTTCCGTATGGAATATTTGTATTTTTAGCATTCTTATTAGGAAATACAGTTATTCAGAGTGTGTTGGATGCTATTCCACAATTTGTAAAATCAGGACTTACAATTGCAACTGGCTTGATGCCGGCTCTCGGATTTGCAGTTCTTGCAAGCATGATAATAAATAAAAAGAATTGGTATTTCTTATTATTGGGATTTCTCATTTCTGCATACATGGGAATGTCAGTAACAGGAGTTGCACTTTTTGCAACAGTTATAGCTCTTATAATAGTAAATATGCAGAATAATCAGGTTATAACAGCTACAGAAATGGGAGGTGATGAAGATGACGACTTCTAAATTAATTACAAAGAGAGATCTTAGAAAAGTATTCTTCAGATCTTTTCCAATGGAGTGGACATGGAATTATGAAAAACAGCAAAATCTAGGTTATACGTATGCTTTGATTCCGATTATTGAGAAACTGTATAAGGACAAACCGGAGGAAAAAGCAGCAGCATTACAGAGACACTTGGAATTTTTTAATACAACTCCACATATGGTAACATTAATTCTTGGAATTAGTACAGCTATGGAAGAAGAAAATGCGCTCGATGAGAATTTTGACACATCATCCATCAATAGTGTAAAAGCAGGATTAATGGGACCGCTTGCAGGTATAGGTGATTCTTTTATGTGGGGAACACTTCGAATAATTGCAACTGGAATAGGAACATCACTTGCTATGAACGGGAATATTCTGGGACCAATTTTATTCTTCCTATTGTTTAATATACCACATGTAATTCTGAGATACATATGTATGATGGGCGGATATAAGTTTGGAGCTGGATTTTTATCAAAAATTGCAGCGGGTGGACTAATGGAAAAGCTTACGTATGCTGCATCAATATTGGGACTTATGTCAATTGGTTCTATGATAGCAACTATGGTTACGGTGAATATTCCATTAAAGTATACAAACGGAGATACAAGTGTTGTTATAGCTGATGTAATAAATGGAATTGTTCCGTGTCTGTTACCATTATTATTTACAGGATTTATATACTGGCTGGTTACCAAAAAGAAGATGAAGACAACCTGGGCATTGATACTTATATTTATTATAGGTATTTTGGGAAGTCTTACCGGAATACTGGGGGTATAAGTCAATATTTGTTACTACTCAATTTATACCCACTGGATAATTCAGTGGGTATATTTTATAGAAAGGATTTTGAAATATGGCTAAAACTATGTTTGATTATATCAACTCTTCAACAGAATTAATTGAGGAAAATCTAAAAAAACGAATAGCATTGACAGAAACCATGGTTAATGAATATATCAAAGGACCATATCATAATATTACTATAGTTGCATCCGGATCTTCGAATAATGCTGCTCAGTGTGCAAGACTATATATGGAAAAAGTGTTGAAATGCAAAGTTACAGTTATATCACCATTTGAATTTATTCACGCAGAGCATAGCGTTGCGTCAGATGAAATGGTTATAGCTGTTTCTCAGAGTGGATATAGTGTAAATACTATGGAAGCACTTAAGTTTATAAATGATAAACTGAATAGAAAGGCAATTGTACTAACAGGTGACTTGAATAGTGATATAGTATCGGTTGCAGACATGGCAGTTGATTTTGGCGTTGGTGAGGAAACGGTAGGATATGTAACAAAAGGTGTAATTGCATTGTCACTTTATCTTATGCTATTTGCTTTGGAAGCCGCTAAAATGTGTAAAATAATAGGCCGGAATGAATATGACACTTGGGTAAGAGAATTTGAAAAAGTAAGCGGTGCGCATGAAAAAATGATAGTTGCGACAAAGAAATTTTATGCTGATAACATTAAAGCATTAACATCGCTTCAAACAGTATATATATGTAGTGTAGGTGCAAATATGGGAACTGCTATGGAGGGAGCACTTAAAGTAGGTGAAACTATTCAGGTTCCGGGCATAGCATATGAATTAGAAGAATATATACATGGACCTAATCTTCAGCTTACACCAAATTATACAGTGTTTTTTATTGATGGAGGTCTTGCTTCGGATAGAACACAAGAGATATTTGAGGCTACAGGCGTTATAACGGATAAAACCTATATGCTTACAAATAAAAAAGGACTTGAAGGGAAAAATATAATAAATCCCGACTTTGAAATAAACGAGCTTATTACACCTCTTGCTTTTTTACCATTTTTTCAAATATTAAGTTACCAAATAACAGAGGATACTCATAAATGGAAAAAACATCCATTAATGGATGAGATGAAACGGCTAGCAGGAGCTAAAACTTTAAATTATGAAAGTAGTCCTTTAAGAAAGGATATGCCACAGTAAAAATATAGTTATGGAATAGCGTAATGATGATATTGTAAATACCATTGTTATGCTATTTTTATATTGAGTATAATATTTGTTTTAATAGCAAGATATTCTATGGAAAATTCCGGTAAAATATGCTTTAATAGAAGATATATAGCAGTAAATAACAATTGCAAGAGGAAAAGAAAATGTCTAGAAGAAAGAGGCAGAAAACCGGAATGATAAATAATGAAAAGGAAAATAACAGCATGACGCAGGAGCCTCAAACCCCGCAGCAGACAGTAGACGAGCAGCAGATGGTTATACCGCAGGAGAGCGAGCGCATCCAGCGTGCCGAGTGGATTCACGAGCAGGTGAAGCTTCAGCGTGAGGCAGAGGATGAGGCCTGGGAGAAGATCATGGAGGAGCAGAAGCTGCTTACAGAGCGCAGACGCTCCATAGATGCTGATATAAACAGCAACAGGGAGCTGAAGCGATACCATGAGGACTGCATGGAGGATATCACAGACCAGGTATATTCACTGCATGGCATATCGGTAGACAAGCTGGAGGGCATAAAAGAGTACAGGAATGCCCTGTTTCGCGGCGAAGCATTCATCGTGTTTTGCATATCTGTGATAATGGCTGCGATTGTGGCATATGCTTACGGACCGACCTCACAGCTGTGCCTGTATATACTCATGTGTGTAGGCGCGGAGGGAGCATTGTTGTCCCAAAAGCGAAAGAATATACTGTTTTTCATACCGCTTATACTGATAGCGGCGGAGATGATTGGCTATAAGCTGTATCCGCAGTATCTGGAGTATGTCACGATGGTGGGAGAGGCACTGGCACTGCTTCTTATGATGATAGGCACTGTGGGATACTTTGTGCACAATCCATATCGCAAGGACAGAAAGAATATAAAGGCTGCAAAGTCAGACCTCAAGGAACTACATAAGGTAGCCAAAAAGAGCGTAAAGAAAAATAAAAAGAGCCGCATAAAGAGTGAAGCAAAAGAAGCAAAGCTTGCGGCAAAGCAGGCCAAAAGAGAGAAAAAGGCTGCCATAAAGGAGCAAAAACGACAGAACAAGCTCGCAAAGAAACAGGCAAAGTACGAGCTGAAGGAGAAAAAACGACAGCAGAAGAGTGAGCGTGTTGAGCTTAAGCATGAGCTGAAGAAGACTCAGCTCATGGATAAGGTGAGAAGATTTACACCGAAGGAGCAGGAGAGTGAAAGCATCTCTTCGGCAGAGAGTATAGATAACAACATTACAGAAAACAATATCATAGAGAATAACATCATTGATATAGAGCGCAAGGTCAATTAATCATGGATGAGCATTAGGCAGACAGCTGATACTTCTCCATCCAGTAATTAATCTGGATAAAATATGCGATAAGCTGCGGACCTGCCATGAGCTGGCCAAACCACGGACTACCGTATTCTGCCGGTGCCTTTAAAAATTCGCGCGTTTTGTCAGTGTCAATGAGAGTGCGCACAGGGGCGTTAGGGGAGTCTAATATCTCCTCCATTCCCTTTATAAGGAGAGCTTCATATCCGGGATGATAAGTCTTTGGATATGGGCTCTTTTTTCTGTGCAAAAGCTCAGGTGGCAGGACATCTGAAAAAGCATCGCGAAGCAGAGTCTTTTCCACACCGTTTTGATATTTCATATGCCAAGGCACATTAAAGACATACTCAATGATACGATGGTCGGCAAAAGGTACACGGGCCTCAAGCTCGGAGTACATGCTGGTGCGATCCATGCGGTCAAGAAGCGTCTGCATGAACCATTTGATATTGAGATATCCGATTATGCGGCGGCTTTCGTCCTCACCGGCCTCGCCGTAAAGGAGAGGTGCTTTTGACCTGGACTCCTCATATTGAAAAGCCTGATAACCGGATAAATCAAGCTCCAAACCCACATCATCGCGCAAAAGAGCAAGGCGTGGAGCGACATCCGATGACCATGGGAAGCCATATCTTTCCAACAGCTCTTTGCGGTAAAACCACGGATATCCGCCAAAGATTTCATCAGCACACTCACCGGTAAGAGCTACCTTGTTTTTTCGGCTGACGAGGCTGCAGAAATATAAAAGTGACGAGTCCACATCGGTCATGCCGGGCATATCCTTTGCATCGACTGCGGCAAAGAGCGCCTTGAAAAGAGAGTTCTCATCACACTCGAGATAGGAGTGGGCTGTCTCATACTCCTCAAGCATACGATTGACATAGGGCAGATCCCTCTCCGGCTGGAAGGCGTTTGCTTTAAAATACCTGTCATTGTCTTTAAAGTCGAAGGAAAAAGTGTTGAGCGTTTTACCGCGTGTGTTCATATAGTTTGCGGCGATGGCGGTCACGATGCTTGAATCGATGCCGCCTGACAGAAAAGTACATACCGGCACATCGGAAACCATCTGCCTTTTTATAGCATCCTCCACCAGAAAACGTGTGTGAGCAACGGTATCCCGATAGCTCTCGGTGTGTTCCCGGCTTGTAAGCTCCCAGTAGGTTTCATCATGCAGCCCATCCTGTGAGTAAATCATGAAGTGTCCCGGCAAAACCTCAAACAAATCCTTAAACAGGGAAAGCCCACTCGTGTGTGCAGGCCCGATAGCAAGAAGCTCCTGCAAGCCCTGCTTATCAAGCTCAGGTTTTACTGCAGGGTGAGCAAAGCAGGCCTTTGGCTCGGAGCCAAACACCAGAGAATCCCCTCGGATGGCATAAAAAAGCGGTTTGACACCTACGCGGTCGCGGTATAATAGCAGCCGGCTTTTAGCCGCATCCCATATGGCAAATGCAAAAATGCCGTTTAAGCGATTGACAAAATCAGCGCCCCAATGGATGTAGGCGTACAGAATAACCTCTGTGTCTGAGGTTGTGGAGCATACAAAGCCGTTTTCGGACAGCTCGGGAATCAGCTCATCAGTGTTGTAAATCTCACCGTTATAGCAGATAGTGTACTCATAGCCGTTGTGGGTGCGCGTCATTGGCTGGTCGCCGCACAGGATATCACGGATGGCCAGACGGCTGTGTGACAGACCAATATGCTTTTTAAGGTAGCGTCCTCTGGCATCGTTGCCGCGGTGGGCGAGCACAGCACGCATCTTCTCAAGACGAAAGTTCCAGTAATCGGTGTTCTCTTCAAAGTCTTCTTTAAAATTACAGAATCCGGCAATACCACACATAAAAATTCATATCTCCGTAAAAACAGATTTAATTTATATTATGCATACGCCTTGAAGCTGTTAATCCGGTCAGAAAATAAAAAGAGATTTTACCAAGCTGATTATAAAATTTTTATTGACAAGAAAGGCAGAATAGCGTTACTCTTATTACATGAAGTTAGATAACACTAACATGTATAAATGACAGGTAACTACAGTAAGTACAATCTGACCAATAATTGTTTTTAAACGTATAACCTTATATAAGGTAAATGTAATTTGAAATGTTGAAAGAGAGGATATCATATGTCAGAAGAAGAGAGAAAGTTCTTAGAAATAGTGGATTTGAAAAAGGGCTTCGGAAGCGGCGAGACGCGCCAGGAGGTGCTGCGAGGTATGAATTTTTCTGTGGCAAAGGGTGAATTCTGTGTGCTGCTCGGACCGTCGGGCTCCGGAAAGTCCACACTGCTCAATATCATCGGAGGCATCGACAGCGCCGATTCCGGATATATCAGCATAAATGGCGACAAGCTGAAGGATATGAGCGAGAAAAAGCTCACGCAGTACCGCAGAAAGCACCTGGGATATGTATTTCAGATGTACAATCTGATTGCAAACCTGAATGTAAAGGAAAATATCGAGGTGGGCGCTTATCTGTCTGACAACGCACTGGATATCGATGAGCTGCTTCACACGCTGGGGCTTTACGAGCACCGCTATAAGCTTCCAAATCAGCTATCCGGCGGACAGCAGCAGCGTGTGTCAATAGGGCGTGCAATCGTGAAAAATCCGGATATACTGCTCTGCGACGAGCCTACAGGAGCGCTTGATTACAACACCTCAAAGGAGATTTTGAAGCTCATAGAGGATGTCAACAAAAAGTACGGAAACACCATAATCATGGTCACACACAATGAGGCCATCAAAAACATGGCAGACCATGTGATAAAGCTACGAGACGGAGCCGTACGCCACAACGATATCAATACTAATAAGGTTTCGGCCGAAGAGCTTGAGTGGTAAGGAGGATTTGACCTATGAGCAGGAAAAAGATAAAAAATCCTCTGATAAAGCGTATACCAAAGGAAATTATCGGTGACTGGAAGAAATATCTCGTTGTATTTATTTTCCTCGTGCTGACAATAGGCTTTGTATCCGGAATGTATGTGGCAAACGACAGTATGCTCACCTCTGCGGATGAGGGGGTAAGTAAATACAAGCAGGAGGATGGACATTTCGAGCTTAAGGATAAGGCTGACAGCGAGCTTGTTACGGCTATCGAGTCAGGCGAGGTAAAAACAGCTTCAGACGAAAAAGACAGCGATAGCAGCAAAACTCCTGTCACGCTCTATGAGAATTTCTATCGCAACGAGGATGAGGACTACGACGCAGACGGCAAAAAGGACGGAACCATCCGTGTATACACAAAGACCGAGGATATCAACCTTGCATGTCTCATAAAGGGTTCTTTTCCACAAAATGAGAACGAAATCGCTGTGGACAGAATGCATGCAGACAACGTGGGCATGAAGGTTGGCGACACGATAAAAGTCAGCGGAAAAGAATTCAAGGTATCGGGCCTTATCGCATATGTCAATTACTCCACATTGCATGAAAAGAAGACCGATATGATGTTTGATGCGATAAAGTTTGACGTGGCAATGGTGACAAAGGAGGGCTTTGACCGCCTGGACAAGAGCATTCACTATACATATGCATGGAAATACGAGGATGAGCCGGCTGACGACATAGAGCAGAAGGAAAAATCAGATGACTTTCTGGAGGCGATGGTGTCACAGGTTATGGCAACGGGCAATGAGGTGGAGGACTACACACCGCGCTACTCAAATCCGGCAATCAATTTTGCCACGGACGATATGGGCTCAGACAAGGCCATGGGAGGAGTGCTTTTAGACATTCTTATCGTGATAATCGCATTCATTTTTGCAGTGACCATAAGCAATACGATAGCAAATGAATCATCAGCGATAGGCACGCTTCGTGCGTCGGGCTACACAAAGGGAGAGCTTATTAGGCATTACCTTTCAATGCCTGTCATTGTTACATTTCTGGCAGCAGTAGTAGGAAATATATTGGGCTATACGGTATTCAAGGATGTGGTTGTGGGCATGTATTACAACAGCTACAGCCTGCCGACATACCACACAATCTGGAATCCGGGCGCATTCATAAAAACAACGCTTGCTCCGGTGATTATCATGCTGGTTGTAAATCTTATTGTAATAATCCGCATGATGCAGCACACACCGCTTCAGTTTCTGCGTCATGACCTTAAGAAAACAAAGCGCAAAAAAGCAATGCGGCTTCCGCGCTGGAGCTTCATGAGCCGTTTCAGACTGAGAATCATGTTCCAGAATGTGGCAAACTATCTGATACTTTTTGTGGGAATATTTTTCATCATGGTAATGCTCGCAATGGCAGTCGGTATGCCGGATACACTTGATTATTACAAGAAAAATACAGACAGCATGATGTTTGCAAAATACCAGTACGTACTCAAATCCTATGTCGATGCAGACGGAAACGTGCTTGAAACCGACAACAGTGATGCAGAGAAATTTGACATGACATCGCTCTTAAGGAGGTCAGATGACTTTGACGAGGAGGTGTCTGTCTACGGAGTGGAAACAGACAGTGCATACGTAAAACTTAAGGACATGGATTCGCTTAAGGATAACGAGGTATACATATCAGACTCATTTGCAGATAAATATGGTATAAAACCGGGTGATACAATAAAGCTTGATGCACAGTACGAGAAAAAAACATACAAATTCAAGGTGAAGGGAACCTACGATAAATCTCAGAGCATCGCGGTGTTTATGCCGATAGAGCATTTCGCGGATACTTTTGATTTTGCAGATGGCAGATTCAGCGGATTTTTGTCAGACACAAAAATAAAGGATATCGATGAGAGTAATATCGCGACAACAATCACGATACGCGACATCACCAAAATGGCAGACCAGCTCGACCACTCCATGGGCTCATACATGCAGTACTTCCAGGTGCTTTGCATACTGCTCTCAGCCGTCATGATATATCTGCTCACGAAGCTCATCATCGAGAAAAATGAGACAGCCATATCGATGACAAAGATTTTAGGCTACGACAACAGAGAAATTGCAAGTCTTTATCTGGTCTCAACATCCATCGTGGTGGTTATATCAGATATTATCAGCGTAGTGCTTGGTGCAAAAGTAATGGACATTGTATGGCGCATAATGCTTCAGACCTTCAGCGGCTGGTTTTCATTCCATATGACACCTGTCGGCTATGTAAAGATGTTTGTGTTTGTGCTCATCGGTTACCTGATAGTGACAGTATTTGATTTCAGTAGAATAAAGAGAATTCCGATGGACATGGCGCTAAAGAATGTGGAATAGGTAGTATAACTGTTTATGATTGAACATTAACCCTATTTGCGCGACAAATTAATCAAAGGCAAAATGTAGATAAATTTTTTATTTACTGATAAACTATTGTATAATTTCACCAAAAATGGTAATATTGTCTTATAATTTTAAGCTAAAGGAGTAGCAATAGGATAGGAGAGATGGTCATATGGAACAGAGGAAAACTAAAAAAAGGGGTACATTTGCAGCCAAAATCATAGTAATGGTGATTTTAGCTGTTATAGTTTCAAATGTAATTTGTATGGTATTTATTCTTGAAAGTTCCAAAAAACAAGTTACAGACAGTGTCAAGCATACCATGGTAGATGTTGTTAATACAACGTCAAAAATCATGGAAAATGAGATTAGTAATTCAGGTGTTGATGATCTGGATTATGATGGTTATGCCAATAATCTTTCAGGTGTAAAGCTTGAAGGCATGGACAGTGCATACATGTATGTGGTTAAAAATGATGGCACAATGCTTTATCATCCAACAAAGGAAAAGGTTGGACAGTCTGTTGAGAATGCCGTAATTAAAGGAGTTGTACAGCAGCTTCAGGATGGCAAAAAGCCTGAAACAGCCGTTGTAGAATATGTTTTTAACGGAACCACAAAGTATTCGGCATATACGATTTTGAACAATGAAAATATACTTGTGCTTACAGCAGATGAGTCTGAGGCACTTGCAGGAATTACTACTGTAACAGGAGTTGCCATTGGAATCAGTGCTATTGTTGTGCTTATTGCAATTATTATCTCATTCATAATGGGACGCAGGCTTATGAGACCGCTTGTAAAGGTCAGTACAATAATTGAGGATGTTGCCAATGGTAATATTGAGGCAGATTTCAGTGGGGTCAAGGAGTCAAATGATGAGATAGGCCTGATTATAGGAAAGATGAAGGAGCTCACACAATCGCTTGGAAGTATAGTCGGAAAGATAAGAAATTCCAGTGATACGATGTCATCAAACAGCTATGAGCTTAATGACACAAGCAGTCAGACACTTGCTGCAAATAACGAGATATCCAAGGCAGTCGAGGATGTTGCAGAGGGCTCTACAGGCATGGCAGCATCTATTTCCAAGATTAATGAAAATCTTCTGGAGATGAGCAATGAAACAAAGGACATTAATGCCTCTGTTGATGAAATCAAAAACCAGACGGTAGCAGTGCAGGATAGCAGTAAAATCATGAATGACAAGATTAAATCCATGCAGGATAGCAGCCACAAGATGGATGAGGGTATCTCAGCAATTTCAAAACGCATAGAAACTGTAAATACTACGGTTGACAAGGTGAGCAATATTGTCTCTGTCATTGAGGAAATATCCAGTGAAACCAATCTTTTGTCACTCAATGCATCTATAGAAGCAGCCAGAGCCGGCGATGCAGGAAAAGGCTTCGCAGTGGTGGCACAGGAGATTCGAGTGCTTTCAGACAATACCAATACGGAGCTTGAGAATATCAAGCAGATAATATCATCACTGGTTGAAGAGTGCAGGTATTGTGTTCAGGCATCCGGCACCATCGTCGAGGATAATGCCAAGCAGAAGGAAGAGATTAAGGCAGTACTCGATGAATTTGGCTCACTTGATGAGCAGATTCAAAAGACAGCAGAAAAAGCTGATGAAATCGAAGAGCTTGTCACTGCGATGATTGAGCTGAACGATGACATCACGAAGAGCAGCAACAGCCTGACAGACGTCAGCGCAGCAAATGCCGCAGCAACCGAAGAGATGAATGCCAATATCGAGGAGCTCAATGCGATGATGCACGGAGTTTCAGAAATGGCAGAACACATGAATAATGAGTCTGATGGATTGAAGGAAGCATTATCGTTCTTTAATAATTAATTGTAAGTATTCATAAATGAACATTGACCTCCTTTGCGCTTTAAGTTTATCATTAAAGCAAAAAGGAGGTTTTTGTCAGTTTTCAATGTAAATCAGTCGTAAAAGCAGTAAAATGCTTTTGTGACTGATTTTGGTATTTGGGGGATTATTGATTATATCAGCAAAAACACGTATTATATACATATACAAAAAATTTTACTGTTCACGCTTGAGAGTGGCCGGTAACACAAAAATCTTAATATATGATAAACAGAAGAATGAGGTATAAAATAATGACAGATAATTTTGAATTTAGAAGTATAAACCCAGACGAGGTAGAACAGGCAATAGCAATTGAGCAGATATGCTTCCCGCCAAATGAGGCATGTTCTCCAAAGGCAATGACAGAGAGAATTGCAAAGGTACCACAGCTATTTCTCGTTGCAATTGACAAATCAACCGGTAAGCTGGCGGGCTTTTTAAATGGTGTGGCAACAGACGAGGAAAAGTTCAGGGATGAGTTCTTCACGGACATCGATTTATGCGATGAAAACGGTAAAAATGTGATGCTTCTGGGCCTTGACGTGCTGCCGGAGTATCGTGGACAGGGCCTTGCCAGAGAGCTAGTGTACCGCTACAGTCAGCGTGAAAAGGCAAACGGACGAAAAAAGCTGTTTCTGACATGCTTAGAGCAGAAGGTAGAGATGTATAAAAAGTTTGGATTGCAGGATCTGGGGATTGCGGACTCTACCTGGGGCGGAGAAGAGTGGCATGAGATGGTGCTAAAGGGATGAATGTGATAATATGGAAAATAAAGTATCAGATAACGTTATAGAAAAAAATTATAGGGAGTGCCTTAAATTCAATGAAATCAACGAAAGTGGGGCCTGCAATTTTGATATGTCTACAGCAAAGGCTGCCCTTGAAAATCTGTATGAGCTTTACAAAAATGGTATATTAACAGGTCGTTTCACACAGGATAAGGATTATGTAGTAAGGTGTGCTGACCTGGTAACATTGGCTGAGGAGAACAAAGACAGCTTGTTTTATGATGCATGGCGCATATGGTTTAGATACTTTGTATCGATGGGCTATGCCGGATGGAATGAGCTGTGGGAGGCAGTATGAACCAAATTTGCAGGGATATTTTCAGAGCCATACATGAGGGTAAATGGCTGAAAATAGAATATCGAAACAAGGCAGATCAGGTGACGAAATATTGGATAGGGATAAGAGACCTTGATCCGAGAAGCCGAACTATGAAGGTTGATGGACTTCATCTGGGACAGCTTACGATTGGAGAATATGACAGGATATTTATCGATTCAATATTGTCTACTGAGATAATAGAGGGGACATACTGCCCTGAAAACAAGATACTTGTTGAAGATATTGAGATGCATCCAGAGCGTTACAAAAATATATTTGACAGCTCAGCAAATTTAAAAATACTAAATTATCTTGAGATATGTAATAAGCTTGATACGACTCCGTATATCACAGATTACGATTTGATTCATTACATTGACAGAGAGCGGATTAACTGTGGTATGTATCAGCTTACAGACCAGCAGTTCAGGGAAGTGGTTGCGCAATTTCAGTATTTTTCATCGCGTGAAAAAAGAAAAAGCGGATCATTAAAAGTTAAGAGGCTGGCAATAAATGTCCTGAGTATAAATACTAATAAAGGACTATATGTTCTTGCATATAGAAATCTAAATCTTGATGTAAAAAATCATATTTTTAAACCGGATGAGGAGATTACAGTGTGTACGCAGTTTTCTATAGATGGAAAACAGGAAAATGCAAGGAAATTTTTAGATGCCAATGAATATGAGCTTTTGGAGGATTTTGAGAAAAATCTGGGAAAAATAAAGGATGCAATAACTGAGCATGGTGGCAACAAATCCATAGTAGATGATATGCCGTATGTTATTGGACTTGGCATGGACGTGGTTCTCAATCTGCACGAAGAATATAAGGCAATTATGGATATGTTCGAGGCTGATAATGTGACATATCCAATAAAGGCTTTTTTTGGAGAGCTTCTTGAGAGACCAAGAAGGACAAAAGCATATCCGATTGCTCTGATTAATAAAAATATAAATCTGGATCAGTTGCTTGCGATAAACAATGCTATGAAATATCCTCTTGCATATATTCAGGGACCACCCGGCACTGGCAAAACAAATACTATAATAAACACGATAGTAACAGCATTTTTTAACAATGTCACAGTGCTGTTTGCATCATATAATAATGTCCCGATAGATAATGTTTTTGAAAAGCTCTCATCCATGAAGTATCGCGGGAAGACAATCCCATTTCCGGTGCTTCGCCTGGGGAATACAGAAAAAGTAATGGAGGCAATTAAATATATTAATGAGCTGCGTACACAGGTGCAGTCATTGCAGATTTTTGCCTCTACACTTGATAAGCGGAAGGATGATCGTATAGACAGGGCAAAGCGTTTGTCTGCGCGTCTAAAGGAATATGAGGAAATTCTGGATTTAAAGGAGAGAAAAGAGACACTTACACACCTGATGAAATATCAGGAGCATATGAAAAATACTATGAAACTTTTGCCTTTTCAGACAGACCTGCAAGGTTATCAGATGCAGAAGCTTGATAAAAGGATAGCTGCTATCGGTGAGATATCTGATGCTGATGCAATGCAGCTTCTGGATAGAAACGAGGATGAATTTTATCAGTATCTGTTTTACACATCTGCACGCTATATAAAGGCACTCGAGGAACCTAAATTCCAGGAGCTTAGACAGATACTGGATTCTGATGAGACACCAGAGAAGCTGGTGAATGAGTTTAACAAATATATGAGCAAGTCTGAAAATGTAAGAAAGCTTCAGCGAGTTTTTCCTATAATCATAACGACATGCATTTCTGCGCACAAAATAGGTGAGCCTGAGCCTTTATTTGATATGACAATTATGGATGAGGCAAGTCAGTGTAATGTGGCAATCTCACTTGTGCCTATAATCAGAGGAGAAAAACTGATGCTGGTGGGAGATCCGCAACAGCTAAATCCGGTTATCCTGCTTGGAGAACTGACAAACAAAAAGCTTCGTCGCAGGTATCATGTATCAGATGAGTACGATTATAGGGAGAATTCAATCTATAAAACGTATCTTGCCTGTGATGCAGTAAGTGATGAGGTGCTTCTGAGAAATCACTATAGATGCAATAAAGAAATAATAGGTTTTAACAATAAAAAATACTATAACTCAAAGCTCAAGATACAGTCAAAGAGTAAGGAGCCTGAACCGCTTGTCTATATGGATGTGAAAAGCGATAGCACACAGATAAAAAATACTTCTCCGGCTGAGGTTGAGGAAGTGGTGGAATATGCGCTTTTAAATAAGGATAAAAGCATTGCCGTGATTACGCCGTTTGTCAATCAAAAGCAATTGATTGAAAATGCAATAAAGCAGAATAAGCTGAGCAATCTTGTTTGTGGAACGGTTCATGCATTTCAGGGCGATGAGAAGGATGTAGTGCTGTTTTCTACAGCAATCTCTGAAAGGACAAGCTCAGGTACATATAACTGGCTTAAAAATAATAAGGAACTCATAAATGTTGCGACATCCAGAGCAAAGGAGAAGCTGGTACTTCTCACAAACGGAAAAGAACTGGAAAGACTGCATGCGGGACAAGCTGATGATGATTTGTATGAGCTGGCGCAGTATATAAAGACCAATGGCCACTCAAAAATTACTGAAAAGCATATAAGTTCACGAGCACTGGGAATACAGCCGTTCTCGACGGCTACAGAAAATGCGTTTCTCGAAAATCTTACTCATGCTCTTGAAAATATCTGGCTTTCGCAGAGCAAATATGTAATACACAAGGAGGTTGCCATATCACAGGTATTCAGAGATAACATAACCTATGATGACTTGTTTTACATGGGTCGTTTTGATTTTGTTGTATATGAAAAACAAGGCAGAAGCGAATTGCCAATACTTGCCATAGAATTAGATGGTAAAGAACACTTTGAGGATGCGGTGGTGAAAGAGCGGGACAGAAAGAAAAATGCGATATGCAAGGCACACAACATGGAAATTATCCGGGTGGAAAACTCATATGCGAGAAGATATAATCATATCAAAGGAATATTGATGGATTATTTTTCTAGGGTGCATTGATAAGCAGATAAGGATAGCTTGTAAAATGGTAAAACAAACAATAAAATGTGAGAACTCATAAATAATTTAAAAAAGCATTGATTCGTAAACCATGATATGATATTATATTTAACGAACATTTGTTTTGATGATGGAGGAAAACATGAAGATTAGTTATAAGAAGTTATGGAAACTGTTGATAGATAGAGATATGATGAAAAAAGATCTTGCAGAAAAAGCGGGAATAAGTAATGCATCAATTGCAAAACTTGGAAGGAATGAAAATGTTAATACAGACATATTGCTTAAGATATGCGTAGCACTAAAGTGTGATATTGAAGATATTCTGGAAATTGTTCCTGATGAATCGGAGTGAGTAAAGTGGACAGACTGACTAAAGAACAACGCCATAAGAATATGAAAAATATTAGGTCGAAGGATACTTCTATTGAATTGAAACTTCGAAAAGAACTATGGAGACGTGGTTATAGGTATCGGAAGAATTACACAGAATTACCAGGAAAACCAGATATTGTTCTTACAAAATATAAAATAGCTATATTTTGCGATAGTGAATTTTTTCATGGAAAAGACTGGGAAGTTTTGAAACCGCAGTTGGAAAAAGGAAAGAATGCGGATTTTTGGATTGAAAAGATATCGAAAAATCAACAGCATGATGATGATATAAATAAACAACTTCAATTTCTGGGTTGGACTGTTATACGCTTTTGGGGAAAAGACATTATGAAGAAAACCGATGAGTGTATACAGGTGATAGAAGAAAATATTTTTGAACAGAAATATAATGATTACGATATTGAGACAGAGGAGATTTCACATGTATAAATCTATAGACTTATTTGCTGGCATAGGTGGAATTAGAAAAGGATTTGACAGAGCTTTTGGAAAAGAAATAAATACAGTTTTTGTGAGTGAATGGGATGAATTTGCACAGAAAACTTATAGAATGAACTATAAAGATGATTTTGATATTGCTGGAGATATAACAAAAATAGATGAAAAAGAAATACCTGATTTCGATATTTGTTTAGCAGGTTTTCCGTGTCAGGCATTTTCACTTGCTGGAAAGCGTATGGGGTTTGATGACGATTATAAGGGAATGTGTAGAGGAACTTTGTTTCAGGATGTTGTTAGAATATGTGAATTTCATAAACCAAAAGTTATTTTTTGTGAAAATGTAAAAGGTCTTACTATACATGATGGAGGAAGAACTTTTAAAGTTATAAAAAAGGCTTTTGAACAGATTGGATACACAGTATATGACAAAGTGTTGAACAGTAAGGATTTTGGTGTCCCACAGAACAGAGAAAGAATATATATTGTTGCATTTCGGAATGATATTGATAGCAGTAGATTCCATTTTCCAGAACCTACAAATCCTAATACCTGCATAAGAGATATAATGGAAGAACATGAAGTTAGTGTAAAGTATTATCTTTCAACAGTATATATTGAAACACTCAAGAGACATAAAGCACGTCATGAGGCAAAAGGAAATGGATTTGGGTATGAAATAAGAAATCTTGATGGGAAAGCAGGTGCGATTGTATGTGGAGGAATGGGACGAGAAAGAAATCTGATTATTGACAAACGTCTGACTAATTTTACTCCAATTACGCATATAAAGGGAGAAGTTAATAGAGAAGGGATACGAAAGATGACGCCAAGAGAATGGGCAAGACTACAAGGATTCCCGGATGATTTTAAACTTGAATTGGCAGATACACATTTGTATAAGCAACTTGGAAATAGTGTAACGGTTAATGTTATTGAAGAAATAGCAAAAGAAATAAGGAAGGTGTTGGAAATGGCAAATAAAGATTCAAAAATGTCTGGAAACAAGGGTGAATGGTCAGAATTATATGCATTTATGAAATTACTTAGTCAGGGAAGAGTATATGCGGCTAATGAAAAAGTAGAAAAAATCGAAGATGTATATTATCCAATTCTCAAAATAATGAGAGAAGAGACAAGGGGCGAGGTTATTGATTATATTATTGATGATAATCAAATAAATATAGAAATGCACTCTAATAGAATATTGTCAATTGACAGAAAAGAAATGGAAAATCAGGCAGATAGGCTGTTAAGCGAAATTGCTATACATAGCGGAAGTTTTGAACTTGAAGATGTGGCTAAATTTGCTAATGGTATAAAGGTAACAAAGATAAAGGCTCCATCTACTGATACAACCGATATTTCTATGCAAATTGAAGATATACATACAAACTATATTAGAAATGTTGGCTTTTCGATTAAATCAGAGATTGGAAATGCACCTACATTATTGAATGCAGGTTTAACGACCAATTTTATTTATAAAGTGACTGGCATATCGTCAGCTCAGGCGAATGAAATTAATGCTATAGATACCAGAACAAAGATTAAAGATAAAATGTCCAAAATAGCCGAGTATGGTGGAAACATTGAGTATTGTGGAATGAATCATGACGGATTTAAGAGAAATTTAATTATGGTAGACAGTAGCATGCCGGAAATCATCGGCAATATGCTGTTATATTTTTATACTGAAGATGTGAAGGAATGTGATAAGTTAGTGGACATGCTGGGAGATAGGGATCCGTTGGGATACGGAGATGCTATGATGTACACATATAAATTTAAAAAGTTCTTATGTTCCTGTGCTTTGGGAATGAAACCCGCAAAGCCTTGGGATGGATTAGATGAAGCAAATGGTGGATATATCATTGTAAAAGCAGACGGAGAGATTCTTGCTTATCATATTTATAACAGAAATTTCTTTGAGCAGTATCTGCTGGATAATACCATTCTTGAACGTGCATCTACAAGTAGGCATGATTATATGAGTTTGTACGAGGAAAATGGCGAGATGTTCATCAAATTAAATCTTCAAATTAGATTTAGATAAAATTAGGATATTTTTTGGGAATTCTTATTAGAAATGCTTTGGATAGAGAAGGCTATGTGTTAAATGGCACAGGAAATAATTGTTTTTTTGTTGAAAAAATAGTTCAAAGTATATCTGGCCATAATCGCATAATTATTGAACGGAAAGGACCAACCAGAGTAATAGCCATAGAAAATCATAATGATGGAATTGTATATATGAATAATGGTTGGCAGGTTAATTTAAAATTGAGTTTATAGGAACTGTCTATGATAAATGACATAAGATTGATTGGAGTGCCAGCCATGTAGAGGAGAATGATTTTTATGAAAAAATTGAAAGTAAATTTTTGGCTTCAAAAACATAGAAAATTACTGTTATTAGTAATGTTGTTTGTAGCTTTATATATGACCATAGTTGGAATGACTAAAATGGATTTTTGTACTCTTACTGAAAACGCAGGTTTGTTTGGAGTGGTAGGAACATTATTAGGAGCATTTATTGGTGGTGTTTTTTCTTTAATGGGATCTGTTTGGGTAAACAATAAGCAACAAAAAGCAGCTCAGAACATAAAAAGAAAGAATATTATTTACAGTCCACTTTATGATGAGTTGATTAATATTCAAAATAATATTTTAGAACAAAATCCTTTTCCTTGGTATATTGAATTTGAAAAGGGACCTCAAACAATATTACCGCATCCGCAGTATGATGCTTGGAGAAGAATAAAATCTGATACCAGATATTTAGAGGTTCCAGATTATTTAAAGAAGCAAATTGAAAAATTAGAAAATACAATCCATGATTATATTGAGTATAGATATAAGGCAAATGTTGAGATTCAGACTATATTGAATAATTCATTGAGTGAAAATGGATTATCAAAATGTGAAATAATCAATATAGGACAGGTCTTATCAAGTGATATTTTGGAAAACAAAAAAAATGATTTTTATAACGAAGCTATGATGTCAGATGATAATATTGATAATGATAGAAAGAATATATTTAATGAAGTAATGTTAACTAAATGTAACGAAAATATGATTATTATTGAGACAAGAAAAAAATATTACGCATGGTGTGAAGTACAGAAACAAACGATAGAAATGTTAAGCATTATGATAAAGCAGGTTTTGTTAAAATATGAGGCATAGGAATATATGAGAAAAGGAATGAGTCGATATGAAATAAAACAAATATTAGAGGGAAAAATAGAGTCTGAACCTGACTTGAAATATTACTTAGATAATGAATATACTATTAAGATTATCGATTTATTGGTAGAAGGTATTTCAGAAGCATTTGAAAAAAATAATGAGAAGTTAATAGATGATTTACTTAGATCCAGATTTTAGTTGTAAAATATTTATATAATTAAAATTCAGGTAAAGGAGATGAAGAGGGTGGCAGAAGTAAAAATAACAATAGAAAATTGCAATAATATTTCTAAAGGAGTAATTTCTTTAGAAGAAGAAAAACTTAATATAAGATATGGAATGAATGGAACTGGTAAGTCAACATTATCAACTGCAATTTCATTATTTAGTCAAGGCAAGCCTATGGACGATTTAAAGCCATTTGGAAGTGACGATGAAATTATACCTGCAATTAGTATTGATGGGGATATTCAAGGTGTTAGAGTATTTAATGAAGATTTTGTTAATAATATGGTTTTTAAAGAAAGTACAGTAATTGATAATGCCTTTGATGTATTTATTAGAACAACAGACTATGAACAAAAAAGACAGAATTTGGACAATAGACTACTTAGGCTAAAGGTAGATATAGATGAGAAGCAACCCATAATTCAATTGAAAAATGATATTGCAGCTTTCGCTGGAAAATTAGAGCTTAATGCGGCTGGGGAAAAAATAAAGAATAATACCAATTACAAGGCTATTATTAAGAAAAATAATGTGTATAATATTCCAGACAGACTTAAAAAGTACTCTCCGATTATATCAGATGATCAAATTTGTATTAATTGGATAGATTGGAAATCAAGAGGAGAGACATTTGATACTAAAGGCATATGTCCATACTGTTCAGATGAATTAAATGCTGGATTTGCAGAAGAAAAACAAACATTTAAAGAAACATATAAGAAATCAGATGCTCAAAATTTGAAAAATATGTTGGATTTATTTGAAAATTTTCATAAATATATTCCAGATGACAAGTTTGATTCTATCATAGCCTGTATTAAGGAAGAAAAGGAAGAAAGTGCAATAAGTGCGATTTTGAAAACATTTATGAACGAATATGTTCATATTTCAACTCAGCTTAATAAAATTTCATATTTTGATAAAAATGTGTTTAAGAAAATCAATATTAATGATATAGATAAAGTTTTGGAAGATATGAAGTTTGAAAAAAGTATTTTTAATTTTTTCTCAAGTGATGGATTCTATGAAATAGTTGATGAGGTAAATAATTCTATTGAGGAGCTGAGAAAAGAGGCAATTGATATAAAGGTTGCAATGGGAAAACTGCAAAGTGTATTAAAGCAGACTGTTGCAACATCTCAAAAAGATATAAATAATTTCCTTGAGTCTGCAGGTATAACATATCAAGTTGGAATAAATCTGGATGAAAATGGACAAGCTATTGCAACATTGCAATATATACATAATAAGAAATTGGTTCAAGTTGATAAAATTAGGAAACATTTAAGCTGGGGAGAGCGTAATGCTTTTTCCTTAGTATTATTTATGTTTTATGCTATTAGTGAAAATGCAAAACTTATTGTCTTAGATGATCCTATTTCATCATTTGACACAAATAAGAAATATGCAATAATACACAGAATGTTTTCGAAACAGAGTGGTATTTTGCCAAGAAGTTTTTACAAGAAAACAGTATTAATGTTGACACATGATTTTGAACCAATTATTGATTTTGGAGTAGTAGGTAAGTTGTCAGAAGAGGCTCTTAATTCTAAATTTATTAAAAATAATCAAGGAATTTTAACTGAGAAAGCTATAGATTATAAACAGGATATAAAACCTGTAGTACAGGCATTGGCAGCTTACATAAAAGATGATACATTAGGAATTGTGCATAGAATTGCTTTTTTGAGAAAATATTATGAACATAATGGGATAGAAAATTATAAGGAGGCATATGATGTTTTATCTTCATTAATACATGGTCGAGATAAGTGCAAGTATGTTAATAATTCAGAAATGCCACAGGCAGAGATTCAAAAGGGTTGCACTGAAATTAAGAAATGGATACAGAACTTTGATTATGATGAATTATATAGGAATGTTTATAACGAAGAGAAATTAGCAGAGTTATATTTTGCAGAAACGAACGATTATTTGAAAATTCAACTATTTAGAGCTCTTTTTGAAGTGAATCCAAGTAGGGAAATAAAAGAAGAAGATGTATTAGTGAAGTTTATAAATGAAAGCTATCATATAGAAAATGACTATGCTTATTATTTGGATATGGTGAAATTTGAAACAGTTCCGGAATATATCGTGAAAGCTATTGATGATTATATGGAGAGGACTTATTCAAATGTGTGATACCCATATGATATCTAAATTTTTGAAAACATAAAATAATTATGTTAAAAAAAGAATAATTGCCATTAAAAGCTCTAGAAATAAAGCCTTTACATGAATAATAAGTTTCTCTGCTGGGATTCAGTGTATTCATATAGGCTGCGAGACTGACGTATTTTGTTATCTAAAATATGGCAGAAAAACTATGTAGATGGAAAGCTGGATTACGCGGATGCATTTGAAGACAATATGATTTTCAGGTGGGATTCGCAGATTGGCAGAGGTGTGGACAGTTCATATGTGTCAGATGTAGTGAATACTAAAAGAAAGCATCTGCTTGTGAAAAAGAGTGATGCGGAGTCAAATTTCTACTATATGGGGGAGTTCGATATAATTGATGTGCGAGCTGCCAGAAAGCGTGATAACAATGGTAAAGAGCGTGATATCACCAAGTTTGAGATGAAGATGCATCACCCTGTAAGAGAGGATCTGCTTCGATATCTGCAGAGCAATTTACAACAAAGCATACAAAATAATACACAGGAGCTTAAGGCAATATGAAAAAAATACGCGTAGTGGCTGCCGTCATAAGAGCAGTCAATAATGAAAATAAACCGGTTATCTTTGCAACCCAGAGAGGCTACGGAGAGTTCAAGGGCGGCTGGGAGTTTCCAGGCGGCAAGATTGAGTCTGGTGAGACACCGCAGCAGGCGCTAAAGCGCGAGATAATGGAGGAGCTGGATACGGAAATTGCTGTCGGAGAATTGATAGATACGATAGAATACGATTATCCTAATTTCCATCTTTCGATGGACTGCTTCTGGTGTGAGGTCATTCACGGTGAGCTTATCCTAAAGGAGGCTGAGGATGCAAAATGGCTGACAAAGGAGCATCTGGCGGACGTAAAGTGGCTGCCGGCGGATGTGACATTGATTGAGAAGATTGGAGAGGCGTTGCATGAAACCAAGGACAGCAAATACCATGAACATACAAATTTTCGGAACAAAGAAATGTAATGACACAAAGAAAGCACAGCGATTTTTCAAGGAGCGTGGGATAAAGTTTCAGTTTATCGACATGAAGGAAAAAGGCATGAGCAAGGGCGAATTTGATTCTGTCGCCCAAGTGAATGACGGTCTTGACAATATGATTAACTGGGGTGGCAAAGATAAGGATTTGCTTGCACTTATAAAGTACATAGCAGATGAGGACAAGCTGGATAAAGTGCTTGAAAATCCGCAGGTGATTAAGACACCGGTGGTTAGAAACGGCAGGCAGTCAACAATCGGGTACCAGCCGGATGTATGGAAGACATGGAAATAACACTAAAGGAAATGAAAGGCAGGAAATTATATATGTATTATGTACCGGATGGCACAGAGCAGTGCGGTTATTATGAGTGTAAAGAGTGTGGAAGCAGGTTTTTGGATTTAAAAATTGTACCAACATTGGTATGTCCATACTGTGGAGAAGAGGCAGATATGGAGATAGGACCTGATGAGGAGATGCCAAAGGTTGTAGAATCTGCGAAGCTTATTCAGATGGTTAGAGGTGCTGAAGAGGTAGAGAAGATGGATAAGCTGTTATCGCTTGCTGTGACAGGTGGCGATTTTAGCTGGATATAAGAATGCAGATATATGTAGATGCAGATGTAAAGTAGCTGCCAGTGGATGTGACATTGATTGAGAAGATTGGAGAGGCATTGTATGAAACCCAGAACAGCAAAGAGTATGGAGCTATATGATATATTGCTCAGGCGCGGGTATCCGGAGCCATTTTGCGATGAGATAACGAAAAACCTAAATACCGACTGGACAGCTCAAAGGATGATAGGATATCTGTCACACTATAAAAAGCTTCCCATGGAAGAAATCGCTGATGAAATGATTGCGATACTCAGCGATCGCAATCGCATAATGCAAAAGCATGAGCTTGAGGAGACAAATGCAAGATGGAATGACTACTTAAACAGATAAAGTCAGGAGGATTCACATGAGAGTACTGAATATCGAAGATGATACATTTAAACACAATGATATATGCAAAGCCCTGTCAGGATGTGGGATTAAAGATGTCGAATGGTCCAATAATCTCGCAGACGGGTGGAAACAGATTAAAAACTCAATGGATAGTAATAATCCGTATGATCTGATAATTACTGATATGTATTATCCCGGCGAGCCGGGCGGCAGAGAGGAACAATCAGGGGATGTTCTGATTGACAGAGTGATTAAGAACAAAATCACAATACCTGTAATTCTCTGCTCCAGCGTGAATCTCAAATACCCGGAAATATATGGTTGTGTTTATTATAGCAGGGAAAGAAACTGGGAGGCAGATATGCAGAAGCTTGTAAATAGTCTTGTTGCCGGATGATACTAATAAATCTCAAAGTATTTATTTTCATGATGTACCTACGTCAGATGATTATAAGGTTTGCAAAGTAATAGGTTACTTTTTAAATATATTTTTTGAAAGCGAAATAAAGCTCTGTGCATAAGTGGAAAGGTATGAATTTTTGCGGTATGCAATTACTAAATCATTTTGTAGAGTGGGATTCCCTACAGAGAATACTTCCACAGGCCAGAATGGAGCAGCATATCGCACATATCCCTCTGAGGCAATGGTTACACCAAGGTTCTGTGATGCAAGCTGTATGCAGGTTTGATTATTTCTTGTACGGTACGGAACAGGTGGCTGTATTCCATACTGGTCAAACAGTCTTTGGGCGGAACGTCCGGTATTCTGATCCGGAAAATGTAATATAAAGGGAGTGTCAGCGAACAGGCTTAAGTCAAGCCATGGGTAGCGGCACTCTTTTTTTGTTACTGCTTTTTGGGCAAGAGGATGTCCGACGGGCAGTACTAATAATATTTCTTCATGGCACAGCAGCTCATAATTTAGTTTGGGATGCTCCTGCCAGTTGCTTAAAATGGCAAAATCCAGATTGGTATCGGATATCAGCTTGTCCTGTATCGAATGGCCATATTCGAAAAAATTAATGCAGACACCTGGGTGTTTTTCGTTAAAAGCAGGCAGCAGCTGTGGTATAAGGCTGGTGCTGCGCATTGGCGGAAGCGCAATATTCAGCTCGCCATTATAGTAAGAGCGCATATCTGAAAGCTCTTTTTTCCAGTCCTGATCGAGTGCCAGTACTCTTCTTGCATAATCCAGATAACGCTGGCCCAAAAAAGTAAGATCATACTGGTATCCATTTCGTCTAAAGACTTTTCCACCGAGTTCTTTTTCAAGCTTGTGCAGATATTTAGTTAATGTTGGCTGAGAAACATAGAGTGCCTCTGCAGCACGTGTGAGATTATGATGTTCAGCTATCGCTATAAAATATTCAAGGTCAGTATATTCCATGACAGATCCCCCGTATATGTAATTACATAAATCTAAAACTATGCCATAAAGGTATAGAATTAATGAAAACAATGAATTAGACACATGATATGTTTTATATTACTATTAAATTGTCGAAAGGGCAAGGGAAAGGTGATGTATATGGGGAAATATTTAGAGAATGTATTTCGACTGTCACAATATGGTACGAATATAAAAACTGAGATGATCGCAGGAATTACAACATTTGTTACGATGGCATATGTTCTTGCAACAGTTCCGAATATGCTTGGCAGTGCAGGATTAAATAAAAGTGCCGTAATGACAGCGGTTATACTGTTGATAGTCATTACCACATGTGCAATGGCATTTTACACAAACAGACCGTTTGCACTGGCACCTGGGCTTGGAAGTACAGGAATAGTGGTATCCATGATAACAAATGAAGGCATTTCGCCGGAGAAAGCGGCAGGAGTGATATTCCTAAGTGGAATACTTTTTATTGCAATCTCTTTTCTGGGACTGCGAGAGGCTGTAGTAAAAGTGATACCGGTCAGCCTTAAGCATGCGGTAAGTGCGGGAATAGGGCTGTTCATAGCTCTGCTGGGGGCAAAAAGCTGTGGACTTATAGCTGCCAGCGAGAAAAAGAATTGTCTTACATTTGGTGATTTAAGGTCACCGGAAGTTATTCTTTGTCTGATAGGATTTTGCCTGATGCTCTTGGTAAAGATAAAGAATATACCGGGAGGCATTATTTTATCTATACTTATTACAACGATAGCCGGAATTGCGCTTGGTGTGACCAAACTGCCGGATAGGATAATTTCATTTCCGGGAAAAATGGATGATATATTTTTGAACATCGATATAAAGGGTGCATTGAATACAGCATATATTCCATTTTTGATAGCACTGTTCATACCGGATTTCTTCTCTACATTTGGCACAGTGCTGGGCGTAGGGGCAAAAGCAGGATATCTGGATGAAAAGGGAAATCTGCCGGGAATTGAGAAATGTTTTCAGGTGGATGCAGTGTCAACGAGTGTAGGCGCATTGTTTGGAATACCGAGCATGACTACATACCTTGAGTCATCAGCCGGTGTTGAGGCAGGCGGAAAAACAGGGCTTACCGTTATATTTACAGGAATATGCTTTTTGCTCATGCTATTTTTCTCGCCGATTGTGCTGATGATACCGACAGCGGCAACAGCACCGGTGCTTATATATATTGGAATACATATGCTTAGTGCGATGAAAAATATTGATTACTCTGATATGACAGAGTATATGCCGGCATTTTTGTGTATTGGCTTTACTATATTTGCAAACAACATAGCGAATGGGATCTGTATAGCAATCCCTGTGTATGTACTTATGAAGCTGATTTCAGGAAAAGCGAAAGAGATACAGCCTGTTATGTACATAGTGACAGCTATTTGTATTTTATATTTTATAACGTTGATATAAAGGCATATGAGGTACCGCGTATACCAAATTTATATCAGAAAATCATACATGTAGAAAAGGAGAATCACATGAGTAAACGACCAATTATAATTGACACCGATCCGGGCATAGATGATGCACTTGCGATTGCGATAGCATTATTTTCAGAGGAACTGGATGTTAAGCTGATTACCACTGTAGCCGGAAATGTTTCGCTGGATCAGGTGACAGAAAATGCGCTTAAGCTTTTAAAATTTTATGAAAAGGATGTACCGGTAGCGAAAGGCTGTGCACAGCCGCTTCTGGCGGAGTTTGTGGATGCTTCGGATATCCATGGAAAAAGTGGAATGGAGGGATATGATTTCCCGGAGCCGAAAACAGAGCTTTTATTACAGGAACATGCCGTAAACGCGATGCGAAGAGTGATAATGGAAAGCGATGAGCCTATAACTATAGTGCCGATAGCAGCCATGACAAATATAGCATTGTTATTTGCACTTTATCCTGAGGTGAAATCAAATATCAGAGAAATCGTCATGATGGGCGGTTCAGTCACTAGAGGAAATAAAGGTGTTATGTCAGAGTTTAACGTGGCAACAGATCCGGAGGCCGCTGCAATGGTATTTAATTCAGGTGTTCCGATTGTAATGGCCGGACTTGATGTTGGCTGGAAAGCGCTTGTTATGCCGCAGGATAGTGAAGAAATCAAAAAGATGGGAAAAGTCGGAGATATGGCATATCATCTTTTCAAACACTACAGAGGCGGCAGCTTTAATACAGGACTTAAAATGTATGACAGCTGTGCAATAGCATACCTGCTTTGCCCGGGGCTTTATACAGTTGAGGAAACCTACGTAGGAGTTGAACTTAATGGCACTATGACTACGGGATGTACCGTGGTTGACCTGAAGGGTTATCTTAAAAAGAAACCGAATGCTAAAGTGTGTACTGATATTGACGGTGAGAAATTCAGAGAATGGTTCAAGCAGTCAATTTCAAGATGTATATAAATTATATTTAAGGAGGAAGGACTATGACTACATTTGTCATGTATGCCGCAGCCATTATATCTGTGGCGATAGTAATTTTTATGCTTATCAAAAAGATGGATATTAAGATAACGCTCTTTTTGATGGGAATTGTACTTATGTTTGTGGGATGCGCACTGGGAAATCCGCTTGGAGGCGAGGATTTTGTATCGACAGGATCGGTGTTTTTAGATCCTTTAAAGGTAATCGCAGATCAGTTTAAGAGCACTATATCATCATCAGGATTTATCATACTGATACTTGGCGGTTACTCAGCATATATGAGTGCCATAAATGCAAACAGCGTAACAGTAAACGTGCTTACAAAGCCGATAGCAAAAATCAAATCAGTATATATACTGGTACCGATCGTATTTTTACTCGGAAACCTGCTTTCACTTGTTATACCAAGTGCATCAAACCTTGCAGTTATCCTGCTCGCAACACTTTATCCAATCCTTATAAAGGCTGGAATGAGCTCACTTACAGCGGCAGGTATTATTGCTACAACAGCTACTATTGTGCCTACACCACTCGGAAGTGATAATGTAGCGATTGCAGCGGAGCTTGCGAATACAACAGAATTTGCAGGACTGACAGCAACAGATTATGTATTCAAATATCATGCAATAGTATCAATACCTACACTGCTTATCATGGCAGCAATCCATTTCTTCTGGCAGAAAAAATGTGATAAAAAAGCAGGTGTGATCGAGGCTAAGGCAGTAGAGAGCAAAGATCTTGAGGAAATTAAAGGCGGGGCATTGTACAAGACAGTATATGCAATTTTACCATTACTTCCTATTATTTTGCTGATCGGTTCATTTGCTGTACAGAAGATTACCGGAGCACAGATTGATATAAGCGTGGAAGTAGCAACATTATTCTCATTTATCGTAGCAATCATCTGTGAGATCATAAGAAAACGTAATGCCGGTGAGACTCTTAAAGAGACAGAGGCATTCTTCAAGGGAATGGGAGGCTCAATGCCGAAAGTTGCTCTCCTTGTTGCAGGAACAGTATTTGTTACAGGATTAAAATCGATCGGACTTATCACAGCATTACAGAGTGCCATGACAGGTCTTTCAGGCGGAGGACTTGGATTTGTACTTCCACTCATACTGGTTGCGCTTACAGCACTTATAGTACTTTTAAGTGGAAGTGGTACAGCATTATTCTTCGCAATGGTTCCGCTTATGGTGCCGCTTGCGGCAGCAGCAGGAATTTCAGCGCTTGCGGTATCTATTCCAATGGGACTTGCCGGAAACCTTCTCCGTGCGGTTTCACCGGTATCGGCAGTAGTAATGATTGTGGCAGGAAGTGTAAAACGTGAGCCGCTTGAAGTAGTAAAAAGAACTTCTGTACCAATGATTGCAGGAACAGTGGTAATGTTTGTACTTTCTATGGTAATATTCTTGTAGGAAAGTATATGATTATTTAAAAGAAATATATATTATTTGGAGGGCTGCAGACGTGAAAGCATTAAATTATGGATCGTTAAATATTGATTTTGTATACAATGTAGAGCATTTTGTGAGAAGTGGAGAAACCATATCCTCACAGAACATGGCAATATTTGCGGGAGGAAAAGGACTTAACCAGTCTGTAGCCCTTGCCAAAAGTGGCATAGACACATGGCATGCAGGTAATATCGGCGAGGATGGAGAGTTTCTGGCAGAGATACTGCAAAAAGCGGGAGCACATACAGATGTCATCACCCGTCTGCCGGGCAGAAATGGCCATGCTATCATACAAAAACAGCCAAACGGTCAGAACTGCATACTGCTGTACGGTGGTTCAAACAGGCAGAACACAAGGACACAGGTGGATGAGGTATTGTCCCATTTTGAAAAAGGCGATTATCTGATTCTGCAAAATGAGATAAACGAGATCGCATATATCATGGAGCGGGCGCGTGAGAAGGGCATGATAATAGTGCTCAATCCGTCACCGATGGATGAAAAAATTTTCACATATCCGCTTGAGTATGTAGACTATTTCCTGTTGAATGAAATAGAGGCAAAGGATCTGACCGGATTTGAAGATTTCGTTGAAGTAGATGGGATTACTGGAGTTGGTGAGTTTCAGAAGAATGTACTAAATGAAAATGTACAGGATACGGATAGTGCTAAAGAACGTGAAAACGAAAATACAAGCATAGACAGATGGGATGCACTTCTGGACGCAGTATGCAGCCATTTTCCAAACAGCAAAGTTGTGTTGACTTTAGGAGAATACGGCTCAATCTATAAAGATGAAAAACAAAAAATCCACCAGCCGATAGTGAAGGTACCGGTGATTGATACTACAGCAGCAGGAGATACATTTACCGGATTTTTCATCGGAAGTATCGCAAAAGGACTTTCACCGAAGGAGGCAATGCAGATAGCAGCAAAAGCATCGGCTATAGCAGTTTCAAGACAGGGAGCAGCACCATCTATACCTGAATTGAATGAGGTGTATGATTTTGGCGGATAAAGAGTATGGTGTTATGGGGGAGCACGAAAGACCTTGGGTTTATAATGAACTCAAGGTCTTTTTTCTGCATTATAAGCAATGAATTTATAAAAAATATAAAAATCTGTATGAAGTTGGACTACTAAATACAGTAGATATGGTGTAAAATGATTCCTATAGTAAAGTCAGGACATTATCAAATGCAATAGAACTATGGGAATATAAGGGAATGTATATAACAATTATACGATATAAATTTTAAAAGAAGAGGGAATATCATTATGGCAAAAAAGGTTACTATAAAAGATATAGCTGATATGGCAGGGGTTTCAATCGCAACCGTTTCGCATGTTATAAACAGAACAAGATATGTGAGTCCGGACCTTGTTGAAAAAATAGAAAATATTATTATAGAAACCGGATATCATAAAAAAATAGAAGAAAAAGAAAGACGACTCAAGGTTGGAAGGCAGTCGGAAATAGTTGCAGTTATTCCAAATGTTGAAAGCACCATTTATCGTGATATGGTGGGATATTTAAAAAAATATGTTAGCATTCAGGGTTATCAGTTTTATATTGCAATTACGGACAATGATATTAAAGAAGAGGCTCAGGTACTGGAAGGACTGATACAGAATAAAAAAACAGCAGGGATTATACATGTACCAGTCAGTGATGTTGCGGCAGATTATAAAAAGCTGATTGAATCTGGAATTCCATTTGTCTGCATGGAAAGAAATATTTTGGGAGATGGTATAGACTCTGTTGAATTTAGGGATAGAGAAGCCATTTTCAAGGGAACTGATTATCTGTTACAATGTGGTCATAAGAATATTTTGTTTTTAAGAGAAAGCTTGAAGAGTACGACGAGAGATGAAAGAACACGAGGCTTTCTCCTTGCATTAGAAGAACATGGAATCAATACAAATGATGCAAATATTTCAGACATTAATATCGAATCCGGAGCTGATAACTGTATTTTGGAAATACAAAAGGCGATGAGACGATATATGCCAACTGCAATTATGGCAGGAGGAAATAGAATTACTTTATATCTTATGAAAACTATGAGGGATAGAGGTATTGAATGTCCTGAAGAGATATCGGTTGTTGGATTTGGTGATGAGGGATGGTCGGAGTTAACGTATCCACCATTGACGATTTTAAAGAGAGATGTTGAAGGGCTGAGCAGACGAGCAGTAAATATGCTTTTTGAAAAGATAAATACAGGACATGTGATTGAACAGGATTATTATGCCGATGTAGAGTTGATAATAAGAAAATCCACAAGAATGTTGGATAATGGACCTTTTGGAGAAGAAGCAGCTACACCGGAATCGATAGTCATAACAAAAGAGGAAAAGAGCCGTTTGCGTGCCGGAAATTTCCGTGTGGCAATTTCGTTCCATTATACAGGAACATCATGGGCGGAATTACACGAAAAGGGAATCCGCGATGAATTGGAACAATACGGAATTGATATTATATCAGTAACAGATGCACATTTTGATGCATCTTTGCAAAATGCACAGCTTGAAGGTATTCGTTTACAGAAACCGGATGCTGTAATTGCAATTCCGGCTGATGATAAAGAAACAAAAGAACAATTCCGTGAATTGGCAAAGGTGTCAAAGCTTGTATTCCTGAGTAGTGTCCCTGAGAATATGGAAAAAAATAGTTATGTTTGCTGTGTGTCTGTTAATGAGATTGAAAATGGAATTAATGTCGGCAGAATGATGGGGCAGTACTGTAAAGGAAAACATGTGGAAGCCGGATTTATCATACATGGAGCGGTCTTTTATGGTACGCGTGCCAGGGATGAGGCCGCGGAAAAAATTATTTCAGAACAATACAAAAATATAGATATTAAGGCAATAAGAGGCTTTGGAGAAATTGAAAACGCATATCAGGTTTGTAAAGATATGATTACTGAGAATCCACAAATTAAAGTCTTGTATGTAAGCTGGGATAGACCGGCGCTGTTGGTAATTAAGGCGTTGAAAGAGATGCATAGAGAAGACATCGCCATATTTACAACTGATTTAGATTATAAAATTGCACAATATATGGAAAGTGGTATTGTAAAGGGATTAAGTACTCAAAGACCTTACGAGCAGGGAAGAACAGCTGCACATGTGGTAGCGAAATCTTTATTAAGTAATGATGTGCCAAAATATGTTGGGGTGCAGCCGTATGTTGTGGATGCTAAGCAGCTAGGAAGAGCATGGAAGGATATTTTTCATGAAGGAATGCCTGAAGAAATGAAATAATGCCACATAAAATTAAATTTCTAAAAAGAAATATATGTGAAGAAAAAGAATATCATTTTGATATTCTTTTTTAATTGCTAAAAATTTACGTAAAAAATACTTTTGAAATGTTAATTTGCGCAAAACATAATCGTATAATTGTTGAAAACGACGAATTAAACAAGGTTTTACGTAAAATTATTGACAAATAGTGGGGCAAAATATATCATGTAATCACAGAAACAAATAAAAACAAATAAATTTACGTAAATTTAAAAAATGGAGGAAAAAACTATGGCAAAAATAAAAAAATTATTAGCGTTGGGTTTATGCTTATGCATGGCAGCAGGTATTACAGTAGGATGTGGCGATAGTAAGTCATCAAAGAATGGTTCAGATTCTGGAAAGAATACAAATGATGGATTATCGTTTGCATTTTGTACTAATACCTTAAACAATACATTTCAAAGCTCAATTGATTCAAAGCTAAAAGAACTGTGTGACAAAGATGGAATATCATATACATGTTTAGATCCTGACTATGATTTGAATAAGCAGCTTAGCCAGTTGTCAGATGTAGCAAATAATGGATATGATGCAGTATTTGTTATTCCTGTTGATTCAGCAGGAATAACATCGGGACTGGCAGAAATAAGCGAAGCAGGTATTCCTATATTTAATGTAGACACTGCAGTTATAGATGATGACCTTGAGAGCTTTGTAACACAATTTGTTGGAACTAATGCGTATATGGCAGGCCAGCTTGTTGGAGAACAGATGGTTAAGGATCATCCGGATGGAGGAAATATTGCAATTTTGGATTTCCCTTCAAATGAAAGCTGTGTTGATCGTGTAAATGGATTTCTTGATGGACTTGGAGACAGTAAAGATAAGTTTAAGATAGTAGCACAGCAGGATGGTGGAGCAGCCTTAGACAAATCGATGGAGCTGGCAGAAGACATTATTACAGCATCTCCTGATATGGATGCATTTTTCTGTATCAATGATCCATCTGCACTTGGTGCTGCAGCTGCTATTAAGGCAGCAAATAAAACAGGCAAAATTGGTGTATATAGTATTGATGCCTCACCGGATGGAAAACAGGCATTACTGGATGGTGAATTTACAGCTGTTGCATGTCAGGTACCTGTACAGATTGCAGATTATTCTTTTAAGGAAGCTGTAAAGTATGTTAATGGAGATACTAAAATTGATGAGAAAAAGGTATATCTCGATTCGCATTTAGTGTCTAAGGATGAGGCTGAGAAAACTCTTAAAGAATGGCAATAATAAGGGAGAGTTATTATGGGACAGACAGTATTAGAAATGACAGGGATAAAGAAAAGCTTTGCGGGTATTTACGCTTTAAATGGAATTGACTTTTCTTTGGAACTGGGCGAAGTACATGCACTGCTTGGTGAGAATGGAGCAGGAAAGTCAACATTAATTAAAGTGCTTGGCGGAATTTATCAGCCGGATTGTGGATTGATAAAAGTTAATGGAAAAGAAGTAAAAATTGATGGAGTCCCAGCAGCAAGAGCAAATGGTATAGGTATTATACACCAGGAAATAGTATTGGTGCCTTACCTTACAGTTGCACAAAATCTGTTTTTGGGAAGAGAAATTAGAACTAGACTTGGAACCTTGGATGAAGCGGAGATGAACCGCAGGGCAGCAGATATGATCTCTGCCCTGGGGGTCAATATAAAAGCTGAAACAGTAGTTGAGAAGCTGACTATCGCACAACAACAAATGGTAGAGATTGTAAAAGCTGTATCGTTTAACGGAAAAATAATTGTTATGGATGAACCTACATCATCTCTTTCAAATGAAGAGGTGGAGCAGCTATTTGGAATTATTGAGAATCTAAGGAAGAAAAAAGTAAGTATTATTTATATTTCTCATAGAATGGAAGAGTTATTCCGAATATCAGATCGAATTACTGTTATCAGAGACGGAACATATGTAGGAACCAAAAAAACTGTCGAGACGAATGCGAATGAATTGGTAGCAATGATGGTTGGAAGAGATCTTGATAATTTCTATGTAAGAGATTATTGCGATGTGGAACATGCTCCAATTGCACTTGAAGTAAAAAATCTATCACGTCAGGGAACATTTGAAAATATCAGCTTTTCGGTTCATAAAGGCGAGATACTTGGATTTGCAGGGCTGGTAGGCGCCGGAAGAAGTGAGATTATGGAAGCTGTTTTCGGAGCAAGACCATATGATGCCGGTCAGATTTTCCTGAATGGAGATGAAGTGCATTTTAAAAATCCTATGCAGGCAATTAAATCAGGAATTGCATTGGTTCCTGAGGACAGAAAAAAACAGGGGCTTGTACTGGGAAACAGCGTTGCATTCAATTTAACTTTATCGAGTCTGCGTTTTTGTATGAATGGAATTGCTATCAGTGAAAAAAAGCGTGATTCGATTATTGAACATTATAGTAAAAGACTTAGGATTAAAGCAGCTTCTCCGGAGATTGAAGCAGGTAGTCTTTCGGGTGGAAATCAACAGAAGGTTGTACTTGGAAAATGGCTTGCAACAAAGCCGGACGTCTTGATTCTGGATGAGCCTACAAGAGGCGTAGATGTAAATGCCAAGTATGAAATATATACAGTAATAAATGAACTGGCAAAGGAAGGCATTGCAATTATTATGGTTTCTAGTGAATTGCCGGAGATTATCAACATGTGTGATAACGTTTGTGTTATAAGAGCAGGCAAGCTTGTTGGCAAGCTCGGAAAAGACCAGATGAATCAGGAAGAAATTATGAAGTATGCTGCAGGAGGCGTAGAGTAATATGAGTGAGAAGAAAAGAGAAGTAAATGCATTTGGAAAAAGAAATCCATTCACTTCAATTATAAAAGGCAATATAGGAATTATTGCAGTATTGATTATTATGTGCGTAATAGTGTCAATTGCAACGGATAAATTCCTTACAACCAATAATATAATTTCTGTTTTAAGACAAATTTCAATAAATACATATATCGCACTGGGAATGACACTCGTAATTATATTGGGACACATTGATTTGTCGGTTGGTTCAATTGTTGCGATGTCGGGAACCCTTACGGTTGGACTTACTGTAAATCAGGGAATGCCACTTATAGTAGCAATAATTATTGGATTGGCAGTAGGAACTCTTGCTGGATTTATCAGTGGATTTATAGTATCTCATTTTAAGGTACCTGCATTTATTATTACAATGGCAATGATGAATATTGCAAGTGGTATTGCATATGTGTATACAGGTGGACAGTCTACACGTATTACAGATAAGATGTTTATAGCTATAGGTACAGGATATTTGTTCAATGTAATTCCGCTTCCGGTAGTATATATGGTAATTTTGATTGCAATATTCAGTTTCCTTTTAAGCAAAACTAAATTTGGAACTTATGTATATGCAATTGGAGGAAATAGGGAAGCTGCAAGATTATCTGGCGTTCCTATTAAAAAAATAGAAATTATTGTATTTACGCTTTCAGGCGCGCTTGCAGCCTTCGCAGGACTTGTTCTTTGCTCAAGAATGTATTCAGGACAGCCATCAGTAGGAAGTGGATATGAATTGGATGCAATTGCTGCATGTGTACTTGGTGGAACATCAATGACCGGAGGAAAGGGCCGGATAAGTGGAACTGTATTTGGTGCAATGGTAATTGGAATTATTTCCAATGGATTAAATCTGATAGGAGTTTCATCTTATTGGCAGCTAATTATTAAGGGTCTGATTATTGCATGTGCAGTTCTGCTGGATTGTCAGAAGGATAAAATAGCGTTGTTAAAAAATAAGGTAAGGGCTGCAAAATAAATTGGAAAGGAAATCTGTTCGTTTTTTACAATACAGAGAAAGATAAGCAAATGGAAATTTTTCGTAAAATGTCTTTCGCGGATTCTACGGGAGATGCAATTCCGTTTTACCACGAAGGAAAATATCATATTTTTTCACTTACATCTCCACCGGGAACGACCGTCTATCCGGAGAGACTGCGTACAACCTGGAGCCATAGTATATCGGATGACTTAGTGCATTGGCAGGAGCTTCCGACGGCATTATATCCGGGAGAAGGAGATGAACCGGATGCTTCGGGAGTGTGGACCGGTTCAGTAATATATGGTGAGGGACAATATCATGCATTTTATACAGGATATTGTCTAACAGCGGAGTTTCAGCAGACCATATGTCACGCAACAAGCGATGATGGAATAACGTGGACAAAAGATATCGCAAATCCGGTTATTACTCCGATGACAGAGCTTTATGAAAAACTTGATTGGAGAGATCCGTATGTTTTTTATAATGAAGAAGATGAAAATTATTGGATTTTGATTTCAGCGAGAAGACTTGATATGCCGGTTACACGAAGGGGCTGTATAGTGCTGTACCGTTCAAAGAACTTAAAGGATTGGACGTACTATGGTCCAATATATTCACCGGGGCATACAAACTGTCCGGAATGTCCGGAAATGTACAAGATGGGAGGTCACTGGTATTTGTCTTACTCAAGATTTTCAGAGTTTGTAAATACAATATACCGTGTATCAGAGTCTCCTTTTGGTCCGTGGAGAAAACCTAAAAAGGATGGTATTGGTGGAAGACGCTTTTATGCTGCTAAGTCAATGCAAAATGATGATGGAAGACGTTTTTATTTTGGATGGGCGCATGATCGTGCAGAGCAGAGTGACAAAGGTGAATGGTATTGGGGTGGAACATTTTGTATTCCACATGAAGTGGTGCCAACCGAAAATGGAGAGTTAAATGTAAAGTTACCATGTGAATATGAGCATATATTTGATAAAGCTGTTAATTGGAAATATATATCAGTTCTTGGAAATGCAAAGAATTATGGTGAAAAAACTATAACATTGAATGCGTTGGAAAGCTGTTCATATGGATTTTTGAGACATACGGAAGAAAGCTATATGCTGACATGCAAAATAGTACCAAGAGAAACATATGATACGTTTGGTATTCTTTTAAAGTCTGATAAAGAGGCAAGTGGATGTTTATTTCTTGAATTTGACAAAGCAATGCAAAGGGTCTCATTTTTAAATCTTCCGATGGGAGTGGATCCATTTTGGGTACAGTCGTGTCAGGCAGTTCCACCGGCAACTGAGCCGGGACCGGATGGGGTGCGTGTTTGTGAGAAAACAATGCAAATTGAAGACGGAAAGGCAATAGACGTAAAGATTATTGTGGATCATGACATGATAGAGGCATTTATTGATGAACAGATAGCGTTCACATATAGAATATATGCCAAACCGGAATTTGAAACTGGTATAATTGCTCAGGATTCAAATGTTGAATTCTATAATTTAAGCATTTCCGGAAAATAATTGCGAATGGGAGAGACATGGATGGAAAAAGAATATGATATAGTTGCGATGGGAGAATTATTAATTGATTTTACACCGGCAGGAGTTTCAGAAACCGGCATGTGTCTTTATGAACGTAATCCGGGAGGTGCACCGGTAAATATGCTTACTGCAGCAGCTAAAACAGGATTGAGAACAGCCTTTATAGGCAAGGTTGGAAACGACATGCATGGTAAATTCTTAATAGAAGCTGTTGAAAATCAAAATATTAATAGCGATGGCATTATATTGGATGATAACGTATTTACTACACTTGCATTTGTAAATCTTACAAAAGATGGAGAAAGATCATTTGCGTTTGCAAGGAAACCCGGAGCAGATACAATGATAGGGTACAAGGAAGTCGATACGGATTTATTACAGAATACAAAAGTTTTTCATGTGGGTTCACTCTCTCTTACTGATGAACCTGCACGTTCCACAACATTCCAGGCAGTGAAATGTGCAAAAAATGCAGGTGCAGTTATATCATATGACCCTAACTACAGGGAGCCTCTTTGGAATAATGAGAAGACTGCTATAGAACGTATGCGTTCAATGCTTCCGTTTGCAGATATGATTAAATTGTCTGATGAAGAAACTGCTTTACTTACGCCATACGAAAATCCGGATGAAGCAGCAAACTATTTATTAGACCATGGAATAAAAATAGTTGCAGTGACACTCGGAAAAGAAGGGGTGTTAATATGTAATAGGAAGGATCATCAAAAGGTAAGTGGTTTTTCGAGTCAAGTAGTAGACACTACAGGGGCAGGGGACTCATTTTGGGGTGGATTTATGTCTCAATTTGTAAAAAGCAAACTTAACCCTGAAGATTGTTCTATTGAAGAATTAAAAAAATTTGCAAGGTATGGAAATGCAGTAGCAAGCCTGTGCATAGAAAAAAAAGGAGGAATATTGTCAATTCCTGAAGAAAAAGAAACTTTTAAACGTTTACAGCTAAGTGTGTGAAAAAACAATCGTAGTGCAGAACCGTCTTGAGCACACAATCAACAACCTCGACAACGTAGTTGAGAATGCTACAACAGCTGAGTCTCGTATCCGTGATACAGATATGGTTGAAGAGATGGTTAACTACAGCAAGAACAACATTCTTGCACAGGCTGGACAGTCTATGCTTGCACAGGCAAATCAGTCTAACCAGGGTGTACTTTCACTCTTACAGTAATCATCTACAATTTAATGTTGTACAAAGCAGGAAGAGCTCGAAAGGGCTCTTTTTGTTATGCACTTCTTTCTCTTAGCATGAAACTATACGATTATTTATTCCCGAATAAATTGCAGACACCCCCTGTAAAGTAGTATAATAACAACAATTAATAAAGCTAATTGCACAAATGGGAATTGGCAATAAGCATGAAAAGAGGTTTACACCATGGACGTAAGAAAAATGAGAAACGAATTACTGGGAAAGCGCCTTGTAGCAGCGCTTGAGTCGCGCAACATGGAGGCATATTATGTAGAGACAAAGGAAGAGGCTGTTAAGAAGGCACTGGAGCTGATTCCAAAGGGCAGCTCAATCAATATGGGCGGTGCCACATCGGTGAAGGAGTGTGGTCTGTATGAGGCGCTCTCAAACGGAGAATATCAGTTTTATGACAGGGACAAGGTGTCTACGCAGGATGAGAAGCAGGAGATAGCGTTAAAGGCATTTACATCGGATTATTTCCTTGGAAGTGTCAATGCGATGAGCGAGGATGGCGTATTTATCAATATTGACGGAAATGCAAACCGCGTGGCTGCATATGCTTACGGACCAAAACATGTGCTTCTTATAGTAGGCATGAACAAGGTCGTAAAGACTGAGGCAGACGCTATGAGCCGTGCGAGAAATGAGGCTGCGCCAATCAATGCACAGCGCTTTGGCATCGACACACCATGCTCTAAGAACGGTACCTGCTTTGACTGCAAGAGCCCACAGTGTATCTGCTGTCAGATTCTGACCACACGCTTCTCAAGGGTGAAGGGACGTTTCCAGATTATTCTTGTGGATGAGAATCTGGGCTTTTAATAGTTAATGCGCTTGTGGCTCGTAACTGTGAATGTACTGAACAGTTACGAAATAGTCAGAAATTCCGGATATTTTTATGCATTATACGGAAACGAAACATACGGTCAGGAAATACACGGACAGGAAACATACGGATAAGAAACATACGAAAAGGAAGCATACGAAATGGGATATTTAATTAGTGAGACAACAAAAGAGGAACGCGAGGCAATTGTGGCTGAGTCGCTTGGCAATATCGAGGCTACCTGCGATGGCTGCATGTCGGGACTTGCCGAGATGTATCAGGACTATATTGACGGAAAGAAGGAGCTTCGTGAGATAAATATGGAGTTCAACGCCAGGTATGTACACGGAGAGGATATGCCGGGGCGAAGCGGCTGTGGATATAAGTAATGTGACGCGGTTTGGGATAATTACCGAAGCTTAATGATATCAGGGAGACGCAGATGATTTCATGCAGGGATGTTAACAATTTACAAATGGATGGAATGGAGCTTGTGGCGGGAGCAGCAGGGCTTGACAGGATAGTGTCATGGACGTATCTGGTGCAGACAAAGCCTTATAAGGATCATATGAATCCGGGCAACTTTGCGCTGCTTGTGGTAGATTACAAGAGATTTTCCATGGACGAGGCGTATGATGCCATGGTTGAGCTGAATGAGCTGGGGATATCGGGCTTTGCGATTTCGGTTGTGGAGGACAGGGAAGAGGCACCACAGAGGATGAAGGACAAGGCTGATGAACTCAAGCTGCCGTTGTTTTATATCCGGTGGGAGGGAGCTACCTTTGTAGATATTGCGCAGAGCGTCGGAGAGCTGCTTTTAGAGACCAGTGTGGATAATAAAAGGACCGGGGACTACCTGTACAACCTGCTTTTTGGATATGAGGTAAATGATAAGTATATCGAGAAGATTTCTGCACAGTTTGGTCTGACCTTTGACCGGCCATACAGAGTGGGAATCATCGTGATAGACCGCAAATACGGAGTGAATCTGGAGCAGGACGAGCACACATATACATACTATACCGATTGCCTGAACCGCGAGGTTATCCATATGAAGAAAACGCCTATGTATATGAGGTTTTTAAACAAATTTGTGCTTCTTTTTGAGGAGACAAAGGATATGGAGACAGAGCATCAGATTGAAAGGATACTTGGGGACTTAGACAGTCGTGCACCATTTGCAGGGCTCATTCACAGCACATGCATACTCGGTGCTGCATACAGGAAGCCTGCGGATTTTGGCAAGAGCTATCAGGAGGCGAAAAATCTCATCCCCAAAAAGGATATTTTACCCAATCCGACCAACAAGAAGGTAATCAGTGCCAGCTCCATGGGCATATACAAGTATATGTTCAATAGTGGCAATCAGCAGGAAATCATGGATTATTGCAACGAGAAGCTAAAGCGGCTTGAGATGTATGACAATGCAAACGGCTCGTTTCTCATAGATACGCTGCTTAATTATTATATGTGTGGCTTTAATGTCGGAAAAACGGCACAGATGATGTACGTTCATCGTAATTCCCTGCAATACCGTCTGAAAAAGATAGAAGAAATACTGGAAATCAGCCTTGATGACTCGATGGAATATCTGGATGTAGTTAATTGTATTCTTGTAAAAAGGCTTATGTTTAATTAGTTACTGTAAAAATGCACAAACAAATTGTGCAAAATTAACATTGCAAAGCTGCTTCATTAAGTTTATTATACGAACTAAGCAAAGGCGCTGGAGAAAAACTCCGGCGCCTTTTCGTATTTCAATAATCAAGGAGGTAAAGATTATGATGAAGAGAAGTAAGAGATTTGCAGCATTGATATTGACAGGTGTAATGGCAGCGACAACATTGTTTGGATGTGGTTCGTCATCAGGAGGAGCTGCCTCAGATAGCTCAGCGGCAGACAGCTCATCAAAGAAGGTTTTAAAGGTTGGTATGGAATGTGCATATGCTCCATTCAACTGGACACAGGATACAGATACCACACCGGACGGCAGCAAGGCAGTCAAGATAGCAGGCTCTGATTACTATGCATACGGCTATGATGTAGCAGTGGCACAGAAGCTTGCAGACCAGATGGGAATGGACCTTGAGGTACATAAGGTTGAGTGGTCATCAATCGGTATCTCACTCGATGCAGGAGATTATGACTGTATCATCGCCGGTATGGGCAAGACAAAGGAAAGAGAAGCGTCATACGCATTCACAGAGCCTTATTACTATAGAAACAACTGTATTGTTGTTAAGAAGGGCGGCAAGTATTCAAATGTAAAGGGTCTTTCAGATCTCGCAGATACAGGCTGCAAAGTAACGACACAGCTTGGAACAGGCTGGATTCCACTTTTAGACCAGATAAAGGGTGCTGAGCAGTCAGGAAACTTTGAGACTACATCAGAGTGCTTCCTCGCAATATCAAACGGCAGCGCAGATGTATGTGTAATCGATGTTCCGACAGCAGAGTCAGCGGCACTGACAAATGATGATTTACAGATTATCGAGCTGGATGAGAATGATACATTCACAGGTGATGATGAAATGGTAAATGTATGTATCGCAACAAGAAAGGATGATACAGCACTCAGAGATAAAATCCAGGATGCTATGAATGCAATCGGCTGGAATGACAAGGCAAAGATGGATGAGCTGATGGATCAGGTTCTGACACAGCAGCCGGCAGCCAACTAGTTGTTAGAGATTTATCTGATTCACGAAAAGATGAAGGACTGTGGGATGATGTTATATCGCATCATCCCACAATAGTCTGATAAACCGGCGTAAGCTGGGGATTAGAGAGATAAAAGTGAGGTAGCAGTATGATGATAAGTAATCCAAGTAATTCGTTAGAATGGATGGTATTTCTGGCACAGAAATATTCAAGCATGTTTATCAAAGGAACCTGGCTTACGCTGTACATATCGGTAGTTGGTACATTGCTTGGCTTCGTATTGGGATATATCGTAGGCATAGTAAATGATGTAAAGCTTAACGATGGCGACAACATCGTAAAAAAGGTTCTTATCCGTATAGTAAAGGTGATATTTACAGTTTATGTTGAAGTATTCAGGGATACACCAATGATAGTTCAGGCGATGATTGTGTACTATGGAATACGCCAGATGGGCTATGAAAACCTGACACCTGTATTTGCAGGTATTCTCGTAACTGTATTAAATACAGGTGCCTACATGGGAGAGACAGTCAGAGCAGGAATCGGTTCAATAGATATGGGACAGCGCGAGGGCGCATGGGCCATGGGAATGTCACCGTTTAAGACAATGCTCTATGTAGTTTTGCCGCAGGCATTCAAGAACATCATTCCTGAGATGGCAAATACATTCCTTTTAAATCTGAAGATGACATCAGTGCTCAATGTTATCGCTGTGCAGGAGCTTTTCATGGCTGCCAAGACAGTCGGTGGAAACTACTACAAGTACTTTGAGTCATATCTGGTCATCGCAGTAATTTACTTTGTACTTTGCTTTGTATTTGATAAGCTCTTCAAGCTGATTGAAAAGAAGCTGCAGGGCAAGACAGACTATGCACTCGCAGTTGAGTACATGGACAATGAATAGGAGGCACAATATGAGTGAGACAGTAATTTCAATTAAGGATTTAAGCAAATCATTTGGTGATCATGAGGTACTTAGAAAGATTGATATTGATGTGCATTCCGGCGAGGTCATCTGTATTGTGGGCTCCTCAGGTTCGGGAAAATCAACACTGCTTAGGTGCATCAACAAGCTTGAGAAACAGACCTCAGGAAAGATTTTATATCACGATAAAGAGGTCAGAAATGTACAAAAGGATATCAATGATTACCGTTCAAAGGTGGGAATGGTGTTCCAGTCCTTCAATTTGTTCAACAATATGACAGTGCTCCAGAACTGTATGCTTTGTACAAGAAGGGTGCTTCATCTCCCAAAGCAGGAGGCCTTTGACAGGGCAATCACGCATCTGAAGGCAGTCGGCATGGCTCCTTATATTAATGCAAAGCCATCGCAGCTATCAGGAGGACAGAAGCAGCGAGTTGCCATTGCCAGGTCACTCTGTATGAACCCGGAGGTGCTTTTGTTTGATGAGCCGACCTCAGCGCTTGACCCGGAGATGGTCGGAGAGGTGCTAAATGTCATGAAGGACCTCGCGAGGACAGGACTTACGATGATAATCGTCACACATGAGATGGCATTTGCCAGAGATGTTTCTACAAGAACTATTTTCATGGACTCAGGATATGTGGCAGAGGATGCAGCACCGTCAGAGCTGTTTACAAATCCTAAGAATCCAAGAACAAGAGAATTCTTAAGCAGATATCTGGCAGGCTAGATATGGTTGGCATTCGGAAGGAGGAAATGATAAATGGATAATTTTGTAGTAACCTTTGCCAGAGGATTTGGAACAGGCGGAAAAGCAATAGCATCACAGCTGGCAAAAGAGCTTGGAATACACTGTTATGAGAACCGTATTCTGACTCTTGCAAGCCAGCTGAGCGGACTTGACGAGAATGTGTTTCAGGAGGTAAATGAGAAGCTGCGTGAAGAGGGCGGATTTACGAGCTTTTTGCGAGGTCTTCCAAGAGCAAAGGGATATATATCAAGAAATGAGAAGTTCAAATCAGATGACAGGCTCTTTGAGTATCAGAGCCAGATTATCAACGAGCTTGCAGACAAGGAATCCTGCGTCATAGTAGGAAAATGCGCCGACTATGTATTAAAGAACCGCCCAAATGTAGTGAGCATATACATTGAGGCACCGCGTGCATTTTGTGTGGAGCGTACCATAGCCAATATGGGTGTGACACCGGAGGTGGCTAATGCCACGATTGAGAGAACAGATAAGTTCAGGGCAGATTATTACAAGTACTATACACACGGAAACTACTGGACCAATCCGGTGAACTACGACCTGACACTAAACAGTGAGCGTGTCGGTGTGGAAAACTGTGTGAAAACGATAGAGCAGTATCTGATCATAAAGGGCTTTATCAAGGCTGATATGATTAAGCCGGTGGGAGAACTCATATAAAAAGTATATAACAAAAAATTGCAGCTCGTGTATGAGCTGCAAATTTTTTTATTATATGAAATGAGGGTCAAAAGGTATTTTGCCCCCTCATTTATGATTAATCATATTACTACATGCTACGCATTCCCGTAATCTGACTACACCTCGAAATCCGCTAATTTCCTGCGTTCCCGCAGCAAATTGCTACTTTCTCGGTGTAGTGCGGGTCACTAAGGTATACATCGAATTGCATGCAAGCATGCATCGATGATACCTTTTGACCCTTTAATCATTATATAGATATGTCTATCCAAGCAAAGCCTTATCAGAAGCAAATTCTTCGCCGGAAACCTCCTCAAACTTCATGAGCAGATCCTCCACAGTGAGGTTTTTCTTTTCCTCGCCTGAGATATTAAGGACAACCTGTCCGTTATTCATCATGATGAGTCTGTTGCCGTGAGCGATGGCATCACGCATGTTGTGTGTGACCATCATGGCTGTCAGGCTGTTCTCCTTGATGATTTTGTCTGTGAGAGTGAGCACCTTTGCGGCTGTCTTAGGGTCGAGAGCAGCGGTGTGCTCATCCAAAAGCAGCACCTTCGGCTTCTGGAGTGAAGCCATAAGCAGTGTAACAGCCTGACGCTGTCCACCTGAGAGCAGACCAACCTTTGAGGTCATTCGATCCTCGAGTCCCAGGTCAAGCTCCTTTAAAAGCTCGTGGAAATGCTCCTTTTCAGCCTTTGTGATACCCCAGCCAAGACCACGGCGCTTTCCGCGGCGCGCTGCAAGTGCGAGGTTTTCATCAATCTGCATAGTTGCGGTAGTTCCTGTCATTGGATCCTGGAACACACGTCCAAGAAATGATGCACGCTTGAACTCAGGAAGTCCTGTGACATCCACTCCATCGATGAGAATTGAACCATCGTCTACAGGCCATGTGCCTGCAACGGCATTGAGCATGGTCGATTTTCCGGCACCGTTTCCACCGATAACAGTGACGAAATCGCCCTCCTCAAGCTTTAGGTTTACACCATTAAGGGCATGCTTTTCATTGATTGTGCCCGGATTGAAGGTTTTATGTACGTTTCTAATCTCTAGCATTTATTTGCCCTCCTTTGTGTTAAGTGCTGCGGCAGAGCGTTTGCCGGCCTTTTTAAAGGAGGCCTTGCTCTTGCCCTTCAGGTAAGGCACTGCAAGGAAAATTGCCACGATGATTGCAGTGAAGAGCTTTAAGTCATCACTTGGCATCTGCAGCCACAGAACAATTCCGATTACAATGTAGTAAACAATTCCACCAAATATGACAAAGATAAGCTTTCCCATGAAATTCATGTGCTTTCCAAGGATTGCATCGCCGAGCACCTCACCGATGATAACGGCGGCAAGACCGATGACGATTCCACCACGGCCCATGTTTACATCGGAAAAGCCTGAGTACTGTGAAAGCAGGCCGCCTGAGAGTGCTACAATTGCATTTGAAAGCGCAAGACCGATGAGCTTCATGTTGTCGATGTTGATACCCTGAGCCTTGCTCATTGCAGGGTTGCAGCCAGTGGCACGGATAGCAGAGCCCTGCTCTGTTCCGAAATACCAGTAAAGCACCGCGATAATTACAATCGAGAAAATCACACCGACAATTATCGCATGTGTCAGGTTACGTGATGAAAGCACCAGATTATATTTATCTGCGCTAAGTGCTTGGTTGGCGTGGCGCTGCATGATATTTAAGTTGATAGAGTAGAGAGCTATCTGTGTAAGGATTCCTGCCAGAATCGGAGGAATGCCGAGCTTTGTATGTAAGAGACCTGTGCAGAGTCCTGCGAGCAGACCGGCAATACATGCGCAAAGCAGTGAAACCCAGATATTGTAGCCGTTAATCGTCATCATAACGGTTACGGCACCACCTGTTGCAAATGAGCCATCAACCGTCAGATCTGCGAAGTCCAGCAGTCTGAAGGTGATATAAACACCGAGTGCCATGATACCCCAAATCAGACCCTGGGCTATATTGCCCGGAAGGGCATTGGTGAATGCAACCGGATTTAAGGTTGCAAAATAATTCATTAGAATCATTTTATTAAATACCTCCATAGTGCAGCTGTTTATTCAGCTGAGATTTCCTCATAGCCGTCCGGAACTGTGATTCCAAGCTCCTTGGCGCGGTCCGGAAGGTACTCCTTAGTGAACTTAGGAGCGCTCTTGACCTCCATAGTTTTGATGTCTGTACCATTTACAAGAATATCGTAAGCCATCTCACCTGTTGTGTATCCAAGGTCATAGTAGCTGATAGAAAGTGTTGCCACACCACAGCCCTTAGCGATTCCTTCCTCGCCAGCGAAGATAGGTTTCTTAGCCTGTGAAGCTACATTATTGATAGCCTCTGTACATGAAGCAGCAGTGTTGTCAGTTGGGATGTAGATTGCATCAGATGCATCACATGCACTCTGTGTTACTGCAGCGACATCATTTGAATCAGAGAATGTGTACTCTTTTACAGTGTATCCCTCGTCCTCAAGGTATTTGGTAATAGTTGTTGACTGGTAGATACTGTTTGGTTCAGATGAGCAGTAGATGATACCGATGTTCTTTGCATCCGGGAAGAGCTCCTTGATGCATTTAGCCTGCTCATCGAGTGGAGCGAGGTCTGTTGTACCTGAAATATTCTTTCCTGTAGTGCCTGACCAGTCTGACATATCAAGAGCTGTAGCGTAGTCTGTGATAGATGTTCCGAGAATCGGAATAGAGTCTGTGGCTGCTGAAGCGGCCTGAAGAGCTGCTGTGGCATTTCCAAGGATAAGGTCATAGTCGTTTGTGACGAACTTGGTGCAGATTGTAGAGCATGTAGAAGCATCGCCTGCGGCGTTCTGCTCGTCAAATGAGACCTCGTCTCCGAGCTTGTCCTTTAATGCGTCTTTAAAGCCCTTTGTAGCGGCATCGAGAGCCTCGTGCTGTACGAGCTGGCAGATACCTACCTGATATTTGGCATCTGAGTTCTTACCTGACTGTGTGCCACCGTTTGCTGAACCGGAATCTCCACATCCGGCAAGTCCAAGAACCATTGTTCCTGCAAGAACAAGTGAAGCTAAAATTTTAGATCTCTTTTTCATTATAATTCCTCCTTTTGTCAGCGCTTTAAAGCGTTGATGTATCAATTAGATAAATTATATTAACTTATTAATGAGAAGTCAAGGGAAGATGAGGAAAAAGTAGGGTTTAATATATATAAATGATGGATAATAAGCTATATTTGACAATAAACATAGCATCAATAAAATGGTAAAGGAAGAAAACACTTTGATAAATATAGCTATATGTGATGATGATTTAGTCTTTGCGTCAAAAATGGAAGCAATATCTTAAAAAGTGGAGCTTATGGTCTCCATTTGTTTCGCTGTGGTTAGGGAGCTGTTTTGGGGATTTCAGCGGTTTCAGCTACTTTTTTGGAGAATTTTCCGGCTGTTTCGCTGGTTTTGGGTAGCTGTTTTGGGGATTTCAGCGATTTCAGCTACTTTTTCCCTGGCCTTTTCCGGCTGTTTCGCTGGTTTTGGGTAGCTGTTTTAGGAATTTCAGCAGTTTCAGCTACTTTTTTCAAGAATTTTTCCTGCTTTTTGGCTGTATTGGGGAGCTGTTTTAGAAGTTTTATGGATTACAGCTACCCAAGGCCTGCCTGCTATCAACCTATGGCTATTGTACATTATGTTAATTTAGTGTGGGGAATATTATGCTAAAGAATAAAAATGATGGTTCATACTGGATTTCCGCAGTAAAATTATTAAAAAACTTCGCATTAAAAGAAACCATCTTAAAATGCGAAGTTTTTTACATAATTATTCAGCTACAACCTTGGCAAATTTCTTCTTACCACGTCTGATAATGAGACCCTCGCCTTTGAAATCGTCGAGAGTGTATTTTGTAGAGATATCAGTTACCTTCTCATCTGCAACGGAAACACCGCCCTGCTGGATATTTCTGCGGCCGTCTCCTCTTGAATCGCAAAGTCCTGCCTTTACGAGAACAGAGATGATATCAAGCTCTCCGTCAGGGAAGTCCTCAGCTGTAACGGTAACTGTAGGCATATTTGCGTTATTGGCTCCGCCTGCGAAAAGAGCATGGCTTGCCTCTTTAGCCTTTGCGGCTTCCTCCTCACCGTGAACAAGCTTTGTAAGCTCGAATGCCAGAATTTCCTTAGCTTCATTGAGCTGTGCGCCCTCCCAGCTTTCCATCTTGTCAATTTCCTCGAGAGGAAGGAAGGTGAGCATTCTGATACATTTAAGAACATCGGCATCAGAAACGTTTCTCCAGTACTGGAAGAACTCGAAAGGTGTTGTCTTGTTAGGATCAAGCCATACTGCACCTGACTGTGTCTTGCCCATCTTCTTGCCCTCAGAGTTTAGGAGCAGATTGATTGTCATAGCGTATGCGTCTTTTCCAAGCTTACGTCTGATAAGCTCTGTTCCACCGAGCATGTTGCTCCACTGGTCATCTCCACCGAACTCCATGTTGCAGCCGTATTTCTGGAAAAGTGTGTAGAAATCGTAGCTCTGCATGATCATGTAGTTAAACTCAAGGAAGGAAAGACCTTTTTCCATACGCTGCTTGTAGCACTCAGCTGTAAGCATACGGTTTACTGAGAAATGAGCACCAACCTCGCGGAGCACATCCACGTAGTTTAAGTCCATCAGCCAGTCAGCGTTGTTTACCATGATAGCTTTTCCCTCGCCAAAGTCGATGAAGCGGCTCATCTGTTTCTTGAAGCACTCTACGTTGTGGTTGATAGTCTCTGTTGTCATCATCTGGCGCATATCTGTACGTCCTGATGGATCACCGATCTGTGCTGTACCTCCACCGATAAGCACGATAGGCTTGTTTCCAGCCATCTGAAGTCTCTTCATAAGGCAAAGAGCCATGAAGTGTCCAACGTGAAGGCTGTCTGCTGTAGGATCAAAGCCGATGTAGAAGGTAGCCTTTCCATTGTTTATAAGCTCTTTGATTTCTTTTTCGTCTGTTACCTGCGCGATAAGACCGCGGGCAACTAATTCGTCATAAATTGTCATGATTTTCCTCCTGATAAGATGAATCTGTATTCTGAAAAATAAAATATCCCCCTCATCCATTTAAGGACGAGGGGGATTTCTCGCGTTACCACCTTAATTTGCATCCTGCTCGCACAGGAATGCCTCCGTGAGTTGTCACACATTATTCGACATATATTATATAGTGAAAATAGCCGATTCTGCTAACACTCCGGCACTATAACGTGTGCCAATACGTTGCAGCTTATTAATCGAACCGGTGATATTTAACTATCCGGTATGATGTTCGGTGCAAAGCTCCGGGATGTATTCCAGATCTGTTTCCTTGCGCCTCTCACCTGCCGGCAGCTCTCTGTAAGTATTGCAGAAATGTACTTGTTCCCATCAAAGCCTGTTGAAATGTAATTGTGCTTCAATTGACGATATTATAGCTGTTTAAGAAGGGGTTTGTCAAGGGTGCAAAAAGCAGTGTATGAAAAGCTTTTTAAATATTGCGCTCTGACCTATGGTGATGTATACTTTGAATAACAAACAAACTTTGGTTATGAAAGGAAGAAAAAATGAGCGCATATTATATTATTATGAGTATGATTGACGGCTTTGAGGCGTTTATCAATCTGGCAGTTATGGTACTGACAATTATTGCATCATGGATTATGTATGCAAAGGCAGGAGAGCCCGGCTGGGCGGCTATTGTACCGTTTTACAGCTCATACGTCAGATTTAAGATTGCAGGGAAAAAGAAGCTGTTCTGGGGATATCTTGTGGCTACTATCGGAATTATAGTGGGATGTATTATATTGATGTATGAGATTATTGCATCAGGACTTTCTGTTATGACATCCGATTATATGGGATCGTATTATGATTCTACCTATGGATATGCAGGAAGCCGCATCGGAGCTCACATGGGCATGCTGATATTTGCGGTTATCCTGATTATTGCAGCAATGATTGTGGCATTGGTTATGAGTATCCTCTGCTGTGTCGGACTGTCACATGCGTTTGGCAAGGGAGCCGGATTTGCCTGTGGACTTATATTCCTCAATGTGATTTTTGTCTGTATTATTGCCTTCAACAAAAAAATTGTTTATGTGGGAAACGGATATAGTAATAATAACTACTATAATCCATATGGTTCAAACGGATATGGTCAGCAGTACGGTCAGAACATGTACGGAAACGGAGCAAACCAGCAGTACGGCCAGAACATGTACGGAAACGGAGCAAACCAGCAGTACGGTCAGAACATGTACGGAAACGGAGCAAATCAGCAGTACGGCCAGAACATGTACGGAAACGGGGCAAATCAGCAGTACGGCCAGAACATGTATGGAAACGGCGCAGCGCAGGGAGGGGATACTCAAAATTCCTACGGTACATCGCAACAGCAGTCATGGAATGATGAGTATAACAACAAAGATTACGAATAAATAATAAGAATAAAGCGCATGAATAAAAGCTATAAATAAATGTTATAGTACAAATTTGTATCATTCTCTTGACATATAGAGTCAGAGGACTATAATACAAAACAAGATTTAAATAAATATGTTCACCAAAATTCGTTGATGAGAACAAGGTCCGATTTGTATTTATTTTCAGAGAGCCTGTGGGCGGTGCGAACAGGCAATGATCAGATTGGAATATCCTCTCTAAGAAGCGGGCTGAAAGCATTAAGCGTGTCTGTAAACCTCGCCGGTGTCCACCGTTATATGGAAAGCATATGCTGGTATGCAGAGTGTCACAGTAATACACTGTGGAATCAGGGTGGTAACGCGGATTATTTCGTCCCTTTTCAGATTATGTCAATCTGGAAAGGGATTTTTTAATTCTATAAAAGAGTTTTAGTGAGCAGAAAAATGTTAAGGAGGCTTACAATGAAAGCATTACAAAAAGTAAGTAAATTTTTATCAGACTACACATCGATAGTTGTCATAGCAATCGCCGTAGTCACATTTCTGGTTCCGAATCTGATGGCCTGGGTAAATCAGATGCTGTTTGTGGATCCGGTATCCAACAAGTTCACATGTCAGTCAATCATTATCGGAATCATCATGTTTAGTATGGGACTTACACTTACGACACAGGATTTCAAGATACTTGCACAGAGACCATTTGATATATGTGTAGGTGCGATCGCACAGTATCTTATCATGCCGTTTCTCGCATTTGGTATCTCAAAGGCATTGAATCTGCCTGACGGAATCGCACTTGGACTTATCCTCGTAGGCTGCTGTCCTGGTGGTGTTTCTTCAAACATTATGTCATACCTCTGCGGTGGTGATGTGGCATTCTCAGTTGGAATGACAACAGTTTCCACATTGCTCTCACCATTTATGACACCGCTTCTGGTATCATTGCTTGCAAGCGGAACACATGTCTCAATCAAGGCACTTCCGATGTTTGTGTCAATCATTGAGACTGTAATATTTCCTGTAGCGGTTGGATTTTTACTCAACTACCTGCTTGGAAAGAAAAAGGCATTTGCCGAGGCTCAGAAGGTTATGCCGGGTATTGCGGTGCTTGGCCTGGCGTTCGTTGTAGGTGGTGTTGTATCATCACAGGGCTCAAAGTTCTTTACATCAGGAGTAGTAATTTTTGCGGCAGTTCTGTTACATAACGGACTTGGATATCTGCTCGGATACGGTGCAGGAAGGCTGGTAGGCATGAACACAGCCAAGAAGAGAACCATCTCTATCGAGGTTGGTATGCAGAATGCAGGTCTTGCCACAAACCTTGCCACCACTACAGCACAGTTTGCTTCAACACCTGAATCAGCCATCATCTGTGCAGTGTCATGTACATGGCATTCAATCTCAGGCACACTGCTTGCCGGAGCCTTTGCATTAAAGGACAAAATGGCTGCTAAAAAGGCAGAAGAAGCCGCTGAGACAAAGACAGCATAAAGAGAATGAATACCTATTATAACCGATTGGTAAATTAAACAAAAATAATAGAAATTAAAAATAAATTATGTATAAAATATTTATTGAAATTTGTTAAAAAAAGAGTAAACATAATATACAAATAAAATTAAGATAAACAAAAGAAAGAGGTAATAATATGAGTGGAATCTTAATGATGGTAATAGCCATTGTTGTGCTCGGTGGAGCATACTTATTATATGGCCGTTATCTGCAAAACAAATGGGGCATTGATCCAAATGCCAAGACTCCTGCCTACGAGATGGAGGACGGAGTGGACTATGTACCGGCCGATACCAATGTAGTATTCGGACATCAGTTTGCATCTATAGCAGGTGCTGGACCAATCAACGGACCAATTCAGGCAGCTATTTTCGGATGGCTTCCGGTTCTGCTTTGGATATTAATTGGTGGTGTATTCTTTGGAGCTGTTCAGGATTTTGCATCTATGTACGCTTCAGTTAAGAACAAGGGTCGTACAATCGGTTACATCATCGAGGAGTACATCGGTAAATTAGGAAAGAAATTATTCCTGTTATTCTGCTGGCTGTTCTGTATACTTGTTGTTGCAGCCTTCGCAGATGTCGTAGCCGGAACCTTCAATGGTTTTGCTGCTGATAAAGCAGGTGAGGTTACAAAGGTTGTAGCCAACGGAGCAGTTGCAACTACATCAATGCTTTTCATCATAGAAGCAGTTGCACTTGGTTTCTTCCTTAAATATTCTAAGTTCAACAAATGGATTAACACACTTGTTGCAATCGCATTACTTATAGTAGCTATAGCACTGGGACTCAATTTCCCAATGTATTTAAACCTTAGCGTATGGCACATAATTATATTTGCATATATACTTATAGCCAGTGTTACACCTGTATGGGCACTGCTTCAGCCACGTGATTACCTTAACAGCTACCTGTTAATCTTCATGATCGTAGGTGCGATAATCGGTGTATTTGTTGCAAATCCTGCTTGTAACCTTGATGCTTTCACAGCATTTGCAATCCCTGATGCAAACGGAAACCCACAGTATCTGTTCCCAATCTTATTCGTAACAATCGCCTGTGGTGCAGTTTCAGGTTTCCATTCACTTGTATCATCAGGTACTGCTTCTAAGCAGATAAAGAATGAGAAGAACATGCTTCCTGTTTCATTTGGCGCCATGCTTATGGAGAGTATGCTTGCAATCCTTGCACTTATCGCAGTAGCATCATTCAGTAAGGGAGAGGCAGCAGCTCAGGGACTTACAACACAGCCACAGATTTTCGCAGGAGCTATCGCAAACTTCCTGTCAGTAATCGGTTTACCACACTCACTTGTGTTCACACTGATTAACCTTGCTGTATCAGCCTTCGCTCTGACATCACTTGATTCAGTAGCCAGAGTCGGACGTCTGTCATTCCAGGAGTTCTGGCTTGATTCAGACACAGATGATGACAATATGAGTCCATTTGTCAAGCTGATGACAAACAAATACTTTGCAACAATCATCACACTGGTACTTGCATTCCTGCTTACAAAGGTAGGCTATGCAGAGATATGGCCACTGTTTGGTTCAGCTAACCAGCTCTTATCAGTACTTGCACTTGTTGCCTGCGCAGTATTCTTAAAGAAGACAAAGCGTCAGGGCTGCATGCTTTGGATTCCAATGGTATTCATGATGGCAGTTACATTTACTGCACTTGGCATGACAATCTACAAGCTTACAAAGGCATTATTCTCTGTAGGACTTGACCTTGGAAATTCATTACAGCTTATATTCGCAGTATTACTGCTCATCCTTGGTGTGCTTGTTGCAATTCAGGGTGTGAAGAAGCTCTGTGAGAAATCAGAAAGCAAGAAAGCTGCAGCTTAAGAAGTAAAATATAATGGGAGCCTGATATCAGGCTCCCAATTCTCTGTCCTTTCCCATGAAAAATACTGCTAAAGCTTCCGGACCAACATGGCTTCCGGTACAGAAATCATAGGTGGTATTTATCACATCGCGCACCTTTATGCGCTTTTTAATCTGTTCAATCACATAGAGCGAATCCTCATATGCGTCTGCATGTGCGACTCCGATAATCTGATTTTCAGGGTCTGTAATGTTGTCGCATAACAGATTGACAAGCTCATTTAATACGGCTTTTCGGCCACGACATTTTCTGAACTGTACAATATATCCGTCCTTGCTGCCCCTTAGGATAGGCTTGATACTTAGCATGTTGCCAACCAAAGCAGTGGTTCCGCTTAATCTGCCGGTCCTTGCAATATACTTTAAATTGCCCACGGTAAACACACCGTTTAATCTTGCAGGATAGGTCTCTATCGTGTCAGCCACCTCATCAAAGCTCATGCCCTTCTCACGCATTTCGCTGGCGTATATTGCGAGAAGTCCCTGTCCGAGGGAAGCATTTAATGAATCCACCAGGCGTATTTTTCTGCCGTTACTGCAATCATCAAGGACAGCATCGGCTGCGACACGGGCTGAGTTGTAGTTGCCGCTTATGTTTTTACTGAGGGAGAAATACAGGACATCCTTGTCAGCCTCAATGATTTCCCTGAAGGTATCCTCAAAGATTCCGCTGCTGATAAGTCCGGTCTTTACCTCGGCACCTTCTCTTATAGCGTCATAGTATTCCTTACCCTTTGCCCGCTCCTGTTCCGGTGTGAGGTCAGGCTCAAAGCAGGTCATTTCCTTTCCGTTGACAAGGTTTACAAATGATAGCACCTTGATTTTATATTTTTTACATAGCTCTGCAGGAATGTTTGCCGCAGAGTCAACAATTATTTCAAACATATTTACCCTCGTATTTCTATAATCATTGGTTAACTGTAGTTATGCACATCATACATTATAATTATATGCTTTTAATATATGTGGTTGCAAAGAATAGTATATGTAGTTCTTAATACTATGTCAATGACTTTTGCTATGTTTAGTAAAAATTTAGAATATTTAGATAGAGTTATCAGAGATGTAGTGTTATAGTAGAAATAATAGATATAATAGATATATAGATTCAATGAAACAGAGGAAAATATGAGTGATATAAAATTAGGCTGTCACGTAGGCATGGCAGGAAAAGATATGTTTCTGGCATCAGCCAGGGAAGCAGCGTCATATGGCGCGAATGTGTTTATGCTCTACACCGGGGCACCACAGAACACGAGAAGAAAGGAAATCTTTGAGCTCAACATAGACGCAGGCTGGGAATATGCACATGAGCATGGGATAAATGAGATAGTGGTCCATGCGCCATACATCATAAATCTGGCAAACACCGTAAAGCCTGAGACATACGAGCTGGCAGTGGAGTTTCTGGAAAAGGAGATAGTAAGGACCGCGGCAATGAAGAGCCGCATACTGGTGCTTCATCCGGGAAGTCATGTAAATGCCGGTGAGCAGGCTGGAATCGCACAGATTGTAAAGGGACTTAACACAGTGCTCAATCAGAATGATGACGATGTGTTTATCGCACTTGAGACGATGGCAGGAAAGGGCAGTGAAATAGGCCGTTCCTTTGAGGAGCTTGAGGCAATCTATGATGGAGTGGACAGGAAAGAAAGACTGCGTGTCTGCTTTGATACGTGCCATGTAAATGATGCAGGATACGATATTGTGAACCATTATGATGAGGTTTTTGCAGAGTTTGACAGGGTGATAGGGCTTGAGCAGATAGCGGTATTTCATGTGAATGACAGCTTAAATCCTCTCGGAGCACACAAGGACAGGCATGCAAATATAGGCAAGGGAACCATCGGCTATGACACACTGCACCGCCTGGTGCATGATGAGACCTTTGCAAATGTACCAAAGATTCTGGAAACACCATGGCTTTGTGAGGAGGGCTCTGCGAAGAAGACTATTCCTCCTTATAAAGAGGAAATTGAATGGCTTCTTAAATAAGAAAGTGGCTAAAAATGTATGGAGAGGTTTGGTATTACAGACAGTAAGATAATGGAGGCATAATAGATGAAGGAAAAAACCTACGAGGGAACTAAAAAAACACAGAATGGTTTAAAGAGAATGTTTTTTTCAGCGCTTGCGATATTATTGCAGGCAGTTTTCATGGTCTATATGTTTACAAGGCTAAATGAATATGCGGCAGCGATAAATACGACCACAAGCGTCCTGGCAATCATACTTGTGCTCGGACTGTACAATCGTGAGCAGACCGCATCCATGACTACACCATGGATTATACTGATACTGGCATTTCCGATAATGGGAGTGTCACTTTACCTGTTAGTCGGACTAAACGGCGCACCGAATAAGATGCGTGCACGGTTTGAAGAGGTGGATTCCATGCTTCTTCCATGTCTGCCTGAAAACGCAGACATACTATCCGATATGTATGAAAAGGTGCCACAGGCAGCGGGAATTTCAACATACCTGGCAAAAAATGCACTATATCCGGTATATCAGAACACTGATGTGACATATTATGATCAGGCATCAAAGGGACTAGAAGCGCAGCTTAGCGATTTATCAAAGGCCAGGAAATTTATTTTCATGGAGTATCACGCCATAGAGGACAAGGAATCGTGGCACCGTATCCAGAAGGTGCTTACGGAGCGCGTGCAGGCAGGAGTCGAGGTAAGGGTGTTTTATGATGATATGGGCTCAATCTTTTTCATAGACAGGGATTTCTCGGAAAAGATGGAGAAGCTTGGCATCAAATGCAGGGTGTTCAACCCGGTTGCACCTGCCTTTAACATGTTTTTAAACAATCGTGACCATAGAAAAATCACGGTAATTGATGGAAAAATCGCATATACCGGCGGCTATAATCTGGCAAATGAGTACTTCAACGTGACACACCCATACGGAATCTGGAAGGATACGGGAATCAGGCTCGAGGGAGATGCTGTCAAGTCGTTTACCATCGCATTTCTCGAGATGTGGAATGCATCAGAGCGCAAGGTGCCGCGCGAGGTGGATGTATCGAAATATCTGCTGCACTATGATTATGAGGCAAAACAGAGTGGATTTATCCAGCCATATGCAGACAGCCCTCTCGATAACGAGCAGGTGGGGGAGGATGTCTATATCAGCATGGCAAACAAGGCACAGCGTTATTGCTGGTTTATTACTCCTTACCTTATCATTACCGATGAGATGAGCCATGCGCTGACACTTGCCGCCAAGCGTGGAGTTGACGTGCGCATCATCACGCCGGGCATACCTGATAAGAAACCAATATACAGCGTGACACGCTCCTTCTACAACCAGCTTGTGAAGCATGGTGTGAGGATTTTTGAGTGGACACCGGGCTTTTGCCATGCAAAGATGAGTGTGGCAGACGATATAATGGCAACCTGCGGTACTATAAATCTTGACTACAGAAGCCTTTATCATCACTTTGAAAATGGCTGTTTTATGGCGGATTGTGAAGTGGTGCATGAAATCAGGGATGATTTTATTAGGCTTTTCACTGAGTCAGCGGAGGTGACGGAGAAGTACAGGACCGGAAGAAGTGCAAGACGAAGGCTGGGGCAGTCAATTATGCGGCTGTTTGCAGGGCTATTGTAGACTGAAAATAATGTGTATCAGGGAAGTGAGAGCATATGAGTGATTACGACAGCAAAATCATCAGAAAGCGGATAAGAGTGTACGGCTCTGTGCAGGGAGTAGGTTTCCGCTACAGAACAGAGCATGCGGCAGAAAGCGTTGGCGCAACAGGCTGGGTGAGAAATGACCCTGACGGCTCGGTATTTATGGAAATACAGGGCACAGAGGAGCAGATAGACAGGGTATTTGCAATGGTGAGTCAGGGTACTTATGTAAATATAGAGAAAATGGATGCCAAATCAATACCGGTGGTTGAGGATGAGCGGGGATTTCATACGAGAGAATCGCTTGGAGACTTCTGGGGACTATGGCACAGATAAACGGAGGCATCATATATGTTTTTTATGATGGGAATAACGGACGGCAGGAAGGACTTTGACTTCAATCAGGTCATTACCTGCGATAAATGTGGCAGGTATGGCAGGTATCAGGTGTATATGACATACATGGTGCTGTCACTGTTCTTCATTCCGTGTTTTAAATGGAACAGGCACTACTATGTGCAGACCACATGCTGTAATGCGCTTTACGAGCTTGATCCGGAAATAGGACGCAGGATAGCAAGAGGCGAGGACGTGGAGATATTGCCACAGCATTTGCAGCGTGTAAATCCGCAGTATGGTTATGGCTTTGAAAATGGAAGTGGAAATACAATAAAAAGATGCAGCAATTGTGGATATACAACTACAGAGGACTTTGAATTCTGCCCAAAATGCGGCAGGAGGCTGTAATTTGTTTCACGTTCTAATGATAATATGCTTTTACGAATCGACTGCAATAAGGCAGAGGATGGAGCATAGAAAGAGTTTCACAAAATCGGTATTTGACGATTTGGTGGTAAAAATTATTCCTCTTCAACAAGTTTAACAAAATCATCTGGCAGAATTATCTTTGTTCCACCTGCCTGATAATCTTTTATATTTCTTGTGACAATATAATCCATATCTTTTCTGGATGCCACCTTTTCAACAACTGCATCCTCATAGTCACTGATTGCAGATGCAAGTGCATCCATGCAGTCATCCGCTGTAACCTCTAATATTCCAGTCAATGAATAAAGCTTTCCCATTATCATCTTTGCTGCTTCTATGTTATGCAAATGTTTCCTTATAAGATAATAGATGTCTGTTGCTGAACTTGCAGTAATGTACATTTCGATTGTATGATTTGCTGCCATAAGAAATATTTCTTCTGCACTTTTATTCCATGGCTCTCTTGAAGTCAGGGCATCTATTATCACATTTGTATCTGCAAGAATCCTCATCTATTTTGCACCAAGCCTTTCTTCTTTTGCTTCATTCAGGTCTGCATCCTTTGGTAAGATTCCAAACAGGGATTTTGCTACTTCTACTCTGTCCTGATGTGGATTTGTCAGTTTTGCCACTACCTTTCCGTTCTTTGTGATAAAAACATCTTCTTTTGCAGATAATAATAAATATTTTCCAAGATTATTTTTCAATTCAGTTGCTGTAATTGACATATCACCACTTCCTTTCTTCGTACTATTATTATACTCATTTTGTACGATTTTATCAATGTATTTAGCTGGAAAATATTACTCGCCAAAAATGAATCGGCTAACTTGAAAAAGTAAATTCCAGTGCAGAAGTAAATTCCACACTCATTTAAA
>ENA-UOJJ01000592-UOJJ01000592.1-human-gut-metagenome-genome-assembly--contig:-CS66-NODE-592-length-60299-cov-25.317011_pt1 | contig 60299 bp, 49 predicted proteins | sample MGYA00242343_ERZ723890 | MGnify/ENA metagenome assembly ERZ723890
GACAGGAAGGACTCGGAGCCGATGACAAGAACGGAATCTGGATAGCACTCAAATGTCTGGAAAAGTATGACACCCTAAAACTGGCGTTCTTTGTCGGTGAAGAAGTGGGATGTGTCGGTTCAGGAAAAGCGGTGATGGATTTTTTCAATGACTGCCGCTTTGTTATACAGCCTGACAGACGGGGATACCAGGATATTATTAATGAAATAGCCTGGACCTCACTATGTTCTCCCGGGTTCCTAAAAGCTGCCGGATATAAAAAGTTCGGATACAAGGAAACACGTGGAATGATGACGGACGTGCAGGAACTAAAGGAACGGGGGCTTCAGGTCAGTTGCATCAATCTTAGCTGTGGATATTACGAACCACATACGGACCATGAATTTACGATAAAGAAAGACCTCATGAGCTGTCTGTCACTGGTAGAGCATATCATTGAGAATTGTACTGACACTTATCCACACCAGACAGAAATATTGGACGGACGATGGAGGAGTTATGATGAATTTGACGAAGCTGTAGACGAAATATTTGCACTGCTCGATCAGGGGGAGTTATGGAGCGTAGAAGATCTCTATTATATCTACCACTCCGTTTTTCCGGAACTGGACATGGAGGATTACCGGAGAATTTACACTGAATATTACAACTTAAATACAATCGAATATGGAGAACAAAAATTATGATTTGAAACTGGCCGGATATATATGGTCAATCCTAAAGACACAACCCGTTATAGTAATGTCATGGGGAGTAGATATGGATACGATAAAACCAGTTAAAGGCGGACTGGAATTTCATGTGCAGGGATTCAAGCATACGGGAATGGTACGAATCATTCTCGATGAAGGAAAGGATCTCTTTGAAGTACATCTTATCCCCGATTCTGAAGGAGAAGAAAAAATAATAGAAGACGTTTATCTGGACATGCTTGTTTCTGTAACAGACAGGAATGTAGAGAAAACGGATGATTATGAGAAGAAGATTTTTGAAGAGTACAGAATTATAAGAAAATAGTACTTTTCAAAAATAATCAAATCTGAAATAATTGGAATCCTATGAGAGAAATTGGAATCTATGAAAACCTAAAATCTCACAGGATTTCTTTTTCATAAACCTCAGGTGACAGATATTGAACGTTCGTTTGGTATTTGTAACTGACTATTAAAATATGTAAAAATGAAAGCAAAAACTTATATTGCCTACCTCCGACAGTCCACGATAAAACAGGAAATCTCCGGATTGGGAGTGGAGGCTCAAAGAGAAATTATACAGAATCACTTGAAGGATAAAAAGCCGATTGCTGAGTATATTGAAACAGAAAGTGGACGTAAATCCAACAGACCCAAACTTATAGAGGCTTTGGGAGAATGCAGAAAAACAGGATCTACCTTAATTGTAGCCAAACTGGACAGACTAAGCCGGAACGTTGCTTTCACCAGTAAATTATTGGAATCCGGCGTAGAAATAGTGTTTTGTGATTTTCCGGAGGCGAACAAACTCGTACTGCATATAATCAGCAGTATAGCGGAATATGAAGCCGGACTGATCAGTCAGCGAACCAGACAATCGCTACAGGCCAAGAAAGCTAGAGGATGCCGGCTTGGTAAATCCGAGAACCTGACGAATAACCTTGAACGGGCTATCGGGGAAAGTGTAAAGACCAACAGGAACAAGGCGGACAATAACCCTAATAATATGAGAGCCATTGCCATGTTGCATTCATTGCTCATGCAGGGGAAGTCGTTGTCCGAGATGACCGTAATCTTAAACCGGCAGGGCTTTGTCACTTCCAAAGGTTGCAAATTCCGGATAACCCAGGTAAAAAGGCTGATCGTCAGGGCAGGACTTGAATTGCCACAGAAAACATAAATCAATCGGAATTACTTGATTAAAATAAGGGAGACTATGCAGAATAGTTTCTCTTACTTTTTTTCTTCATCGGGTTGGTCAGAGACAGAGAGTACACAGTATATGATACATAACCGACAGGATAATGTAGATGTTATAAAATATACTACAAAAAATGTACTTCTATTATAAAATGTACACGATTTGCACACTTTTTTATAACATTTTGTCTCCCTCCGGGGAGTTATGTATATCATCATTCACTTCGTTCACTGACTTTTTGCCTCCAGCCAACCCTAAGAAATGAAATGCCGTCAATCTTATGTATGTAAATGTTCGAAATCTCGGAACTGTCGGGATTATACTCCTAATACGATACTGGCATCAATATTCAATTTCCGACTAATCTCACGGGCTACTTTTAAGGTAGGTTCGCATTTACCGGAAATATAGTCACTGAAGCGTGAAGGACTTACGCCGATCAGTTTGGCCAGAGATTTTTGATTGAGTCCCAGTTCGAACATTCTCAGTTTCAAGACATCCACAAGGGTCGGTTCGCCTAAAGAAAAATGTTCTTCGGAGTAATCGGCTACAAGATTGGAAAGCAGTTCCAGTTCTATGCTCCCGGGATCATCAAGAGGAGTATCATCCGTTACCAGCGGAAGCAGATGTTCTACTCTACGGACTGCCCATTCATATTGGGTCGGGGTTTCTATCTTAGTCATAACTTCTAAATTTTAGTATAATCAATCTTATCATATTCCTTATGAGTACCGATAAAGCGTATATATACGAACTTTATGGTAAACTTGATAACGACAACCAACCGATAAGTATTACCTTTGATATTGAAAACATAGTGCTGATTGCCTACATTGTCTACAGTGTTGAAAGTTTTCTTGATATCGGCAAAACAAGTCCACTCACTTCGTTTAACAATAGTAGCCCATTCTTGTAAAGCAACTTTTGAATCCGGATGCTTTTCGGCATACGCTTTCAATACCTGTTCAGTAAATATTCTCATTGGAAGTCATTTTTAATTCGCAAAGATAATTATTTAATTCTATTTCTCGAAATTATATTCAAATATTCGGGATTCTATTTAAGCAAAGCAAACAATTACAAGATAAATGGAGCTCTGGAAGGTTATCCTTGATCGGGTTAGGTGAGGGCAGAGAACATGTGGCAGGTATATAACCGATAAGATGGAATATTTATTTACAAAAGTGTGTTTTTATTGTGAAGTGATAAAGCGGAACCTGACAATATAAATGTAGAAATAATCGGATGTAAATCAAGAGGAAGAGAGCATTTGTAACAGAAAATAAGGGATGAAGCCGTTTTTTATGGAAAAGCTGTGGATGTATAAATCAAATAACGGGTATTTTATTTGGAACAATAAACAAAAATTCCTATTTTTGCGACATGAATAAAACAAAATTACATATAATCCTAGTTTACCTTAAGAAAATTCTAAGAAAAAAGGTGAAAATAGTTATAAGTTTTTTTGAGAGATTTCAAAAAGAACAATTTTGCATTCAGTCATGAATGTCCTATTAGTTCCTTGGGTTTCTTTCAAAAATGTTTTTGTTTATATCATATCATTTGAGAAAGAAATAAAAAAATAGAAAAGATAATTAATCAAATGTTTAATATTGGCTATAATAAAAATGAAATAGAGTTTATATAAAAATTATATATAGAGAGAAATTAATTGGGACATAAATGACTAGAACAATAGTTGTTTATGTCCTTTTTTTATTATCAATAAAGAATTAAGAAAATATGAATTCATTATTAAAAAACATAATAGAAAAAAGTGCAACAGGCATATTGATATATGCTGGAAAACGTCTTATAGATAAAGGCATAATATGCTGGGATGAAAGAAAGAAGAAAAAAGAAGCAATACCGGCTGATCATACTGCTGAAAAGTCGGATAAAACTATTACCCCCGTTTCGATGAAAGAAATCATAGAGCGTAACAAGCCACAAAGCGCAGTGTCCCATCAACGAGGCCTTTTCGCCCCGGGCGAACTCCATGTGATCTGTGCGCAGACAGGTATGGGAAAATCCATTTTTTCTGTAGAAATGGGTCTGGCGATGGCTGGGGGTAAAGAATCCGAGCCCTATGCGATAGTTAAGAGCATATTGGGTGATAAGTGGGACGCCACGAAGCAGAGGGTGGAGTACCTTGACGGAGAAAACGGTGAGGACGAACTGTATGAACGTTATGGGAGAGGAGACGTCAATTATCCCGACACTTTTACCGTGGTTCCTTCCGGAGAGATATCATCCATTGATGACTTGGAAAAGTACATCCGCCAGCGTGCCGAAGAAAGCAAATACAGGGAAGACCGCACGATCATCATTGACCATCCCGGCTGTTATGATGGAAGCGACAATCCCCATCGTATGCAGAAGTTTTATAAATCCCTGAAAAGTATTATAGTAAACTATCGGCAGGGAGGTCATTGCCTGACTGTCTTTGTTCTGAGCTTTGTCAATACAGACAAGCCATGGAAGCCTGTATACTCGGAGGATATTATAGGTACGAAGGAACTCAAGAATATAGCCCATACTATTGTAGCCTTGTGTCCATGCCGGAAGGGAGGAGAATACCGTTTCCTTAAGGTTGTCAAATCAAGGAGCGGGGAGAAAAATGAAGAGGTGCCTGTTCTTAAGATCAGCAAAGAGGGTGGCCTGTTTCTTCACTTTGTCGGCAGGATGAATGAAAAGGATGTGTTACCCTTACCTGTGAAATCCCGGAAAACTCCCGTTACTTCTCCCGATCTCGAGCAAGATATCTTTGAAGTCACCGGAACCTCTGTTGCTTCAAGTGAGTCGGTTCTCCAGGATGAGAAGCCTGAAACGGTGGAAGAGGTAACCGGTTTTGCTGTGGAACCGGACAAACGCAAAAAGGTTACACCTGGGAAATTACAGCGTATGAAGCAAATGTACAAAGAAGGGCTGAAACAGGGGGAAATAGCCAAAGCCTTGGGTTTGTGCAGAAAAACTGTCAATAAGTACCTGCAATGTATCAACCGGGAAGAGCCTCAGTGTAACCTGTTACCATTATCCTGCTGATACCTATTCCTACAGGAAGCGTCCTTTCCTCTCTTGTAACCTATTTATGTTTTTGTAAATGGGTTACAATATTGACAAGGATAAGGTATCAGTATTATCTTTTCCTTCAATGTTCATCCCGGATCGGCTATGCCGAATTTTCACAGAATTTCCGGGATGCGTATTGTTATTGTATCATGTGATGAAGTTGGTTTGTGCAGATTTTGTGTTTGAAATGGCTAAAGGCAGATACTATATTAGGCAAGATATCAAAGTTTGCTTCTCCTTATATTCTTTGGGATTATTGTCGTGTAACCTGTTATGTGAAGCATTTGGAAGGCATACTCTAATAGACTAAATCTATACTATTTGGGAATAAAGAATAGGTTACAGTTACATGTAATACTTTAATAATCAAAAGAAAATGTCTTGTAAATTACAGCTTGGGATTATAGCTTGTGTTACAGTTTATGTTACAGCTAGAGCCATTATATAAAAGATAAGTACTCAGGCTTATTTCTTAATTAGTTCTATTTGAGCATTTTTATATTGTCAGGGAAGTATAGTTTGTTCCAATTTGGAGATAACTACTCTCAGTAAAAACAAAAAAGGACTTAATTCTTGTAGTAAGCATAAGAAATCGACATGTAGAAAAGATATTTTTCCTGCAAATATTATTGTACGGATAAAATCTTCCTCAGTAATGAACTATATTTTAATGTTTCTTTTCATAATTGTAGGCTTTTTACGGTTCTGGTTGTGATCATTAACAACCGTTCATTCAATATCATTCTTTGCTATAGTTGATGTTATTATGTTGTGTGGCGGTTTTATGATGCCTAATATGTTAATAAAGAGTAAAAGTTTAGATACTTATTCTATTTTTTATCTTTCTGGAAAAACTTTTGTGTCACCTAAACTATATTTTATCTGGCAGTAGAAAAGATAACTCTGAGTTTGGCTTAGTTTCTCTTTGTTCACATTTCGCATCTTAACGAATAATACCTAAATGCTACTTCTTAGCTTACTGAAAAGTGGTGATCAAGTTTACCAAAAAGTGATTAATCAACTTTACCAAAAAATGCTGCTTTTAAATTTGCTTATTACATGCTTTATACTTCCTGTTTTAGTATAACTTACTTCTATTCGATTTATTACACAAACGAGTTGCTGAATTTATAAAATGAACATATAGTACACAAAAGACATTGGCAATAGTGAAATATTACCTATTACACATAATACAATCTTTTTCATTTTAACTGGACTCTGCAATATTTCTCTGTATTCAAATTATCCTTTAACCAGTCAACGGAACGCAACATTTTTTTCGCAACTATATACTTTATTGTACCAATGATTGTGTACAATATTACTTTAGTTTAAGAAAGATAGAAAAAGAGACCCAGTGCAAGGTAAAAGATGCGGTAAGAACTTTCTATATTACAAAGAAAGAGGATTGTATATTCAGCGAATTTGTTAATTCTTTATCATTCGATAAAGTCAATAAGGATAATTATACTAAGGTTATCTTGGAGGACTTTATAAAAGGATTTAATGCATCATTCAAATCCAACAAGAATAACACACAAGCTATAAGTACAACCAGCGAACAATACAGAGGCTTTGATAGTAAAGATTATATCTTTTGGGGTGTATTTAAGGGAGGAACTACGGGTATAAGCCGTGAAGTTTATGAGTCAGACAATGCGACAAAGCCGACAAGCACTATTGATGAGTCCAAAGTGGCAACTTTGTACTATTACTACAAAATATGATTGCCTTTGGATTCAAATGTAGGAATTTTAATGGTACAAAGTTATACGTCTGTTGGATGTACTTCACTTTTTAAAGAACAATTAGAAAATTATTTTATACGTAAGGGATATAAAATATCTAGTTGGAGTAAATGTATTCCTAAAGAATATATTTAAAAGATGGATATATAAACGAAATACATGTTATACATCGTAAGCGTGATATTGAAAAGCTTTTGAATCCGTTTTTTGGAGCTTTTATGTTTGCTAAAAGGAGAGAAATATTTAATCGTTTCAATATATTTTTTTAAGATTTCATTTCTGTTGTTAATTATAAATCAGTATTACAATCTCAGATTAAAGCTATCTCTACTGATTTTGATGAAGAGCAAGATGTCGTGAAATTGTTCTATGTAAATTCTAAAGGTCAAAGTGCAAATGCTACATTAGCAAATATAGAAGATATATTGCCAACAATAACTTTTGATGATAGTCTGAAAGATGAAAATACTCAGCAACCTAAATGGGATGAATTGCATCTGTTTACGAAAGATTTATTGTATGATATTAAGAAGCAAATATCATACACTCCGAATTTGATAGTATGATTATTATTTTTAGACAATTATATCGAATAATTAAAGATGGAATATCTTCATTGTCATCTGACATTGATGGTAATAAGACTTCCCCAAAACAGCTTATTGTATTTTTCATTATTGTACCATATTTTATTTTTGGATTTACCTATTGGCTGGAAGTAAATTTAGACAATATTATTGATACTTTATTAAGTGTATTAAGCATATTTACAGCATTAATATTTGGTGTTCTATTTACTGTTCCTGATAAACTACCACACAGAATCGAGAAATTAAATCAGAAAAAAAAGATAATGCTACTCAAAATTACTTAATACGTTTCTATAATTTTACGAAGAAATTTGTACAACAACATCCTTTATTATTGCATTAAGCATATTTTTGATTATACTTCTTGTTTTCCAGAAAGTTGTCGACAATAATGTGCCCAAACTGATACTGACAGCTATAAATTGTTCTTTGTTTTACATTTTGATTATATATGTTCTTTCTATTTTAGTAAACATATATATATTGTTAATGGATGATATAAAAATGGGAAAGGATGGGAGTATAACTTAAAGATTGTCAGCAAAAATGCCATTTTCTTTAAATTTATTATGTATTTCTAGTCATTGAGAGTCATAAACTGGATTTTTAAGCCAGGTTTCTAGATTTAAACTGTATTTTTCGTATTTTATTCAATGCTAATCTGAAGCAATATTCGCAAAATATATTGAGATATGCAAATTTTCGAATATTGAAAGATCATTTCGTGATATAATTGAAAAATTTAAAATCGGCTGTACATTTAAGAGAGTTTTTGTAATTCCATAAATTGATATTGTGTGGTGGAAGGGTTTGTGGGTTTTGGCTGTGGTTTTGTTTCTATGATTGTCCCGTAAGAAGTGAGTAGCATACAAGTCATTACTGTCATGAATCATACTATTGTGTACGGATAAATAGGCGAAGTATTATTTATAGTCTATTATATTGTAATTCGGTATATGAGTGTTGTATTCTGTTGATTGAGGGGAAAAAGGAAACAATTAAGAAATATTCACATATGTTTTGTGTGTTACTTTGTAGGTTAATATGTATATTTGCGCTCGATATTATTTCTCTTATGGGGAGAGAAATAATGGAATAAGGTTCTAAATAGACCTTGAATGCATCTTTTATGGTGAAGATGAAAGAATATAATATTAGTGAGAAAGTTTCTCTAACTTTTGTGGGGATTAATTGTAACTGCTTGATATATAATAATTATTATATTTGAGCAGGATTAGAAGAATTGCCTTAATTCATTGTTGAATCAGGAGAAATACTACTACATCTCCTGTCATAGGAATTGGAAGAATCATTTTAATTCATTATGCTATTTCCGGGGTATGAACAACAGATGCATTGGTATGTAATGCGTGACCTCAAACGTTCCAATGCCAAGTTACCTGCTTATAAACAGCTCAGTGATGAACATATAGAAGTATTTACTCCCATGCAATGGCGGTTGAGTTTGAAGAATGGTAAACGAATTCGTGAAGAAGTACCGTTTATGCAGGATTTACTTTTTGTTCACGATACAAGAGAAGTTCTTGATCAGTTTGTCCGTAAAATACCAACCCTCCAATACCGTTACCTGAAGGGAGGTGGTTATTGCCAACCTATGATTGTTTCCGATTTGGATATGGAGCGTTTTATACGTGCTGTCAGATGTTCGGAAAATCCTAAATATTATTTGCCTGAGGAGATAAGCAATACTATGTATGGCCGTATGATCCGTATCGTTGGAGGTCCCTTTGAGGGGTATGAAGGTCGTCTGCTCACTACCCGTGGCTCTAAAATTAAACGTCTTCTTGTCGAACTGCCTAATTTCTTTTCGGTGGGTGTAGAAATAAATCCGGATTTGATAGAGATAATATAATTATGTACGATTATATACTATTATTCTAGTTGTTTATAATCAGCGTTATAAGAATATACGATAATTAATTGGGGTATTTAAATTATGAAACACGCATTTGACCGTTTTATTCACTATTTGCAGAAAAACTACTTTAGCTATTGGGTTGTATTGGGTATCGATACATTCATTGCTTTACTGTGTACTTGGGTGTCATTTATTGGCATTCATTATATTACGGAAACTTCCAAGGAAATAGTTTCGCTTTTCCATATTTTGGCGGTTTCAGTTATATCGAGTGTTTTTGGGGGGACTCTATTTCATACTTATCGTAATACGATCCGTTTTTCCCAGTTGAAGGAATTATGGAGGTTGGCGGGAAGTGTGCTCATAAAGGCTGTCTGCATAGCCATTGTCATTTGGTTTCTCCTGCCACAGACAGGATTACATAACAGTCAGAAAATAATTTTTGTACTGTTTGATGCTATGCTTACTTTTATTGTCATGGTTGGGTTTCGTATACAGTTGATTATTGTTTATGAATTCTTGCTGAATGTACTGAATAAAAAGAATATGCATATTCTGATTTATGGCATTGATGATAAGAGTGTGGCATTGAAAGTCCGGTTACTGAATAGTTCTCATTATAAAGTTGTAGGCTTTTGTATTTATGGGACTGGTAATTCTATTCGGCGTGTGGCTGATCTTCCTGTTTATTCTTTTAAAGATGAAGAGTGCTTCAATAAACTGATTCATAAGAAATGTATCGGAGGTATCTTGTTTGCCCGTTACGAGAATACCCGTGAAGAGGAAGGACGTTTGCTTCAGTATTGTAAAAGAAACGGGTTGAAAACATTGATTGCTCCGAGTATCAGTGAAGCTGACGAAAACGGAAGTTTCCACCAATGGGTACGCCCTATCAAAATTGAAGACTTGCTGGGTCGCTCAGAAATTCATATCAATATGGAGGAGGTGATGACCGAGTTCTGTGGCAAGGTTGTGTTGGTGACAGGAGCTGCCGGTAGTATCGGTAGCGAGCTTTGTCGGCAGCTGGCTCAGATGAACATCAAGAAACTGATCATGTTTGATTCCGCCGAGTCTCCTCTGCATAATGTCCGTCTTGAATTTGAGAAGAATTATCCCGGTCTTGATTTTGTTCCTGTCATTGGGGATGTCCGCGTAAAAGAACGTCTTCGTATGGTCTTCGAAACCTATCAGCCTCAGATCATCTTTCATGCCGCTGCTTATAAGCATGTTCCGTTAATGGAAGAGAATCCCTGTGAAGCTGTGCTGGTCAACGTTGTCGGTTCTCGCCAGGTTGCCGATATGGCAGTTGAGTATGGAGCTGAGAAGATGATCATGGTCTCTACCGATAAGGCTGTAAATCCTACCAATGTGATGGGATGTTCCAAACGATTAGCTGAAATTTATGTACAGAGTCTGGGCTGTGCCATCCGTGAGGGCAAAGTGAAAGGTCATACTAAATTTATCACTACCCGCTTTGGCAATGTATTGGGTAGTAACGGATCTGTCATTCCCCGTTTTAAAGAACAGATCGAGAATGGTGGCCCTGTCACAGTGACTCATCCCGATATCATTCGTTTCTTTATGACTATTCCCGAAGCTTGTCGCCTGGTAATGGAAGCTGCCACAATGGGTGAAGGCAATGAGATTTTTGTCTTTGAGATGGGTAAAGCTGTGAAGATTGTTGATTTGGCTACCCGTATGATTGAACTTGCCGGTTATCGTCCGGGTGAAGATATTGAGATTAAGTTTACAGGATTGCGTCCCGGTGAGAAGCTTTATGAAGAAGTCCTGAGTGATAAGGAGAATACGATTCCTACTGAAAATAAGAAAATTATGATAGCTAAGGTACGTCATTATGAATATGCTGATATTCTTGACACTTATGCGGAGTTTGAGAAGTTGTCGCGTACAGTAAAGATTATGGATACAGTGAGGTTGATGAAGAAAGTGGTACCGGAATTTAAGTCAAAGAATTCACCTCGGTTTGAGGTCCTAGATAAATAATCAGAATAATCTATAACACTAACATAAATCAACAATGGATATGAAAGATTTGAAGATTGCTGTTGCAGGTACTGGCTATGTTGGTCTTAGCATAGCAACGCTTTTGTCGCAGCATCACCAGGTGACGGCAGTCGATGTAATTCCTGAGAAAGTAGATATGCTTAATCGTAAAAAATCACCTATTCAGGATGAGTATATAGAGAAATATTTGTCCGAAAAGGCGTTGAATCTAACTGCTACGCTTGACGGTGCTAAAGCATACAGTGGCGCTGATTTTGTGATCATTGCGGCTCCTACTAATTATGATCCTGTGAAGAATTATTTTGATACCCATCATATAGAGGATGTCATAGACCTGGTTTTAAGTGTCAATCCTGATGCGGTAATGGTAATCAAATCTACTATTCCTGTTGGATATTGTCGGGGACTTTATTTGAAGTATGCCCGTAAGGGAGTCAGGAAGCTTAACTTGCTTTTTTCTCCGGAATTTCTTCGTGAGAGTATGGCTCTTTACGATAATTTATATCCAAGTCGTATTATTGTTGGTTATCCAAAGTTGATAGAGAGTGAGCAATTTAAAGAAGAAAACGAAGCTATTAAGTCTGTTGCGGATATTTCTGGCCTAGAGAATGCTGCGCATACTTTTGCCTCATTGCTCCAAGAAGGAGCTATCAAGGAAGATATTCCTACCCTTTTTATGGGTTTGAAGGAGGCGGAAGCTGTTAAACTGTTTGCTAATACCTATCTTGCTTTACGTGTCAGCTATTTTAATGAACTTGATACTTATGCGGAGATGAAGGGGCTAGATTCTCAGTCTATAATACAGGGTGTTGGTTTGGATCCTCGCATTGGCACACATTATAATAATCCTAGTTTTGGTTATGGTGGTTATTGTTTGCCGAAAGACACGAAACAACTATTGGCTAACTATCAGGATGTACCTCAAAACATGATGAGCGCTATTGTAGAGAGTAATCGCACAAGGAAAGACTTTATAGCAGACCAGGTTCTGGCTAAGGCTGGTTATTATGGCTATAGCGAACAGAACCATTACAACAAGATTCAGGAGAGAGAATGTGTCATCGGGGTTTATCGCTTGACTATGAAATCCAATTCCGACAACTTCCGACAAAGTGCTATTCAAGGCATCATGAAGCGCATCAAAGCGAAAGGTGCTATTATTGTAATTTACGAACCTACTTTACAAGATGGTGAAACTTTTTTTGGTAGTCAAGTGGTAAATGACCTGGCCAAGTTCAAGGAGGTCAGTCAGGCCATTATCGCCAACCGTTACGACAGCTGCTTGGATGATGTAAAAGACATGGTGTATACTCGTGATATTTTCCAGAGAGATTAAATGGTACTCATTTCAAAGATGACACTTCGCATTTATATTAAAAACTATGCAAACATCAACAAGAGTAATATTTAATACAATCGTACTTTATGTCAAGGTCGTCCTGTCCTTGCTAATTGCTTTTGTATCTATTCCGTTGGTGTTGAATGCTCTTGGAGCGAGCGACTATGGTTTGTATAATCTAGTGGCAGGAGTTGTGACGATGCTCTCATTTTTGAACAACTCAATGACAGTCTCGACCCAAAGGTTTATGTCAGTTGCAATGGGAGAGAAAAATGAAGAAAAAATTAATTCTATTTATAACACAAGCTTTCTTTTACATTTACTCTTAGGTTTACTGGTCGTTGCTGTTTTTGAGATTATAGGATTATTTGCGATTGATAGACTTAATATTATTCCAGATAGAGTATGGTGTGCAAAGATTATTTATCAACTTCTTATTCTTAGTACCTTTGCAAAGATTGTGGCAGTTCCATTTGATGCGTTAGTCAATGCAAAAGAGGATATGCTACCTTTCTCTGTCATAGAGTTAACAGATTCTATACTGATGCTTGTTGTTGCTTTCTCTATTGTATACATTCCTGGAGATAAACTGATTTATTATGGTGTTTGTGTTGCCTTTATTTCTATTTTGACATTCTGTATGAAGTATGGATGGTGTCGGTATGCTTACAAGGATTATCATATACAATTAAGTATATACCGAGGACGATTTAAGATCAAAGAGATGTTAGGTTTTACAGGATGGAATCTTTTTGGTAGCCTTGCAATGATTGGAAGGAATCAAGGTGTCGCAGTCATTATTAATATTTTCTTAGGAACAATAGCCAATGCTGCCTATGGAGTTGCAAACCAGATAAATGGTGCTCTTGGACATTTTTCCGCAACATTCCAAAAGGCTATTAATCCTCAGTTGATGAAAAGTGAGGGAATGAATGATAGGAATAGGCTTCTTCGTATATCATTTATCTCATCGAAGTTCTCTGTGCTTGCTCTTGCATTCTTTGCCGTTCCTCTTATCATGGAAATGGAAGAGGTGCTGACTATTTGGTTAAAAGATGATATTCCACCATTTACCTTAAAGTTAGCACAATACATCCTTCTTTTATCTATAACATATCAATACTCGGTGGGAATTATGTCTGCTATTCAGGCAACAGGAAAGATTCGTAATTATCAGATAGCTATGGGAATTATTTTACTGATGAATATTCCTATAGCTTATGCTATTTTAAAAATGGGATATCCTGTATATTATACAACTATAGCTTTTGTGATATTGGAACTCATAGCTTTATGTGTAAGATTGATTATGGCAAATAGGTTGACAGGCATGAGTGTCAAGGAATACATTCTGAATGTTATTCAACCAACCATGATAATCATAGCTATTCCCATGATTGTTGCGATGATTCCCCATTTTGTTATGTCGCAGTCTTTCTTGAAACTTGTAATTGTGTGCACAATATATGGTTTACTCTTTGCTGTATTAATGTTCAGATTTGCATTTGACGAAACTCAGCGAGAACATATCAAATCAAAAATTCAGCATTTTCTAAAGCGATAAAGATGAAAATAGGACTGTTAGCATATCATGCTGCTTGTAATTTTGGGGCTTTCCTGCAGCTTCTTTCTACTGTTGAATACATTAAGAAACAGGGCGACGAACCTCATGTGATTAATTGGATACCAAATGATTTTCGTAAAGATTACGAAAAACGTTCTCTTATTGAGGTTAGGGAATTGTATACTCGTTTACAAAGAGAATATTATCCTCTTACCGAGCTTTGTTTAACAGCGAGAGAGGTAGCAGTAGTAATTGAACGTGAGAAAATTGACGCGGTGATTATCGGCAGCGATGCAGTATTGCAACACCATCCGTTTAGAGAGCGCTTTCATTTTCCTTGCCGGCGTATTTTCTATATTTCCCATCCTACTAGCGATCGCATGTATCCTAACTGTTTTTGGGGTGAGTTTTTATCGTATCTTAAACACCCTATTCCTGTTGCTGTAATTTCAGGGTCTTCGCAAGACTCGAAGTATTATTATATTACAGGTTGTACAAAGTCTAAGATGAAGAAGTCCATATTGGCGTATAATTATATGTCAGTACGAGATGATTGGACACAAAAGATGATAGAATATCTCAGTGACGGAGAAGTTGTTCCGGAGGTAACCCCGGATCCTGTTTTTGCTTTTAATAATAATGCATCTCATTTGGTACCATCAAAACAGGAAATATTAGATAAATTTGGAATACCTGAAGACTACCTCATTGTTAGTTTTAAAGGAAAAAGATCTGTTGACCAAGATTGGATTAACCGTTTTCAAGATTGTGCGGAGGTAGAAGGTTTAGCGTGTGTTAAACTTCCTTATGCTGATGCCCAATCTTTTGGCAAAGTATCATTTGAAATTAAGAATGCAATATCACCACTTGAGTGGTATGCTCTTATAAAGTATTCAAAGGGATATGTTGGAAATAATATGCATCCGATTGTTTCGTCCATATCTAATGGCGTTCCTTTCTTCAGCTTTGATAATTATGGCATATCAAAAGTTAATGGGGGCGAAACGAATGGTGAATCAAGCAAAATATACCATATTTTGAAGCAAGCGGATTTGCTTGAAAATCGTGTTTTTATACATGCATCAAACTATGTCGCTCCATCCCCGGAAGATGTACTGTCTAAAATCAGGTTGTTTGATGTAAAAAAGGAAATGTTTTTTGCATTGGGATATTTTAGTAAATATATGCAAATGATGAATCAGGTGTATAGTGCTTTAAATGAATAAACAAGAAACTATTATAATGTCTACCCTTGATATTCATAGCACAGCACCTTTATGGTTGCGCAAGGTATCTATGACTATTTTTGCAATGTTACCTTTGCTTGCATGGTATAAAATTCCATTTCCTGTAGGTCTAGGATATGCTTTAGTGCTCTTTTTATCAGCATTCACAATAATTCGCAGAGACTTTCGATTCAATGTTTTCCCGCCTTTGTTTTGGCTGTTGTTTACGTATGTCTGTTTAATGTGGATGTATAATAATGCTTTTGCATTATGGACTATTATACCACCGGGAGGATGGTTATTTTTCTTGTATTTTCTTGCTATTATCGCCGGTGTAATTAATTTTGATAGGAAATTGTTGCTGAAGTATATGCGTTCAATCGTATTGATTTCTGTAGCGTTGTTTTGGGTGCAGTTTGCATTGAAAATATTTACCGGTTCACAGATATTCTGTTTTGTGCCAAATCTTACAGGGGCATTTACGTACGAAGAAATGTCATATTCTGAACTTGCAAACCATCAATTAGGCCTGCCAAGACCTTGCTCGATTTTTCTTGAACCATCATATATGGCTTATTACTATATAACGTATGTGGCAATGTTTTGGTTTAAAGAAGAGAACCGGAGCGTATTCTTCGATAGAGAGTTGCTTTTTATCTTTTTGACTCTTATTGCCTTGAAATCAGGTTCTGGAATGGTTGGATTGGCAATTCTGTTTTCTGTTAAGCTATTTTTATTATTCCGGAATGTCAATTTGTCAAAAAAAATATTTTTACTAGTAGTTTACATTCCTGTTGTTTTACTCGGAGTGTCTTTATATATCGGAAGTGAGCTTGGACAAGGAATTGTTTCTCGTTCATCTGAATTTTCCACTGAAGGCTCCAGTGGATTTACTAGAGTTGTCGGAGGTTATATGATGTTTAGTGAACTTGACACTAATGAACAAATATTTGGAATAACAAATTATCGCGATAAATTCGGTATTGAAAGAAATGATGGACGTTTATTCTTTTTTGCTAACGGAGTTCAGACTATTCTCCTATCTTTAGGATATATTGGAGCTATACTTTATTTTCTTTTTTATGCATATCTTTTTCGCAGCACTAATATTTCTTCAAGAATGTGTATAATCGTTCTGCTCGTGATGGGACTTTTGGAATCAAACTATCTGAATCCATATATGATGCTGTTTACTGTTATTCCTTGTGCGGATTATTATCATAATCAGAAACTAATTATAAGATAGATGAAACTCTTATATATTTCTACCCCCTCGTTTGCAGATTGTGATTTTCCGTTGATTAATACTTTTCAGGAGAAAGGTCTTGATGTTACCTATCTTATTTTGTTGCCGTGTTTCCAATTACGTTCAACACTTGTGGATATAAAGAAACAGATACCAAGGACGGGAATTTTTCCTGCTACTGAGTATCTTGAGTTCAAACAGTATGAGGAGTATATGGATATGTCCAAAGTGTATGTGTCCAACCGTATTAATCAGAAGGGATACTCTTGGTCATGCATCAAAGAAAATTTCTTGCTGTGGCAGTTTATTAAACAAGGCAGCTATGATGTAGTACATTCTGATATTTTTTTTAGAGGTATTCGTGCACTGTATTATAGGCTAAACAACCATTGGGTGACTACTTTTCATGACCCTTTTCCTCATACAGGTGAAGAAAGAGGAAACTACAGACGAAGATATGAGAGTGCAATAAAAGGTTCCAATGGCTATGTACTGTTGAACGAGAAACAAAAGCTACAGTTCTGTGAGACTTATAATGTAAATCTGGCGAAGGTGTTAATCAACCGCTTGGGCATATACGACATCGTTCGTACTTTTGTGAAGTCCGATACTAAACCACTTCCTAATAATGTTCTTTTCTTTGGACGTATTTCTCCTTATAAAGGTATTGAATACCTCTGCGAGGCGATGAGGATAGTGCGTCAGGCTGTTCCGGATGCCATACTTACCATTGCCGGTGGCGGTAAGATGTATTTTGACATTGAGCCGTATAAGCAATTAGGTTATATCGAGGTTATAAATCATTATGTTGGTATGGAGGAGTTGGCTGAACTGCTGTCTCGATGCACATTGAGTGTGTGTCCATACACTGATGCAACACAGAGTGGTGTTATCATGACCAGTTTTTCGTTGTGCAAACCCATTGTGGCAACTAATGTAGGAGGCCTTGGGGAGATGATTGACGAAGGTAAAAGTGGTTTGCTTGTACCACCGAAAGACTCTAAAGCTTTAGCTGATGCTATCATAGAACTCTTGATTGACAAGAAAAAACTTACAAATATGTCCGAATATATCCGTCAGGAGTACGAACAGGGGGACCGATCCTGGAACGCAATAGCAGATAAATATATCGATTATTATACAAAAATCTTAGAATTATAATGAAAATTGTACATATACTAGCCTCCTTGGGCAGTGGAGGAATCCAGGGGTTTGTTTTTTCATTAGCCTGCCAACAATCTCGTTTAGGTCACGATGTTATGGTTATCGCCACAGACGTCTGCGATAATGCACATAGCTCTAAACAAGAAATAATATATCACCAACATAATGTAAAAGTACATAGGCTGAATCGAAAGAGAGGAAATAAGTTAGATTTGCTAAAGACAATCTATAGATGCCGAAAGTTAGTGTCAGAATTTAAGCCGGATATTGTGAATACACATGCTACTTTATGGCATATGATAGGTGCATTATCTACGGTAGGTACCTCTTACAAGCAAATTTGTACAGTTCATAATACTCCGGAACGATGGAACTTTGTAACTAATATGCTTTGTAAAAATAAACCTGTAATATGCTGTTCCATTCCGGCTTTTGAGAATAGAGTGCAAAAAAGTTCAAATGTAATATGTATTGAAAACGGTGTTGATGCTACTTTAGTGCGTACAAGTGAAATAGTGGACTTACGTAGAGAATTTAACCTTCCGGAGGATACTAAAGTTGTTGTTTCCGTAGGAAATTTGCGACCTCAGAAAAATTATAAAAATGTGATAGAGCTTGCAAAACATTATGAAAATACGAATGTCCATTTCTTTATATGTGGAGGAAACCATGGAGGACCATCATATGATGATCCTAAATTATATGAAGGATATCCAAATTTACATTGTTTGGGCACTCGCTCAGATGTATCTGCTATTGAAAATAGTGCAGACTTATTCTTAAGTTCCTCTACATTTGAGGGTTTGCCAATTGCTGTACTCGAAGCATATTTTAATGGAATTCCATGCATTTTATCGCCTATTCCACAACATATAAATATTTCAAATGTAGAAGAAGTATTTATTCCCAAGTCTTTTGCTGTATCTGATTTTATAAAGGTTATAGATAAGGCTCTTCTAACAAAAAAATTACATAATAATATTTATGCAAGCAGAGAAAAATCGTTAGAAAAATACAGTATTACGGGCACGGCAATTTTATACATAGATTATTATAATAAAAACTTATAAAAAATAGTTTGTGTTGGCTATCATGGTACTGGGGCAGGTGTAATAGATGATTTATTGCGCGAGCGTGACAATGTGTCATGGAACATATGAAGCGGAATTAAGAATCCTTTATGATCCTGATGCAATTTCAGATTTAGAATATCATCTTAGAAAGTGTCCTCATAGACTTTCATCTGGATTAGCCTTTGTTTAGCTTAACATAATATTGAATATGTTATGTCTATTATTTTCATAAGTATATCAAAAAGTAAATGACATCTAAGCCCAATATTAACTATACTCTCAAACATGACCTCTGCACAGGCTGCGGAATTTGTGAAGGTGTGTGTCCAAATGAGGCTATTACTACTATTATCAAGAATGGCCGTTTTTTACCATCAATAGACAATAGTCTTTGCAAGAATTCAAAAGGATGCTATCGCTGCTATGGTGCCTGCCCTGGAGTTGGTGTACATCTGATAACATTAGCAAAAGAATACTTTACAGACGAGGGAATCAAAGAAGATAACATCTGCGGCCGATATCTGAAGTGCTACACTGGTTTCAGTTCCAATTACGATATCCGATATCATAGTGCCAGTGGAGGTGTTGTCACTCAATTCTTGATCTGGCTATTAGAAAATAAGAAAATTGATGGAGCAGTGGTGACTAAGTTCGACAAAGATTCTCTTCTTAAAGTCAAATCTGTTATTGCAACGACAATGGAAGATATTCTTGCAGCTAAAAGCAGTAAATATGCTCCCGTTTCATTACATGATGCGCTAAAGAAGCTAAAGAAAGCACCGGATGGTAGGTATGTTGTTGTTGGTTTACCTTGTCATATTGAGGGCATGCGTAAGTTGATGGGGATTGATAGAAAGTTGCGAAAGAAGGTGGTTGGCCTGTTTGGTATATATTGCTCCGGTTCACGTACGTTCTACATGACCGAATACCTGATGAAGAGCAGAAATATAGATATAGACAAGTTGAATTTTCTTGCCTATAGAGATAATGGATGTTTAGGAGGCATGGTGGCTAAGGGCGATAATATAGACTTTTACGAAGATTACCAAAGCTATTGTCATCCTCTCCGTACTATGTTTCATCCCAGGCGATGCTTACTATGTGTTGACCATTTTGCAGAATTAGCAGACATTTCGTTTGGAGATATCCATGTAGAACCATATATGAATGACAAAGTTGGTATAAACTCATTAGTTGTGAGGAGTACAGAATGGCACGACCTTTTATTGGAAGCTGCACAGTCCGGTTGCCTGGAGGTATCTGATTTAGATAAAGATATCTTGATTAAATCCCAGACAATGGCCAAGATTAAGAAAAGTCGTTATATGGGAACAGGACTTTTTTTAAAGAAGTTGGGCAGAGTTATTCCAGATTATGATACAACATATGGTGTGGGTATAAAACCTCAATACATAATAGGATATATTCGTAACTCATTTGATCAATTCATAGGCAGCCATAAGTTCTTATGGCCACTTATTAAGGTTATTAAATCGAAAGTAAATATTCATTAATATGAGCAAGAAAATAGGTTGTGTGATAGCTTACAAGAATAATCATACCAATTATGGAACTTCCCTTGTTGGATATGCTTTGATAAAAAAACTACAGCAGTTGGGTAATGATGTGGAGGTAATTAATTATGTTAAGCATCCAACTTTCAAAGAGAAGGTTGTAATTGGCATTAATCAGATACGGGTGACTGGCTTTTTTAATTTTCTGAAAAAAAGGTTTGCACCTAAGCCGACTAATCTCAATTACATAAATGGTATCAAGATTCGAACCAAGGCTGTTGAAGCGTATAAGGAACGTAAACTTATCCCTCTGTTCCGTGACTATGTAGGGTTTAATGCTTTGCAAAAGGGTTCGAAAAATTATGATGCTATAGTTGTTGGTAGCGATCAAGTGTGGCTGCCATTAGGTTTGAAGACAAAGTTCTTTAACCTTCTTTTTGTGGATGATAATGTACGCAAGATAGCATATGCCAGCAGCTTCGGAGTAAGTGAAATTCCTTTATTTCAGAAAAAAGATACGGCTACTTATCTGGATAGGTTTTATCGCATTAGTGTACGCGAGCAGAAAGGTAAAGAGATTGTTGATTCACTCTCAAAAAAGAAGGCAGAGGTCGTGGCAGACCCTACTATGCTGCTTGACCGGAGCGAGTGGGCAGAGGAGATTACAAGTTCACAGGTCGATACCTCTGTACCTTATGTTTTCTGTTATTTCTTGGGTAATAATCCTGAGGCACGTAAGGCTGCGAATGAACTGAAAGCAAAGACGGGACTGAAGATTATCACGATTCGCCACATGGATGAGTTTGTGGAGGCGGATGAACAGTTTGGTGATGAAGCTCCATACGATGTAAATCCGGAGGATTTTGTCAAATATATCAAGGATGCGACTTACGTTTTGACCGACTCATTTCATTGCTCAGCCTTTAGTATTCAGTTCCAGAAGAAATTTATGACTTTCTACCGTTTTACCGTTGGTGCAAAGGGTGGACGTAACAGTCGTATCGACTCATTGTTTGACGTGTTGAGTGTTCCTCGTGAACATATTTATCAGGGGGATATATCTAAGATAGATTTCTCAATTGATTGGGAGATAGTGGATGCAAAATTGGTTGCACTAAGAGGAGAAAGCATTAATTATATAGTTGACTCATTAGTTTAATTATATGAACGGATTGATAAATATCTTATTCGCAGGTGATTTCGCCTCAAATGGAAGATGCGAAGAGTTACTGTATAATAAAAAATTTGAAAAATTACTGGGCAACGTAAAAAATGAAATAACGGCAGCGGATTATTCAATTGTCAATTTAGAATCACCAATAATTAAGCCTTCGTTTAAACCTATAAAAAAGGTCGGGCCATCAATCAAAGCGCCTTCTGAAATAGGAGATGCAATAAAATATGCAGGTTTTAATATGGTATCATTAGCCAATAATCATATGAATGATTATGATGCTGATGGTATATTATATACCATGCGGAATTGTTATGACCGCGATATTGAGACAATTGGTGCTGGGAAGAATCTTATGGAAGCTTCTGAGACTGTTTATAAGATTGTTGAAGGAAAAACGTTCGCCTTTATTAATTGTTGTGAACATGAGTTTTCAATTACAGACAAAGATACACCTGGATGCAATCCTCTAAACCCGATAGATCAATATAATTCTATCAAGAAAGCAAAAAATAAGGCAGATTTTATTATTGTAATGGTACATGGAGGAATTGAAATGTATCAATTGCCAACTCCCAGAATGCAAAAGACATATCGTTTCTTTGTGGATGCAGGTGCAGATGTGGTTATTAATCATCATCAGCATTGTTTTTCCGGATACGAAAAATATGGGAATGGCTTAATAGTATATGGTTTAGGAAATTTTTGTTTTGATTGGCCATCACGAGAGAATTGTATTTGGAACGAGGGCTATTTGGCAAAAGTTACATTTTCAAACAGCGGACTCGCTCTGCAACTAATTCCATATACTCAAGGATTAGATAATGTAGGAGTTCAGTTAATGGGTGAACGCTCGAAATCCAAATTCAATAGGAAAATAGATGAACTCAACAGTATTATAGCAGATTCTGAAAAGCTACAATTGGAATATAATAAATTTTTAATAAATACAGATAATGAATTTCGGGCTATCCTAAGTACTTATTCTAGTAGAATTACTACTGCTTTATGTCGCAGAGGACTACTTCCTGTATTCAATGGAGATTATCAGTTGAGAAGAATACTGCTAAACATATCATGTGAATCTCATTTGGAACGTCTTCAACATTATATTAAAACACACTTGAAATAATATGGCTAAAACACGAGTTATTTTTATTGGGTCTCAGAATCTTGGTGGGTTACTAGATGACGGAGAGACGATGAAGAATCACATGCTATCCAATGCTATTGAGAAGCATGTAGATATTGTAACTAGGATAGATGTCCGAAATAGGCCCAAACGATATTATTATTTATTGAAGCTTTTGCTAAATTTATTGTTTTTCAGAGACTCGAAAATAGTAATGTCTTCAAGTCCAATGGTAGCAGATAGCCTATTGAAAGTAATGAAGATGCTTAAATGGATAGGCAATAATATATACTATTGGGTTATTGGTGGTACTTTTGGTAAATTAATTCAAGAGGGTAAAGTTGAAAAAACAAAGTATTTGGATCTTCATAAAATAATAGTTGAAGGAGTCTCTATGAAGGCGCAACTTGAAGAAGCTGGTTTCCAAAATTCTATGGTTTTACCCAATATGAAAACCATTGACTATCTTCCTGTACTAAAAGAGAAGAATAAGAAACCGATAAAATTTGTCTTCCTTTCACGTGTAATGCCTCAAAAGGGGGTAAACTATATTATCGACGCAGCACATTCATTAGTAGAATCAGGTATTAATGATTTTATAGTTGATATATATGGTAGAATTGATCCGTCTTATGAAACGGAACTCCACTCTAAAATTAAGGAAGATAAGAATGTCGAATATAAAGGATTTCTCATGCTTAATGAAAAAAACGGATATGATACCCTTGCATCATATGACGTTATGCTGTTCCCTACTTACTGGCATGGTGAAGGATTTCCTGGAATCATCATTGATGCATTTGTCGCAGGTTTGCCCGTAATAGCATCGAACTGGAACTTGAATACATCATTAATAAAAGACAATTCCAATGGTGTAATTATTCCGGTTCATGATGTAAGTGCATTGGCCGAAGCAATGAAAAATGTAATATCTGGGAAAACCAATATCAATCTCATGTCAAAAAATGCACAGAAAGAGGCAATGAGATATGACGTTAATAATGTCATCACAAACGATCTTTTAAGAGATTTAGAAATAATAAATTAAAGCATATAATGAAAAGGATTATTCTTGCCATTGTCAATCTTTTGGTGAATTTAAAAATTTTAACACCAATAAAAGTTGCTCGTTTGAAACACTTTTACAAGTTTCACAAATTCCCCAATTATGAGCATCCAAAAGATCTTAACGAAAAGATGAATTGGATTAAGTTCTATGGCGATACTAGCAAATGGGCGAATCTTGCTGACAAATACAAAGTCCGCGAATTCATAGAGTCAAAAGGGTATGGTGACACACTCGTGAAACTATATGGTAAATGGGATTCAGTAGAACAGATTGATTGGGAATCATTACCAAACCAGTTTATCATGAAAATGAATAATGGTAGTGGAGATGTTATTATATGTCGTGATAAGTCGAAATTTGATATTGAAAGTGCAAAGAAGCGCATTGCAAAATTATTCTCAATTGAGTATGGTGTTACAACAGGTGAACCACATTATGCGGATATTAAGCCTTGTGTTATTGCAGAGGAACTTCTTGACGCAACTCACCAACCAATTCCAACTTCTTCACTTATTGATTATAAGATTTGGTGTTTTAATGGAAAGATAGATTATATTTGGGCATGCTACAATCGTACACCAGAAGGTACAGATGTAGGAGTGTATGATAGAGAATGGAACTATCATAAGGAGTTTTCGGTGTTTACACATCATTATAGAGAAGGTAAACAAATTATTCCAAAGCCGGTTTGTTTGGATAAGATGATTGCATGTGCCTCGAAATTATCAGAAGGTTTCCCTGTGTTGCGTTGCGACTTGTATGAAGTAGACGGAAAAGTATATTTCGGAGAAATGACATTTACTTCATTAGGCGGCTTTATGGATTTTTATACGCAGGATTTCCTTAATATGCTTGGAAAAGAAGTGGATTTATCTATTGACAAAAATTATAGAGGCGAATAACCATATAGGAAAAAGTTTCCCTATAAGTAATGAAACGTCTGTTTACTCTATTTATAATTGCGCTGTTGTCTACTTTTTATTTTGTTTATGCACAGTTGCAGTCCGGAGGTGTGATATTTTCAGGCAATGCCGAGCTGAATGGGTATATATCAGAAGTATACGTCTTTGATATTCCGGAGAATTATGATGCATCCAAAGTCTCCATTTGCTTTGGTTTAAAAACAAAAAGTTCTGGGAAATATTATAACTATATAAGAATAGGTAATGAAAGTAAAGGCCTTTCTGCCTATGTGGAACTATTGTCTGAGTTGTATGACACTTATGACGAAGCAATAGCAGCATCAAGAAAGTACAAAGGTATTATTGAAAGTAAAGCAGGACTGTTAAAGTGTGATTTTTCTGAAGTGCCTGATGGCTATTCTAAGTCTTTTGTTTGTAACTATTATAATGTTACAAATATTGATAATTCTCCTGATATCAAGCAGTATATGCAGAAGAATAAAATGCTGATTGAGACTACAAAAGTTAATACAAAGGCATTAAGGAGTGCTATCAATGGTAAAGATACATATCAGTGCGAGGATCAGTTTGCTGATTTATCAGAAGTGGTTATATATCGGAATGGAAAGAAAGTGAAGCCTGAAAACTATAGTCTTTTCAAACAGGGGAAAGTGCAGTTTAATGATGGAAAAAAAGTAGTGCGAGAGCAGGTCTCTTTTGAGTATAACCGTAATGTAAAGTATTATAAGCCATATTCAAATGACCTGTCAAGTAATCTTTCCACATTCCTCAAGGTTCAGACTGAATGTGAAGGGGTAAAGTATCAGTTCGTTTCAGATCCGGCTGGGCTGGACCGTAAAGTGCTAATGCTCAGTTGTGACAGCCTTTCGAAAAATGAGAAAAAAGTACGTATACAATTTTCTTCTAGAAAATATCCATTGACTTATTTTAAAGATCAAATAAAGATATTTATTCCTGAAGATATGAGGTCTGCTATGCTCTCTTACCCCAAGGCCATAACCTGGTTCAGTATTCAAGGTTCATGGTGCCAATTTGGCTCAAAAACTGGTGGAACTGAACAGATGTATTCAGGTTCAGCCAGTTCTTTAGGTATATCAAAACCTGAGACGAATTCTAAAGAAATCTATTTTCACCTACTTTGTCGAAGGAGACACTGTAACATTCATACAGGGTTGGAAGAATACGATGCACTTAATGATGAACTATCATCTTTCCCGATAAAAGCAGGTGAATGGATTGCGATTGAACGCGAATGGAAAATAGGAAATCCGGGTATATGCAAACATACAATTATTGACTCCGGTGGAGAGCATGTGTTTTCGGTTGATGCTTATAATTGTGTTTGCGACCCTGAAAATGAGCAGGAAAGATATAGAGAGAAATACGTAGGAGAGAACCCTTATAATTTTTGCTATCCATTTATTTGTAAGATATATACGAGCAAAGAGTTTGCTGACTATTGTATAAAGAAAATTGGAAAGTGTTACCTGTACTATAAGGATTATATATTTCTCGAAGGAGAAAATGTAAATGCGTTTGATCTACAATAATAAATACTAATCAAATGTCAAAACTTAATAATATTGCAATGTTTGCCAGTAATGACGGCGGACATTTTGCGCAATTAATGGCTTTGAAGAACTTATTCGGGAAGTATGATTCCGTTGTACTTACCGACAATAAGCGTGCAAATAGGAATATTCCTGCTCTTAAGGATGTTAAGGCTATTGAGTTTGCGATGGCTTTTGCAGATAAACGTGACGAACTTACTAAAGATAAAAATCGAAAATTGACTCATGCGAGCTATCTGTCCGCTTATTGGACTTTATTTCGTCAGTGTCACGCAATCTGGAAAAAATATCGTCCCAAAGTAATTGTATCTACCGGCAGCAATATAGCTGTCCCTTTATGTTTTATTGCGAAACTGCACGGTTCTCGTTTTGTTTACATAGAAACTCGCGCTAAGGTGTATAGTAAAACTATCTCCGGAAAGATTGTGGGACGATTAGCAGATAAAGTCATTGTACAATGGCCGGAAATGGTTGATGTGTACAATGGAAAAGCTGATTATTATGGAACTTTAGTTTAGTTTTAGGAGTATGATTTTTGTAACAGTGGGAACTCAGCCTAACGGATTTCTCCGTTGCCTGAAAGAAGTTGAAAATTTGATTGATACGTATGGTATTACAGAAGAGGTTGTTGCTCAAATTGGATATACGAATTTTTTGACAGATAAATTTACAACTATACCATTTACGGGTGAAAACGAATTTAAGGAGTATATCAAAAAGGCATCTGTAATTATTACCCATGCCGGTAGTGGTGCAATATTCAGTAGTATTAAACTTGGTAAAAGAATTATAGCTATGGCTCGTCTGCATGATTTCAATGAGATGGCAGACAATCATCAAACAGAACTTGTTAAGAAACTCAGTGATGGCGGATATATCATTGATGGAACCTATTCTCTTGTAGACGCATGGCCAAAGCTTGAAAAATTTGTTCCTCGTGCAAATGATTTTCAGTGCGATATTGTGCCTGTGCTTGATAAGTATATGTCAGATTTGATGAAATAGAGTAATAGGACGAGGGGTGAGGAAACGAATATTAACGGTTTACGAATATGAATATATTAATTACAGGTGTCCATGGTTTTGTGGGCTCTAATCTTGTAAAAGCACTTTCTCTTGAAAATGTAATTTATGGGCTTGACATTGTGACTCCCGAGAAAGAAGGGGTAGTAAAGACTTTTTCATGGGACGATTTGGATAGCACTGATTTTCCGCAGATTGATGCCATTATCCATCTGGCAGGTAAAGCTCATGATACTCGTAATAAGAGTGCAGCGGATGTGTACTTCAAGGTAAATAAAGGTCTTACCCAACGCATTTTCGATTGGTATCTCACCCATGAGTCTACAAAGAAATTTATATTCTTTTCTACAGTGAAGAGTGCTTCTGACAGAGTAGAGGGGGAGTGTCTTACAGAGGAATGTGTTCCGACTCCGGTAGGTCCTTATGGGGAAAGCAAAATTAAAGCAGAGAACTATATAATCGGGCATTTTGCACCTAAAGCCCTCAAACGCCCTTATCACAATTTTGATGATAGTGATTCTGTCATAAAAGACAAACAGGTGTACATTATGCGTCCTTGTATGATTCACGGTCCTGGCAATAAAGGTAACCTTAATCTTCTTTATGGAGTAGTGAATAAAGGTATTCCTTGGCCTCTTGGTGCTTTTGAAAATTGTCGCTCATTTACAAGTATCGGAAATCTTTGTATGGTAATTGAAGGACTTTTAACTAAAAACGTACCTTCGGGAATTTACCATATGGGAGACGATGAAGCTCTTTCTACTAATGAGCTCATTCAGGTTATTTGCGAGACTCTTGGTAAAAAGGCTCATATTTGGCGTATCCCTAAAAAAATAATGAACGGGGTTGCAAAGGTGGGGGGATGGCTTCATCTTCCGCTCAATCCTCTTCGAATGCAGAAACTCACAGAAAACTATGTGGTGAGTAATAGCAAAATAAAGTCTGCTTTAGGCATCAAGCAGATGCCAATAAGAGCGAGGGATGGATTGACAGATACTATTAGAAGTTTTAAGCAGTAGATGTGATTATGAATATACACCTAATCTACGGAATCACTTTTGTGGTTCTTCTTGCTATGGAGTTGGCGTACTTCAAAGTGGCTGACCATTTTAATATCATCGACAAACCCAATGAGCGGTCATCGCATTCTACCATTACATTGCGTGGAGGAGGTATAATTTTCTTGGTTGGTGTATGGGCTTGGAGTTTGTTCTTCGGGTTTCAATATCCTTGGTTCTTAGCGGGACTGACACTGGTGTCCGGTGTGAGTCTGGTGGATGATATTCATTCATTGCCAGACTCTGTGAGATTAGTGATACAGTTTGTGGCTGCGGTCATGGCTTTTTACCAGTTGGATATATTGTACTGGTCAATGTGGTGGATTATATTATTGGCCTTGATAGTATATGTCGGTGCAACGAATGTGATAAACTTTATGGATGGAATCAATGGCATTACGGCAGGATATTCTTTGGCTGTATTGATTCCGCTGGCATTGGTGAATATAAACGGTGTGTTTGTAGAACAGAGTTTGATTATATCTACAATTCTTGCCTCACTGGTATTTTGTGTTTTCAATTTTCGGCCGAAAGGTAAAGCTAAGTGTTTTGCCGGGGATGTAGGCTCTATCGGCATTGCTTTTATCATACTGTTTTTGCTGGGCAGTGTGATAATCAAAACTACGGATATTACTTGGCTGATATTCTTATTGGTATATGGTGTGGATGGTTGCTTAACTATTGCGCATCGTATTATGTTGCATGAAAACCTAGGGGAGGCTCATCGTAAACATGCCTACCAGATTATGACTAATGAATTAAAGATTGGGCATGTAATGGTGGCATCGTTGTATATGGTTATGCAGTTATTGATTTCTCTTGGATTTATCTATCTCTGTCCCGACACAACGCCTGCTCATTGGATGTATTTGCTGGGGGTATTCACCATATTGACTGTAGCTTACATATTGTTTATGAAAAAGTATTATCATTTGCATGAAGAATATCTCGTATCATTGAAAAATAATAGGTATGGAAATAAATAAAGAATTGCTTGAATCTCTTTGGACTGAGGCAAAAGGAAATGTACGTCTGCGTCAGAACTACGACTTGCGCACTTCTTCTGCCGACAGCAGCCAACGGATGCTCAACGCATTGCTGCCGGAAACAGAAGTGCCTATCCATCGGCATGAGAAGACTGCGGAAACGGTGATATGTGTTGCCGGCAGACTGGAGGAGATTATCTATGAGGAGGTGGACGAATATGTTCACGACACAACTTCTCGCTGTACGGATGTGGTAAGGAAAAAAGGCTTTAAAGAGGTGTCACGCCATGTATTATCTCCTGCAGAGGGCCAATTCGGCATTCAGATACCGGCTGGAGCGTGGCATACCATACATGTGATAGAGCCTTCTGTTATTTTTGAAGCAAAGGATGGCAAGTATGGGGAGGACGGAAGCGAGACTTTAGAGGAGTTTATAGCAAGGCGAGCATCGGAATCGTCAGAAGTGCCAACTTTCTCGAATTCGTTTGGAGACCTTAAGAAAAACATCGAATATCTCATAGGCATGGAACGTCAGTCCGGTGCCATGGATGTTATTTCTCCACTTTATATTGCCCGTACGCTCAATGTGCCTCTTGATAAGGTGGAATCTGCCATGAAGGAAATAGGAATTTACTAATTATACCCCCACTGGAAATAAAAATATGAAAAGAATGAAATATTTAGCTTATTGCGTATGGGTGGCATTTATGTTGACTGCCTGTCAGTCTTACAAAAAGGTGCCTTATCTGCAGGATGCAGAAATGATATTGCATAGCACTCAGGACGAGCAATTGTATGATGCGAAGATTATGCCCAAAGATTTGCTGACGATTGTGGTGTCGTGTACCAGTCCTGAACTGGCGGCTCCCTTCAACCTGACGGTAGCTACACAAAACAATGCCGTTTTGAACTATACTACTACCCAACCTGTGCTGCAGCAATACCTAGTTGATAATGATGGTAATATAAATTTCCCTGTACTAGGTGAACTTCATGTGGGTGGTCTGACCAAGAAAGCAACCGAACAAATGATCGTGGAGAAACTGAAGACTTACATAACGGAGACGCCTGTTGTGACGGTGCGCATGGTGAATTACAAGATTTCTGTGATTGGAGAGGTGGCTCGTCCTGGTACGTTTACTATTTCAAATGAAAAGGTGAACATCCTGGAAGCCTTGGCTATGGCAGGGGATATGACTGTATATGGTTTGCGTAATGATGTTAAGCTGATACGTGAGAAGGCCAATGGTAAGCAGGAAATTATTCCTTTGGATCTGAATAAAGTGGAGACTATTCTTTCTCCTTATTATTATTTACAACAGAATGATATCATATACGTAACTCCTAATAAGGCGAAAGCTCGAAACTCAGACGTGGGAAATAGTACAAGTTTGTGGTTCTCTGCCACTTCTATCCTTGTTTCTATAGCCAGCTTATTGTTTAACATCTTGAAATAAAAAGAAAGAGTTATGAAGGAAGTAAATCAAAACGGGAAGGATCGTGAAATTACTGAGGAACAGATAGATTTTCAGGCATTACTTTTTAAATATATAATTCACTGGCCCTGGTTTGTAGGGGCGGTGTTGTTATGCCTTGTTGGTGCGTGGTTTTATCTGCATTGGGCTACGCCAATTTATAATATTTCAGCCACTGTCCTGATAAAAGATGAGAAGAAGGGTGGAGGCGCAGGACTCTCTTCGGAATTGGAGGATATGGGCTTAAGCGGTCTGATGACTTCTTCCAAGAATATTGATAATGAGTTGGAAGTTTTGCGTTCGAAAACGCTTGTTAAAGAGGTGGTTAATCAATTAAACCTATATATAACTTATGCAGATGAGGATGAGTTTCCTGCTAAAGGTTTATACAAGACGTCTCCGGTACAAGTGAGTTTGACCCCTCAGGAGGCTGAGAAACTAAGTTCTCCGATGGTAGTGGAAATGACACTACAGCCTAAAGGTAGTATGGATGTGAACGTGACTATAGGTGAGAAAGGATATCAGAAACATTTTGAGAAACTGCCTGCTATCTTTCCGACTGATGAGGGAACATTGGCTTTCTTTCAGGAAGTTGATTCGGTAACTCTGCAGGATGGAACGAAAGTTCTTCGGACAGAGAAGAATGTGCGTCATATAACTGCTACTATCAACGAACCGATGAGAGTGGCAAAAAACTATTGTAAGAGTCTGTCTATTGCGCCTACTTCCAAAACTACTTCTGTGGCTGTGATTTCTTTGAAAAACTCCAGTCTGCAACGTGGGCAGGATTTTATCAACCAGTTGCTTGAAATGTATAATCGCAATACGAACAATGATAAGAACGAAATTGCTCAGAAAACAGCTGAGTTTATTGATGAACGTATTAGTATTATTTCAAAAGAACTGGGAAGTACAGAAGCGGATTTAGAAACCTTTAAACGTGATGCAGGTATCACGGATTTGACGAGCGAAGCTCAGATAGCCTTAGCCGGTAATGCTGAATATGAAAAGAAGAGTGTGGAGAACCGTACTCAAATCAGTCTGGTGAATGACTTGCGTAAGTATTTAAGAGGCAATGAATACGAAGTATTGCCAAGTAATGTAGGTTTACAGGATGCCGCCTTGATCGGTGCGATTGAACGTTATAATGAAATGCTGGTGGAACGTAAACGTCTGCTACGTACATCAACAGAGAATAACCCGGCTATTGTGAATCTGGATACGAGTATCCGTGCTATGAAAGCTAACGTACAGGCTACTCTTGAAGGAACCTTGCAGGGGTTGATGATCACTAAATCAAGTCTTGACCGTGAAGCGAGTCGTTATTCCCGTCGTATCAGCAATGCTCCGGGACAGGAACGGGCTTATGTAAGCATCGCCCGTCAGCAGGAAATCAAGGCGGGATTGTATCTGATGTTGTTGCAGAAACGTGAAGAGAATGCGATTGCACTTGCTGCTACTGCCAATAATGCGAAGATCATTGATGAAGCGATAGCTGACGATATTCCGGTATCTCCTAAACGCTCTATGATCTATTTGATTGCATTGGTACTTGGTATTGGAATTCCGGTTGGTATCATCTACTTGATTGAACTGACAAAATTCAAGATCGAAGGACGTGCTGATGTGGAGAAACTGACGAGTGTTCCTGTTGTCGGTGATATTCCATTAACGGAAGAGAAGAATGAAAAGAATGGCTCTATCGCCGTCTTCGAGAACAAGAATAATCTGATGAGTGAAACCTTCCGTAATGTTCGAACCAACCTTCAGTTTATGCTCGATAATGATCAGAAGGTTATCCTTGTAACCTCAACAGTCAGTGGAGAAGGAAAATCGTTTGTTTCGGCAAACCTGGCTATCAGTCTTTCTCTTTTGGGAAAGAAGGTCGTGATTGTCGGACTCGATATTCGCAAGCCGGGACTGAATAAAGTATTCCATCTCTCCAATAAAGAGAAAGGCATTACTCAGTATCTTTCTAATCCTGAAACGGATCTAATGGAACTTGTTCAACCTTCTGATATCAATAAGAATCTGTTTATTCTTCCGGGTGGTTCTGTGCCTCCTAATCCAACGGAGTTGTTAGCTCGTAACGGTCTGGATAAAGCCATAGAAATCTTGAAGCAGAACTTCGACTATGTGATAATGGATACTGCCCCTATCGGTATGGTAACCGATACTTTATTGGTAGGTCGTGTGGCTGATTTGTCAGTATACGTATGTCGTGCCGACTATACTCATAAAGCCGAATATACATTGATCAATGAGTTGGCTATTGAGAAGAAGTTGTCTAAGCTTTGTACCGTAATCAACGGTGTGGACTTGAAAAAGAGAAAATACGGCTATTATTACGGTTACGGCAAATACGGCAAGTATTATGGCTATGGCAAACGTTACGGTTACGGCTACGGTTATGGACAGAAACAGTAAGGGTTGTTTTAGTTCTATAAAGATAGGACAGGATGTGAGGCAGCAGGCAAACCGGGATACATGCCATAATGAAGTGTATATATTTTTTTAGGCTATACCGAAGAACAGGCTGCTGCCACTATTTTGTTTGTCTCCTTCTATAATTTTTCTAACGGCTTTAAATGAAAAAAACAGTTGTTGAGTATATAACTGATACGCTTGAAGATATCCCCAAACAGTCTCTTCAAGAAAATAGAATACGTTTGAACGCTTTCTTTTCAGAACAGGAAACCATTGAAAAGCGGGACGGACGTTATATATTCAGATATGCTTTTTATTCTGTTGAAAATCCCCGGAGATATACCCGACAAAGTTTGTTCAGGGCATACGACCGTTTACCTTCAGAATTGAAAAGTATTCATCCCGGACGCATATCAGATATGGAATATAAAGATGTCGTGTTATACGGTGAGGATTCTACTCCTGTGGCACAAAAACGGTTGGTGGAATATTTGAAAGAGAACAATGGCCTGAAAATTCAATTATCTTTTAATGATAATGATGTGGAGGGGGACTGCAAGGGGCAACAGCCTACGGGTTATCCGGAATTGCAGAAAGCGTTATTCTTCTGTAAAAGGAAGAAGTGTCTGCTCCTGTTCGTTTCCGTACGTGATCTGCTGTCTGATCTCCGCTTTTACGATTTACTGGAGGAATACCGCATTGATTTCCGCAGTATTGACTTCCCCTGGTTCTGCCGTGAGAATTTGCAGTTGATAAAGGCGGTCATGCTGTATGAGAAACTACCTCCGGAATCATGGAAAGAATGACCAACCGGTTACTTTATATTGAAAAATATGTGCAGGTCCCTAACTTCATGCCACAGGTGTGAATCCCTCCTGCACATACTGTTGGCCAGAGGGGAAGTACAGCGGTATACCTTTTGACCAATGCCCTCATATCGGATAAATTCCGGTATGTTTTTTTACCCCATATATCAACTGTCTGTGAAGATCGTTGGTATATTTTTACTAATTGCAAGTAGTCACTTTAGACCGTCCTGATTGGATTCTCTAAATTTCTAGTTTCGCTACGAATTGTCGTTATACCCCCCTTAACTGTTATTAATAACGTACATCTTTGAAATAAAACGTGTATGGACATTGCCTTTCAATTTCTAATCATTACATTTGCATAACAATTGGAAGAAAGGAGAAATATAATGAGATACCTTAACCCTAAAGCTGACCTTACTTTTAAACGTGTATTTGGTGAACATCCCGATCTGGTGATGAGTTTCCTCAATGCTCTGCTTCCCCTGCAACGGGAAGAATATATTACTGATATAGAGTATCTTCCCTCTGAAATGGTGCCTGATAATCCCCTGCGTAAGAACAGTATTGTCGATGTCCGCTGCAAGGACAATAAAGGCCGTCATTTCATCGTGGAAATGCAGATGATATGGTCGCCGGAGTTCAAGCAGCGTGTACTTTTCAATGCCTCGAAAGCATACGTCCGGCAAATGGGGTCCGGTGAGAAATATGATCTGCTGCAACCTGTTTATTCCCTGAATCTGGTCAATGATGTTTTCGAACCCGATCTTGAGGAGTACTACCACTATTACCGTATGGTCCATGTCGAACATTCCGAGCGGGTGATAAACGGTCTTCAGCTGGTGTTTGTTGAACTGCCGAAGTTTACTCCCCACACTTATAGTGAAAAGAAAATGGAGGTCCTGTGGTTGCGTTATCTGACGGAAATCGATGAAAAAACGACCAAAGTACCCGAAGAACTGCTTGAGAATCCTGAAATAAAAAAAGCTGTGACAGTATTGGAAGAATCTGCCTTTACACCGGAACAGTTATTGGGTTATGAGAAGTTTTGGGATATCATCAGTGTGGAGAAAACACTCATAAGTAGTGCGGAAAGAAAGGGTCTTGAAAAAGGCAAAGCAGAAGGGCGTATAGCAGAAAAATATGAAATCGCCCGTAACATGAAATCTGCCAATATTCCCATCGAATCTATCATGCAATTCACCAACTTGTCTAAAGAGGAAATCGAAAAACTGTAATGCCGGTTAGCTTAATAGTTCTTAGGAACAAAAAAAAACTAAGGAGAGATAGCAAAAATTCTCTCCTTTTTTCTCATTAAAACATCAACTTCATTACCACCTTCTCCGGTTGCGCTGTGATCTTAACTTTCTTTACCTGGTCCGCCCCAAGCATTACAGCCGAATTCCTGTAACACCCTATAAATTCTCTTTTCGGCATGAAAAACGTGTACCCGAAAGGAACTCCTCCCCAGTAATCCGGTATCCTAAAACCATTAAAACTATGCCCGGTGATAATGTTGGCATCAATATTATAGATCAACTTTGGATCATAATTCAGCCAGTCTATTTCCCCCTCCCTGTACTTACGGAGAAATGTCAGTTCCAATGTTTTCCCCGATACTTCTCTGACCTTAAATTTGACTCCACCGGCATTAAAGACCTTATCCAGATCCGCCTGAACAGCATTTTCTATCTCATTGACTCCTAGTGTACCCAAATCATACACCTTACTCATCATAAATATTTTCTTCTTCATATTACTCCAGGTCTCTTTCAATTAATATTTTAACTTTCCCTGTTTCCCCAGTCTGTATATAGATTACACTCGATATCCCCAAAGCTGTCAGAGCTTCATTATACCAGTTTCCAATCCACTGGACCTGTACAAACAGGTTCTTGTCTTCATCCGAATACAACTTATTATCCCTTCTTGCCTCTTCTATGATATCCTCCTCCTCTACATTCAATATGTCGGCTGCAATAAGAATGGACATGTATTTGGTATCATCCGCTTGTGGTATCTCCTCTGAATAGGTGTAAAGCAGATACAATGCATCCTCAAAACTGCTGATCTTGTGTCTGCTCAAGTTTCTGGTCTGTATTCTTGTATCAAGCATCAGTTCTACAACGGAATATGAAAAGTACTCCTCATTGCCCGTATAGTATTTCTTCAGCTCGTTCTCATCCGTGAAACTCAGGATAGCGAGGTCCCGTAATGGCATGCGTGTTAGTTTAGGCAGTACCGTTTTTCCGTCCGGGGTTATATAGTTCTCGCTGTCTATGTCCTTCACACGGTTATAATCATTCTCTTCAATCGTACCTTTATAAATTATTTTCTTCATGGTCGTTTGGTTTAGTTTTCTGTGAATAAATGGTTAGTGTAATTCCGAACTCGTTTTGCAGATACTTAGTCAGCCCGTCATATGCGTCAACCCTTTTTCGGTTACGTGGCATCATATCGAGTGCTTCCTTCAGTGTAATCTTGATACAGAGTCCGGTTATAAAAGAGTTTCCGAACTTCTCCTTGAGTGCTGTAATATCTTGCTCGTACTTCTCATTATGCTTGCTTCCCGTTTTTTCGTTTACATCAGGACCAGAAGCTTTCTTTCCAACCTGACGCTTCAGTGACTCCTCTGGAGGACCACCAAAGAATAAATTCATAATACTCCACATAGCAGATATGCTGTTTTTCATCATTAGTTAGGAATTGGCGGGATACCAAGAGCGTTTTGTCATTTTTTTAAAGTGAGAAGAAAAAGAAAAAATAAAGAGTACCTTCCGCCATTGTACTCCCTTTGCTTCTTGATCAGTATGATAGTTCAAGTAGTAGGATACTTTTGGTTTCAGGTACTCTTCATGTGTGAGTATTGTTTCTTCTCTGATAAGGCTATGGAGTGATTGGGAGCGTATTTGTATTATGTTCCCGTATTTATCTCATCCAGCAATAAGCATTTGCCTTAACCTCCACTTTTGTGAATTTCTCCAGTTCCGCCTTTAACATCTTCACTTCATTTGCAGTCGGTTCGGGAAGGGTAATATCATACCGTGAGTTACGACCGATATTCACCTGCTGTGGAGAACACATACCGACCAGTTCCATCAGTTCTGCCAGATCAAATTGCATCAGGGGCTCACAGGTTACATAGGTTGGGATGCCATAGTTGGCGATCCTCTGCATAGCAACCGCACGTTCCTGAGGTACCGGAGTATTCCGCATTATATCCGGATAAAAACGGTTCGTCTCAATGGTGGTGCAAAGAACGGATTTCTTCATAACCGGATGATCCATATATTCCAAAAAACGGGCGGGATTCTTTGACTGGAAGAGATACCAGTTATCAAAATCGTCACAATAGTCCAGTACCTGCTCAAGCCACTCTGACGGAACATTAGCCGCCCATTCGTCCGTACTGCTGCCTACAAAGATAAAGTTGCCTTCACCCAGGTTCACTTTCAATTCCTTCAGCTCCAGACGCAAGGGAGAAAGAGGACGGTTACGTTTCATAAAACAATAAGGACAGGAGTGTTCACACTCGCCTTTCAACGGGTTATATGTATGTGAAACGAAAGCATACATATTCCCTGTACTTTTATTCAGTGCCATACCGGTTATTTTTTTAAGTTTGTTAATAAATTGTTGTCTGTCGCAATCATTCTGCTGCATTTATATTTTCATTTTTTTGCTTCTGTACCGCATACGTTCACATCCGAATATATTATGGGTGTAAGCGTATTCGACTATTTCCGTTATATCAAAGCCTGGGATAAGTTCTTCTATAAATGCCTTTGCCTTATCCGGCTCAACACCGGCCTTACATAAGATACCGGCATAGGACATCGCTGTATTATTCCTGCCATTGCTCAAAGATTTCCCGTTCCATGTTTTCCTCAGTATCCGGATAATGCTGTCATCAGAAATGACTTGCCTGTTTAATTGGTTCAGAAAACCTTCCACCCAGGATTCGTCCCGTACCAGAACTGGCTCTCCTTGCACATCCCTGATAACGGTTTCTGTCATCGTATTTGGTATGACAGGTTCCGGTGTTGACGGTACAAAGTGAAAGGGGATTGGATTTGGATTCTTCCATAAGTCCGGATCATAGGATAGATAATTCCCTCTGGCCAGGTCTGTGGTACTGTTATCTATCCAGGGGCAATCAAACATCTTTAGTAATTGCCCGTATAGGTCATAGTGATAAAGCGGCTCACAGTTATCGTGGATGATGATCGCTTTGTACCCCGTTCCGCCGGGAGTAACAAAACAGGCATAAACATATGGAAATCCCTGTAACCACCTGACAAAATCCGGCATATCATCCACCCCGATATGGTCAAAATCAAGGGCTGTATAGGAAGAATAGACTGTGCACTCATTTTTATGCCTGGACTTGAAGGTTCCATTCCATGTAACTACGGGGAGAAGGGCTTTCTTCCTGTTTCTCTCGTCCTTGCTCCCGGCATTTCTGACGGCTTCCACTTTGTCCTTTAGATGAAAATAAGTGTCATCCCGGATAATTTCCAGCAGCTTGTCCACGTCATATTCCTGCGGTTGGTTTACATCGGTGATTCTGGGAAACAGGGAGACTTTCTTTCGTGCATGTGAGATAATTTTGAACATTGCTGTCACTGTCCTTTTGGTCCTAATGGTCTTCTCTTTACAAGTCAGATAGCCGGTAATATCGGAGGCACTCGGTTTACCCTGTATACCCAGGTCATGATAGATTCCCCGAAGGATTTGCTTTACTTCCGATCTTGTATATTCACCGCCCGCTTTCAGTACATTCATCAGTCGACCGGCGATTTCATTCCTGGGCAATAATCTCATGGGAACCGGGGCAAGAGTTTTTTTTATGTAATTCTCCCGCCAGTATGAGTTCTCAAAGCCCTCCCTTCCCAGGGCATCGTAGTAATCCTTGTATTTCCTTTCGATGAAATTGCATTCCTCCAGAAGCAGCGGGGCATTTTCATGCAGGTCACAATACATCCTGGCCTTTCTGTCGAACCGGTTGTCCATGTTCCATTCGGTGAAGATCCTTTGTATCTCCGGATTATTGCTGTCGGCAGCCTTTGTCACATTCACCCCGGCTTTCAATGCACGGTACATGGAGAAATCGTTATTATAGATCATGTTTGTCACTTCCCAGGCTCTCCTGTCTGCTATCTCCAGAATTTCATTTTCAACGACACATACTCTGCCATTACTATCCCTGACAATGCAACAGTAGTGGTCCTTATGCCCATACTTTCTGATCGTGTCTTCCATCATTTGGAGCATTTCATTCTTATAGGGGACGACCGCATAGTTCTTAATCTGTCTTTGGGTCTTCTCCTTCTTTTCCCTGACCGCTTCCTCAAGTGCCTGCCGGTCCACCCTGGATTCCCTGGTGTTGAAATAAAGTGTGGCTGAATTCCGGAAAGGGTTCTCTTCCAGCCTTTGCCGTCCTATTATTTGTTGCAGGTCCACCGATACATCCACGGTCATGCTGCTGATACGGGGATTGGCGAAGATATATGAATAGGCGTTGGTTGAATAGAAGTCGGCACCTATATATACAGTGGAGGTACAGAAAGTGAACATTTTGTGAAGCTCTCCTTTTTGTGGGATATCTCCGATCCTGAATTTCATGCCCGTCTCCCGTGAGAGTTCGTCCAGTTTCCTGATATTCTCCGGTTTTGAGGAACAGATGATATTGGCTTCTTCCGGACGTATGTTGTTTTCCAGTATGATCTTTTTTATCTCCGAAATGCTGTTGATATAGAATACGGCTTCCCCGGCAATAAACTTCCCACCGTCCACCAGAATTGACTTGCCGTTTCCTTTCCGATAGTCATCCACCAGTCGGGCACACAGGCTGGCAACGGATTTTCTGGACTTGATCACTTCCACTTCCGGAATTTGTGTCATGTTCGCGGGCCACAGGAGTTCATACACTGTCAGACCTCCGAATTGTCCGGTCATCTCCAGATAGGATTCAAGAAACGGTGTGGCGGAGAGATAAACTACGGTGGAGAACATTCCGAGTATCATGCTGAATTCATACTCTGTTGTCGCTTTGTACTGGCAGTCACAGAATATGGACTGGAATTCATCCACAACGACGATCCACTCCTGCAGGCATTCTCCCGAACTAACCAGAACTTCCACGATTTTCCCGAGTGAATCGTAGGTAGTCAGTATCTTTCTTCCACCGGATTGTATGTATCTGCCCAGTTCGTCATTGAAGGCAAGAATATCCTTTCCCGTATTGTCCGTATTCTCAAAATATCTCTTCTTATCCCCCTGGTAACGGTACAGATGCAGATTGTCGGAGAGATGCTGGGAATACTTGTTATAGAGCAGATGCTTTCTGGGACTGGCTAATATGACTTTCCTGCCTGATCTTAGATAGGCTTCGGTAGCTCCGCATCCGCATATACGTTTGTTTAGAATGTAATGTTGTCCTTCCGGCAGCAGGGTATCCCATAAGTCGTGCCAGTCTGAAAGGTATCTGATCCCCTCAGGGACATTTAATGTAATTTTATGCATTGTTTCACTTTTAAGATTAATGGGGTAAGTCGGAGACAGAGGGTATACGATAGTAGAGAGTATGTAATACATAACCGGTAGGATAATGTAGATGTTATAAAATATACTACAAAAAATGTACTTCTATTATAAAATGTACACGATTTGCACACTTTTTTATAACACTTTATCTCCCTTCGGGGAGTTATGTATGTCACTTCACTACGTTCCTTTACTCTTTGCCTCCAGCTAACCCCGGTTATACAAAATTTATGGTTCATCTGTATTTTTATCCGAATCGCCCTTTGTTTTTTGTGAGTGTATATTTAGGGTTACTCCGAAAGTGCGTAACAGGTATTTCTTTAATCCCAAGTATGCTTCGATCTTTGGATAATCCCTTTCACATATGCCTCGGAATTCTTTGAGGGACACATTAATGACCAACCCTTCATGTAGATCGTATCTCTCCTGTAATCTCTTGATATCTTCCCGATATCTTCTGGGTATTCTCTGTGGAACTGTTTTTTCGCTGACATCAGGACAATCCCTTACCTGACGGTCTGATATAGAGCTATTGTTCTTATCTGACAATATTATATTTTTTGTTTTCATACATATATCAAGCTTTCGGGGGATTTGAACGGCGAAACAGACATTTTTATTAGAAAGGTACATATTTGAAAATATTGGGAGTTATTTGATTTCAGAATAGAATGTGATGAATCATGTTATTGGCTGTTTATCCCAATGTTTATATCAAAAGCTTCCCATGATGAAACCTTTTTACTCTATATATGTTACCACTTTATTAGGTAAAATAGTGTTCTGTTTTTATTGCAGCTCTCCGATGAAGAAAAATAAAAGGATGAAAAGTAAACTTATCTGTCATTCTTTCGAGAAATAGATGTGAACTGGAGCAAGCCTTGCTTTCATTAACTTAGTATTTGGAGAGTTTGTAACTTTTGAAAATGCATTGGCATATCTCACCGGGACATTTGGATTACATGGAATAACTGTGGTGGGTATAAAGGGAATGGTGGAGAGTAACTATCGAGCTAATCATTGTAAGTTTGGTAATTACCGGATGAATCTCCTGTAAAGAAGAAAACAGGGAATACGAAGACAGAAGTTAAAGGGGAATGGATAATAGCTGTAGAAAGAAAATAAGAAGGAGACATAAATTTATCTCCTTTATTTTTGTATTTTCTACTAAAAAAGAGTGTTGTATAGGAAAAAAGTTCTATTTTTGCATTGTTGATTAATAGTTGATTAATCAATGTTTTTAGAGATCTGTAACAAATTGATAGGTACAGTGTTCTGTCAAATTATCAAGGATATTCCGGTTCTGAAGGTCGTGCGTTTGAATCGCACCGGGGTCACATGGAAATCCCTTGATAATCAGCAATTATCAAGGGATTTTTGTATCTATATACCTTCTTCTTAGCTTCTTGATACTTGTAGTCCCTTGTCAGAAAGTGTCATTTCAACAAAGCGTGCACGCGGGTTAGGGGCGTGCTCGGTCAGTATCCGGCGGATATGTCCTGCTGCTTGCGGATCTTTAGCTACCATATATAAGTAACCGCCACCGCCTGCACCGGGTAATTTATATCCTAACGTATAATCTTTAATTTGTTCGATAATGGCTGCTACCGCCGGTGGATTCGTACCCGAGTCCAATGCTTGATTTTGTATCCAGCTTTTGCCGATGAGATTGCCGAAAGTGTCGAAATTGCCACGTAAAATAGCCTCGTTCATATCCATCGCATGGGCTTTCATCTCTGCCAATAAACTAAGATGCATTCCGGAGTTAAGGAACATGGAGCTGACTATTTCAGCCAGGATTCCTTTTGCTGTACGGGTGATACCTGTATAGTAAAGCAGGTGGCAGTCCCGGTATTCCGGTTGCACAAAGAGTTGGTCGGGCAACCAACGAACCAATGGATGCTGTCCAAAGCCGGATTCGGACTGTAACAGTTTTACACCGGGAAATACACCGCCGTATTGATCTTGCCATCCGCCGCCGGTGGTAAGCAATTGCTCCAATACCAGTGTATAATTGCAGATATCGTTCTTGTCCCATGCCAGTCCGCAGAAGTCATTGATAGCTCCGAGTACGGTAGATGAAAGGATAGAACTGGTGCCTAGTCCCGAACCTGCCGGTATTGCGGCTAATAAGGTGATTTCAAGTCCTGAGCCGAAAGCTTTCAGGTGCTCTTCCAGTGATGCGTAAGATTCCGCTGCGAATAACGGAGCGAATCCTGCCAAGGTAAGTGCTGCCTTTGGAATGGAGAAAGGTGAACCGACTTTTTTGTAATCCTGTAGTTCCTCGTAGCTTCTGATAACTTCCATGGCTCCCATATCAATAGAACGAAGTACGATATGGAATTCCGGACATGGCTTGACGTATACTTGCAGCGGAGGCTGTCCGTTCAGTTCAATGGCCAGATTGACTACACTTCCTCCTGAGTAGAGAGAGTAAGGAGGAGTGTCTGTCCATCCTCCTGCAACATCAATGCGCACCGGGCTTCGGGCCCATACTATCTGATCTGAGTAAACATTGAGTTTCGGATGGTTCGTTTTTCCGGCAACGGCTTCCAGTAGCCCGTCACGGAGTAGTTGGAAGGCAGCTTGTTCTTCTTCCTTGTAGTTGTCATTGCCTTGCAGTTTCATGATGCGTGCCCGGAGCATCCGGTTATGTATACGCAGCATGGGGGCGGAATCTTCCTTCAAGATAGCAGGAACATCCAGGTTGAACCGGATAAATTCATTGGCAGCATCCTGCAAATCAAGTTGATAGAATACACTCTTTTCGTAATTGGCGGACAAGCCTTTCCAGTTATCTTTGCGGAAGGCATTGCGCTGTGCATAAAGGCGTTCCAGATTAGCCTGTGCCGATATCTCGTCAGCAGAAAGTTTTTCAGCTTTCAGCCATAGCTCTTTTCCTTCTTTTAATTGTGGTTCGGATATCATCCAGCGTACTACTATGCCAAGTTCTTCGACAGAAGTCATTACGGGGAAAATAGAGGCTGCTTGCAGGTCATCTGTACGTCCTTTTATTTCTTCCCGGCTGATTCCTCTTTCTCGCATCCAATGTGTGAAAGACATTCCCAGATAGGTCGTTGAATCGTTGCTTATCGCCCCTTTGAATACATCGTCCAGTCCATAAGGACGTGCGACAAAACCTGTTTCTCCCATGGGAACGATATCGATGCAGATTCCGTCCGGCACACCTATATTCCAGTGATTTTCGGGAACCCCTGTGATAATCTGGCGAGAACCTAATTTCCATCCTTTTCCTACGTGGCTGTTTTCGATCCATAAATTGGCATTTTCCGCAGACAGCTCCACCTTTGTAAGTGAGTTCTGGATAAAGATGGCAGGGTTCGGTTTTACTTTCCGGTGCATGATACGTCTTTGGTCACGGACTTTATCCTGTATGGCTAGTGTAGAAGAAATCAGTTCCCGGCTTGTTCCGAAATGATAAAACTCTCCTCCGGGTAAAGGCAGGATAGCTACCGATAATTTATTTACTTCGTCGTCTGCCGTTTTAGGATGTTCTCCCAGTGCTAGACCGTAATCTGAATATAAGTCGTAGTAACTGATATCATTCGTACCTTCTTTCAATGACCGTTTCATCAATACCTCCACGGCACGGTCACTTAATATCCAGATGCCGATGTCCATCAGGAAAAGATGGGTCTTGGACAATCCTTCCAATTCCTCCAGCGAAGGTTTTTGCAGCATGAAGTCAAGTACTTCCGGTTTCTTGCGATCCGATACGAATACACCGTGGTGAGTAGCTAATGAAGGATTCACCCATAAGCCATAACATACGACATCTACATTCGGTATGTCTTGCAATGGTTTCTCCGAACGGATATATACATCTCCGCTGGCTATCAATGTATTCAAGCCTTCCGGAGCTTGTTTCATGAGTCTTTCGTACAGAGGAAGTTGTAATGACAGTAGATTCTGCCCCAGCTTTTGTCCTCTTTCCCAACTGAAAACAGGTATCGGAGTCAATATTTTACCCGAAGGAGCATAGCCGGGCAAACGGCGGCTCTGTCCTCCTGCATGCAACAGGATTCTTTTCTCGCTTCCAATCCATTTGCTGAAACTATCTTCCGGTGCAAAGGCTTGATGGCAGGCCTGCAATAACCAGGTTGTTCCACCGCCGGAACCTAACTTACTGCCTACGGGGTCTGATGTACAAAACCAGTCGGTATGATTTACTCCTTCCAGTTGATGGAAACTGTGAATCAGGTTGGGAGGTAAAGATAATAACTTTTGCATAATAGAATCGGTGTTTATTGGTTTATAAAAGAATCGTATCCCAACTATCGCAGAGTGCCTGCATAGAAGGGAACAACAGATCGGCTCCTGCATCCAGCAATACTTGCCCGTCCAGAGGGCCTGTATTTACCGCGATTGTGAAGATGCCTGCCTTATGTCCTGCTTCCACACCCAATGGTGCGTTTTCTATCACTACTGCTTCGTCCGCTTTCAGGTCCCCTTTTTTCAGAGCCATCAGATAAGGTTCCGGATGAGGCTTACCGTATTTTACGTCGAAAGCGGTAACCATCAGTTCCTTGTGAAACATACCGGGAAAGTTGTGTTCCAAACGTTCCAGCAATGAAAGCTGTCCCGAACCGGTGACTACCATGGACGTTAGTCCTTCGCTTTTTATTTTCTGCAAGAGTTCCCACGCACCGGGCATACGCTCTGCTTCCGGGTAAGAATTAAACAGGATACTTTTTTCTTTATATATACTTTCTATTTCTTCTTGTGTGGCTTCTTTGCCCAGTTCGCGTTGAAATACAATGTTGATAGTCGATGCTCCCGTTCGTCCTTCGTGCATATAAGCTTCTTCCCGGCTCAGATTCAGACCGTGAGTTTTCATTACCTGATGCCAGGCTTCGGAGTGGTAGGGCATGGAATTAAAGAGTACGCCGTCCATATCGAACAGGACGGCTTTCAGTTTCTTTTTCATAATTGGGGTTAGATGGAATCTGTTTGATATTTATTCTTTTTTCAGCAGATCTTTCAGTTCAGACACGGTGATTACCACATCGTGCTGATCTTCCGATTGTTTGCCGATATATCTGTAAACTATGTTTCTATTACAATTCACGCAGCATTTGATGAAGAGCTGGGTGGGAAGATCCGTCTGATTGGCTAAGGTGCCTACAATCCCTTCTTTCACTTCTTTGGCATTGGCTTTGATCTGGCTCATTTCACACAAATCTTCATCGACACGGCAGATATATATCACCGATTCATCGCTGAGTTCAATCTTTTCGATGACTACTTCTTCACTTGCCTTCATCGGAAATTGCAGGTTTGCCATCTGTATCTGTGATTCCAGTTTGGCCAGATCACTTTCAGAAGCATTGACATCTGCATTGAGAATGTTTTTGATTTCATCTGTTGTCAGTTCGCAAACTACCTGCTCTCCTGAATCTTTTCCTATATATATCATCTGCAGACCTGCTTTGCACTTAACAACAAGGTCCAGCAATGTTTTTACTTCTTTTGTCGGATTCTGGAACATGATTTTCATCGAAGTCTTCATGCTTTCCGGATTTTTCTGCAATGCTTTGATGTTGGCAGTCTCTTCATTCAACTGGAAGGTGTATACTACGTTTTCTCCGTCGTAAACGATGCTGGTGATTTTGCCGGCCTCTCCCATGTCCATCGGACATTGCTTGTTGGCTACTTCAATGGCAGCTTTAAGTTTGACTTCCTGGCAACCGGTAGTTAACACAATCAGTAATGACAAACTGATAAACAACATCGCTGCATTCGAGCTTCTTATTAATTTTTCCATTGTTCTTTATATTTAGAATTTAAGATAAAGAGAGATATACGAAGCAAAGATAGTCATAAAAAATGAGAGATATGGCAGAATGGGGGAGATAGTTGTTGGTTAGGATTTTGGATGATTCATCGTATGATAATTTGTCGTTTAGAAGATAATATGTATTTTTGTAGCATGATAAAACGAGTCGATAGCATGAAAAAAAGAGTATTGTTTCTGCTGCCATTGTTTCTAGGTGCTTGTTCGGATAGCGGAGAAAGCCCTGTTATCACGATAGAAAAGCTATATGTGAAAGTAGATCAGGGCGATGGAGAAACCAGTCGCGAAGATTATGCGAACCGAATGAGCGAATTGCCTGCTTTGAAAGTAGGAGATAAGGTGGACGCATTTTTGTCTTTGGATGGGAACGGAGCTGAACTGAAAGCTTTCCAGCTTCAGAATGGTGAAGAGATGAAGACTGAACTCCGTTATGAAAAAACGGAAGTTACTACCGAAGGAAATCTGACAGACGAAGAAAAAGGACAGTTACGCTTTAAAGATGGCGTGACAAAGACTAAGGTGCTGGTTCATGCCACTATTGAGCATGTAGATAAGAATGGTGACGTACAATTATCTTTTTATCTGTCTTCAAAAGCGGAGTGTGAAGGAGCGCAGGAAGTGATTGACTTAAGAACAGAAGTAAAGGAGGAAAAATAAACCCCGAAAAGGAGTGAATCACTTTTACGTTACGAAGGAAATATAATAAAAGAAGCGATCTCGGAGAGGTCGCTTCTTTTATTATATGATTTAGGATATTACAGTCTTGCCTGGATAGCTTTTGACTCTTCTTCGTATCCCGGTTTGTTCAGCAAAGCAAACATATTTTTCTTGTATGCTTCCACGCCCGGTTGGTTGAACGGATTCACGCCCAGCAGATAACCGCTGATACCGCATGCCTTTTCGAAGAAATACAGCAGGCCGCCGATATTATATTCGCTCAGTTCCGGAAGAACGATGCGCATATTGGGTACACCGCCGTCTACGTGAGCCAGTTGAGTTCCCAGTTCTGCCATCTTGTTCACTTCGTCTACCCGTTTGCCTGCCAGGAAGTTCAGGCCGTCGAGGTTAGCTTCGTCAGATGGAACTTCCAGTTTGTGGTTCACCTTATCTACAGAGATAACTGTTTCGAAGATAGAACGTTCACCTTCCTGAATCCACTGTCCCATAGAGTGGAGGTCAGTAGAGAAGTCTACGGCTGCAGGGAAGATACCTTTGTTATCTTTACCTTCAGATTCTCCGTACAGTTGCTTCCACCATTCGCTTACATAGTGCAGTTTCGGGCAGAAGTTGACAAGGATTTCAATTTTCTTGCCGTTTCTGTACAGCTCGTTACGGGTAGCAGCATAGATGGCAGCAGGGTTTTCGGCAAACGGAACGTCAGAGCCGCATGCTTTTTCCATATCTGCAGCACCGGCAACCAGTTTGTTGATATCGAATCCTGCCACTGCAATCGGCAGTAAACCCACCGGAGTCAATACAGAAAAACGTCCGCCTACGTTGTCCGGAATGATAAAGGTTTTGTATCCTTCCTTGTCGGCAGTAACGCGTGCGGCACCTTTCCTGGCGTCTGTGATGGCAACGATTACTTTTTTGGCAGTTTCTTTACCGCGCTGGTCTTCGCATTGTTTTTTCAACAGGCGGAAAGCAAGCGCCGTTTCGGTGGTAGTTCCTGATTTGGAAATATTGATAACACCGAATTTCTTGTCTTTCAGATATTCAGTAAGTTCGTACAGATAGTCTTCGCTGATGTTGTGTCCTGCGTAGATCATAACAGGAGCAGTTTTCTTTTCCTGCAGCCAAGTGAAGCTGTTGGACAGCGCTTCGATTACAGCACGTGCGCCCAGATAGCTACCACCGATACCTGCAACGATCACTACTTCACAGTTGTCTCTCAATACTTTTGCAGTAGCGTTCAGGTCAGCCAGATGTTCGTCGCTGATAGAAGAGGGAAGGTGCAACCATCCTAAGAAGTCGTTTCCTTTTCCTGTTCCTTTTTCCAGCATTTCCTGTGCGGCTTTTACCTCGGCTTCATAAGCAGAAACCTTCTCTTTGGAAATGAATCCAAATGTTTTTTCAATGTTCAAGCTAATCATATCTATAAGTTTTGAGTTATTCTTATCTAAAAGAATCAGTTAGCAATTTAATCTCAATCATTGGTGAGATGCGTTCGTACAAGATGTTGTACACGGCATCCAGTATCGGCATGTTGACATGGTGATGCTTGTTGATTTCTTTGATACACTTCGTACCGTAGTAACCTTCCGCGATCATTTCCATTTCAATCTGCGCACTTTTTACAGAATACCCTTTGCCTATCATCGAACCGAAGGTGCGGTTGCGGCTGAAGTTGGAGTATCCCGTCACTAATAAATCTCCTAAATAAACAGAATCATCCACATTTCTGTTCAGCGGGTGTACCGTATTCAGGAAACGGTTCATTTCCTGGATTGCATTTGAAATCAGTACAGCCTGGAAGTTGTCACCGTATTTCAGTCCGCTGCAGATACCGGCAGCGATGGCATATACGTTTTTGAGTACCGAACTGTATTCGATACCGGCTACATCGTCACTGACAGAGGTCTTGATGAAGCTGCTTCCCAGTCGGCGGGCGAAGATGCGCGCTTTGTCTTTGTCCGGGCAGGCGATGGTTAGATAAGAGAGGCGTTCCAGAGCTACTTCTTCTGCGTGGCAGGGACCTGCCAGTACAGCGATATTTTCGGGTGGTACACTATATTCTTTCGTGAAATATTCCGATACGATTACGTTGTCATCGGGTACGATTCCTTTGATAGCTGTGATAATGAACTTGTCCTTGATCTTCGTTTTCAGTTTCTTCAGATGAGCTTTCAGATAAGGAGAGGGGGTGACGAAAATCAGCGTATCCGATTCCTTCACAACATCATTGATGTTAGAACTGAAAGTGATACGCTTCGTGTCGAACTTCACCCCTGTCAGATAGGCGGGATTATGTCCAAGCCTCTTGAAATCAGCAATACGGTCATCTCGTCGCATATACCAATTGATAGAGTCTTCCTGAGCCAGACACATCTTTGCGATTGCTGTAGCCCAACTTCCTCCGCCCATTATCGCTATCTTACCGGGTAGTTTCATTTCTTTAATTAAAAATTAAGAATGAAGAATGAAGAATTATGAATGAAAAGCCGAAACGATTCTCCATTCTTAATTCTTCATTCTTAATTTATTTAAGTTTATTTATCCACTCGGTCACGTCGTTCACGCTTGGATTGTTCAGTTCTAATTTGTATTTTTTATTGATGCCGCAAATGTCCTGGTGTAGCTTTTGCGGATTGACATCTTTCATTTCTTCCACCGTATTGTATCCGGCTTTCTGGATTACCGGAACCCAGTCTTCTGCAATTCCCAGTTCCATGTATTTAGAAGCCGCGTCTTTTTTCACTACTTTTTCCGGACGCATTTGCGGGAAGAACAATACTTCCTGAATAGTGGTCTGTCCGGTCATCAGCATTACCAGACGGTCGATTCCGATACCGATACCTGATGTAGGAGGCATACCGTATTGCAGAGCACGCAGGAAGTCCTGATCGATAATCATTGCTTCATCATCTCCCTTGTCAGCCAGACGCATCTGTTCTTTGAAACGTTCTTCCTGATCGAGCGGATCATTCAATTCCGAGTAAGCGTTGGCTAGTTCTTTACCGTTTACCATCAATTCGAAACGTTCGGTCAGTCCCGGTTTAGAGCGGTGCATCTTCGTCAGCGGAGACATTTCAACCGGATAGTCAGTGATGAAAGTCGGTTGTATATAAGTGCCTTCGCAGAATTCGCCGAAGATTTCGTCGATCAGTTTGCCTTTGCCCATCGTGTCGTCGATTTCTTCCATCTTCAGCTCTTTGCAGACCTGACGGATTTCTTCTTCGCTCTTGCCGTTGAGGTCGTATCCTGTCTTTTCTTTGATAGCGTCCAGGATAGGCAGACGGCGGTAAGGAGCTTTAAAGCTGATTGTCTTTCCGTCTACAACGGTTTCGGTGCTTCCGTTCACGGCGATACAGATGCGTTCCAGCAACTTTTCAGTGAAGCTCATCATCCAGTTGTAGTCCTTGTACTGTACGTAAAGTTCCATACAAGTGAATTCGGGGTTGTGGGTTCTGTCCATTCCCTCGTTACGGAAGTTCTTTCCTATTTCGTATACACCTTCAAATCCTCCCACGATCAGTCGTTTCAGATAAAGTTCCGTTGCGATGCGCAGGTAGAGGTCTATATCCAGTGAGTTATGGTGAGTGATGAACGGACGTGCGCTTGCTCCGCCGGCGATGGATTGCAGGATCGGAGTTTCTACTTCCGTATATCCGGCTTCGTCGAGGGCGTTGCGCAGTGTTCTCACTACGGTGGCACGCTTTTCGAATGTCTCTTTGATGCCTTCGTTTACTACCAGGTCCACATAACGTTGGCGATAACGGAGTTCGGGATCTTCAAAAGAGTCGTAAGCTACGCCGTCTTTATATTTTACGATAGGCAGCGGTTTGATAGACTTGGCAAGTACGGTCAGTTTCTTGGCATGGATACTGATTTCGCCCATTTGTGTACGGAACACGAAACCTTCGATACCTACGAAGTCACCTAAGTCGAGCAGGCGTTTGAATACAGAGTTATATAATTCCTTGTCTTCTCCCGGACAGATGTCGTCACGTGTAATGTATACCTGTATACGACCTTTAGAGTCCTGCAGTTCGATGAACGAAGCCTTGCCCATCACGCGGCGGCTCATAATACGGCCCGCTACAGAAACCTGACGCGGTTCGTCTTCATCTTTGAATTCTGCTTTTATATCAGTAGAGAAAGCATTGGTTACATACTCTGCAGCGGGGTACGGATCGATACCCATTGCACGAAGCTCATTCAGACTATTGCGCCGAATAATTTCCTGTTCACTTAGTTCTAATATATTCATTTCGTTATGTATTAACTCAATTTTGGAGGCAAAAATACGAAACTTTTCTCATATATCCTGTAATCCGTCTCTTTTTTGTATCTTTGCGCCCTCAAAACAATAGGTATGACAGGACAAAAGACACCCACTGCGCTGGGTACGGAAAAGATCGGGAAGCTTTTAATGCAGTATGCCATTCCGGCAATTATCGCCATGACGGCGTCTTCTCTTTATAATATGGTAGATAGTATTTTCATCGGTCACGGGGTGGGGGCAATGGCTATTTCGGGGCTGGCACTTACGTTTCCGCTGATGAACCTTGCGGCGGCTTTCGGTTCGCTGGTAGGTGTGGGAGCGGCTACACTGGTATCGGTGAAGCTGGGACAGAAAGATTATGATACGGCACAACGGGTGCTTGGCAATGTGCTGGTATTAAATATTATCATCGGACTGGCTTTTACGGTTCTTACCCTGATTTTCCTCGATCCGATTCTTTACTTCTTCGGGGGAAGTGAGGCGACTGTCGGCTATGCCCGCGACTATATGGTGGTTATCCTCTGGGGAAATGTCATCACTCATCTATACTTGGGCCTGAATGCGGTACTTCGTTCCGCAGGGCATCCGCAGAAGGCGATGTATGCCACGATTGCTACCGTGGTCATTAATACGATACTCGACCCTATTTTTATTTACGGCTTCGGCTGGGGGATACAAGGCGCGGCTATCGCTACGATTACCGCACAGGTCATCGCACTTCTCTGGCAATTCAAATTGTTCAGTAATAAAGACGAACTCCTGCATTTTCATAAAGGCATTTTCCGTCTGAAGAAGAAGATTGTTTTTGATTCTCTGGCCATCGGTATGGCTCCCTTCCTGATGAATCTTGCCGCCTGCTTTATCGTCATCCTTATTAATAAGGGGCTGAAACAGCACGGAGGGGATCTGGCTATCGGAGCTTTCGGCATTGTCAACCGCCTGGTATTCCTTTTCGTTATGATTGTGATGGGTTTGAATCAGGGAATGCAGCCCATTGCCGGCTATAACTTCGGCGCCAAACAGTATCCGCGCGTGACGCAAGTGCTGAAAATAACGATTTATGCCGCGACCATTGTTACAACCATCGGTTTTCTGATGGGAATGTTTATTCCGCAACTGGCTGTTTCCATCTTTACGACGCACGAAGAATTGGTGAATATCTCGGCAAAGGGCTTACGGATTGTTGTGATGTTTTTCCCGATTGTCGGTTTTCAGATGGTGACTTCCAACTTTTTCCAGAGTATCGGCATGGCGAGCAAGGCTATCTTTCTCTCTATTTCCCGTCAGGTGCTTGTACTGATTCCTTGCCTGTTGATTCTTCCCCGGTTTTACGGGCAGCTCGGCGTGTGGATCAGTATGCCTATCTCTGATTTGATAGCCAGTCTGATTGCAGGAGGGATGCTTTGGTGGCAGTTCCGCCAGTTCAGGAAGGCAACTGCCTGATCTGTTTATTCCGATACTCTTTCGGAGAGACACCTACGTATTGCTTGAAATACTTACCGAAGAAAGATTGAGTCGGGAAATTCAGTTTTGTTGCAATTTCCTTGATGGTGAGATCGGAATTTTCGAGCAGTTGTTTGGCTTCGGTAATTACCATTTGTACAATCCATTGCAGGGCGGTACTACCGGATTTCTCTTTAATGACGGCAGAAAAGTACCGGGAAGAAAGGTATTGTTTGCCGGCATAGAAGGTAACGTCCCGTTCCTTCTGATAATAGCGGAAGAGGGTGATGACGAAGTTCTGAAAGATTTTATCCTTTTTGTCTTGCGATAAAGGTTTGAGAGGCTGGTTGGTAAAATAAACGTTCAGCAACTCATAGCATAAGGTTTGCCCCCATGATTTGATGAGCTCGGATATCAGATGCTGTCTTTGCAGCGGGATGTCATGTGCTTTTATATCCATTCGCTGTTGCAGGGCTTTGATTAATTGTTCCAGATAGCTGTATTGATATTCTGTAATTGAGAAACAGGGATTTTCCCGTAGATAGAGCAGGTTTTCCGAATTGACTATCTTATTAACGATCGGAATAATATAATTCAAATCCACCTCCAGCATAATCCCTTTTATATCCTTGCTGATACGCTGGATGCGCAAGAGACTGCCTGTCATATAAATGCAGACGCTTCCTTTACTTATTAAATACGACTTGTCACTCAGGGCAACTTCCACTTCTCCTTTCTGGCAAAAAAAGAAACCACACTTGTCTATGGTAGATATCATACAGCCTTCTTTTTCCGTAACATTCTCCGGAGATATTATAACATAACTAAAAGGTATCCGTTGTTCCATTTCCTCTTTGCTTTTGGGTGGTTTCTGTTGCAAAGAAACGAATAAATAAATACAAATAGCAAAGTTTTTGAGGATTTTAAGTCGAAAAACCTGCAAATCGGACAATTTATAGCTTAAATCAACCTTTTTACTTTTATCTGCTTGGGATACTTTTGCATGAACTAAATAACAAATGAAAATATGAAACGATTCAACTTTTTATTAACAGGAATTTTAGTCGTTTTGTTGGCGTCTTGCAGCCAACGTACACAGATTACAGATAGCAAACCTACAGTGAAGATTGATACTGTATTTTCTGCCGACGGACAGACGGCTTTGCAATTTCCCGGACGGGTGAAGGCGGCGCAGGATATAAGTTTGTCATTCCGTGTAAGCGGAACTATATTGCGTATGCACGTCAACGACGGAACGTATGTGCGCAAAGGACAACTGCTTGCCGAACTGGACCCTGCTGATTATCAGATTCAGCTGGATGCTGCGGAAGCGGAGTATCAAAGTGTGAAGGCGGAGGCGGAGCGTGTGATGGCACTTTATAAGGAGAATGTAACGACTCCCGACGCCAATGATAAAGCGATGTACGGGTTGAAACAGATAACCGCCAAGTACAATCATGCGAAAGATCAGCTGGAATATACCCGTCTGTATGCTCCTTTCAGCGGATATGTACAGAAACGTCTTTTCGATTCCCATGAGACTATTGCGGCCGGTATGCCCGTTGTCTCCATTATCAGCGAGGGGACACCGGAGGTGGAAATTAATCTTCCGGCAGTAGAATATATCCGTCGCCGGCAGTTCACCGGCTACACTTGTACGTTCGACATTTATCCCGGTCAGGAGTATGCGCTCGATCTGATAAATGTCACCCCTAGAGCGAATGCCAATCAACTGTATACGATGCGTTTGCAGTTGAAGAAAGGTGAAGCGCAGGCGCTTCCTTCCCCCGGAATGAATACAATGGTCACTATAGAATGTACCGAAGGGGAAGTGCGTCATCTGTCCGTTCCTACGGGTGCGGTTCTTCGTGACAAGGGGACGGCGAGTGTTTTCCTTTATGATGCTTCCAGCCGGACCATCCGTCGTTGTGATGTGACAGTCACCCGTTTGCTGGGCAGCGGCAGGTGCCTGGTGACTGCGGAGGGCTTGAAGCCCGGTGACTTGATTGTTGCTTCGGGAGTGCACCATGTGAAAGACGGAGAGCAGGTAGAACCCCTTTTGCCTGCTTCTAAAACCAATGTGGGAGGATTGCTATGATCGATATAAGTAAATGGGCATTTGAAAATAAGAAGTTAATTTACTTCTTGATTGCGGTGCTGATAGTCGGAGGAGCTTATTCCAGCTATGAAATGAGTAAGCTGGAAGACCCGGAAGTAACGGTGAAAGTCGCCATGGTAGTGACTACCTATCCCGGAGCTTCCGCACATCAGGTGGAACTGGAAGTGACGGATGTACTTGAAAAGAATATCCGTACAATGGGGAATATAGATAATGTAGAAAGTTATTCTTACAACGATCTCTCCCTGATTCAGGTGGAATTGAAAACGACCGTCAAGGAGGCAGATGTGGAACAATGCTGGGATTTGTTGCGGCGTAAGGTAGCGAATGCACAGGCTGAACTTCCCGAAGGTGCTGCTACTCCCCTTGTGAAAGATGATTTCGGAAATGTGTACGGTATGTTTTATGCGCTGACAGGAGACGGATTGCAGGACAGGGAACTGTCTGATTATGCCGAACTGATAAAGCGGGAAGTCAGCGAACTGGACGGAGTGGAACGGGTTGACTTGTATGGAAAGCGTGAGGAATGCATCAACATCTCTTTACTGCAGGACCGGATGGCGAATCTGGGCGTGAAACCTGCCGAAGTTCTCGCTACTTTGAACGGACAGAATAAAACCACTTATACCGGATACTACGATAATGGCGATAACCGCATTCGGGTGACGGTGAGTGACAAGTTCAAGACGGTGGAAGACATCGGACGTATGCTGATTCAGGGGCACGATGATGACCAGTTACGTTTGAGTGACATCGCCCGAATTGAGAAAGATTATGAGAATCCTACCCGCAATGAACTCTTTTATGACCGGCAGCGTGCCATGGGAATACTGATTGCGGCTTCTTCCGGTTCGGATATCATCAAGATTGGCAAACGGGTAGAACAGAAACTGGACGAATTGAAAGCAGAGCGGCTTCCGACAGGAGTGGAGTGTCATAAAGTATTCTACCAGCCGGAACGTGTATCCGGTTCGTTGGGAACATTCATTCTTAATCTGATTGAATCGGTCATTATCGTAGTTGTCATTCTGATGATAACGATGGGATTCAAGAGTGGAGTTATTATCGGAATCAGTCTGGTGGTAACGGTGTTCGGCTCCTTTCTGTTCCTGTATTTTGTGGATGGCACGATGCAACGGGTTTCGCTGGCGTCATTTGTGCTTGCTATGGGGATGCTGGTTGATAATGCGATTGTTATTATTGACGGTATACTGGTCGATCTGAAAGCAGGCAAGAGCCGTATGGAGGCAATGACCGCTATCGGGCGGCAGACTGCGATGCCTTTGCTCGGAGCCACTTTGATTGCTATCATTGCTTTCCTGCCTATCTTCATGTCTCCCGATACCGCAGGGGTATATACGCGCGACTTATTTATCGTGCTGGCGGTTTCGTTACTGCTTAGCTGGGTATTGGCTCTGGTGCACGTACCGTTGATGGCCAACCGAATTTTGCATCCCGAAGTTTCGAAAGAAGCGTCAACTACCGGAAAACGAGTGTATGAAGGAAAGATTTATGCCGTCCTGCGCTCCTTGCTGCGGTTTAGTCTGGCTCATCGCTGGAGTTTTGTCTTTGCGATGGTAGCGTTGGTTGTTCTTTCAGCTTTCAGCTATCGGTTCATGAAACAAGGTTTCTTTCCGGATATGGTGTACGATCAGCTTTATATGGAATATAAACTGCCGGAAGGAACAAATTATACCCGTGTCACACGTGACTTGGAAGAGATTGAAGCCTATCTGAAAACTCGTCCGGAAGTGACCCATGTCACAGCTTCCGTCGGTGGTACACCCGGTCGTTATAATTTGGTGCGTAACATAGCCAATCCTTCTTTGGCATACGGTGAATTGATTATAGACTTTACTTCTCCCGATGCATTGGTGGATAATATGCCCGAGATTCAGCAATATCTTTCGTCTCGTTACCCCGATGCCTACGTGAAACTGAACCGTTATAACCTGATGTTCAAGAAATATCCGATCGAGGCACAGTTTACGGGGCCGGACCCGGTTGTTTTGCATCAATTGGCAGACAGTGCCCGCAGCATTATGGAAAGCTGTCCGGATGTATATCTGATAACTACGGACTGGGAGCCGCAGATTCCCGTGCTGACCATTGAATATGACCAGCCGACTGCCCGCGCTATCGGACTAAGCCGTAATGATGTAAGCCTCTCGTTGCTTTCGGCCACCAGTGGCATTCCCATCGGTTCTTTCCACGAAGGAATCCATCGGGACAATATTTATCTGCGCTGCCTTGACGAACAGGGAAGACCGATTGAGGATTTGGATAACACGCAAATATTTTCTTCTCTTCCTTCTTTGAATGGCTTGTTGACGCAGGAGATGATGATGAAACTGAAAACGGGAACGCTTTCAAAAGACGAATTGGTAGAAACCTTGATGGGAACTACTCCGTTGAAACAGATCAGCAAGCGGATCGATGTACAATGGGAAGATCCCGTAGTCCCTCGCTATAACGGGCAACGTAGCCAGCGTGTGCAGTGTTCGCCTGTTCCGGGAATAGAAACAGAGAAGGCACGCCAGTCCATTGCCGCGCAGATAGAGCAGATCCCATTGCCCGACGGTTATAAACTGCAATGGCAGGGTGAAAGGAATGCCAGTACGAAATCCATGCAGTATTTGTTCAAGAACTTCCCGTTTGCCATTATTCTGATGATCTCGATACTGATTATGCTGTTTAAAGACTATCGTAAGCCGATTATCATTTTCTGCTGCATACCGTTGGTTTTTGTCGGTGTAGTCGCCGTGATGTTGCTGACAGGGAAGACATTCAATTTTGTGGCGATTGTCGGCACATTGGGATTGATCGGTATGATTATAAAGAACGGGATTGTGCTGATGGATGAAATTACGTTGCAGATCAGTCAGGGAGTAGAACCGGTCACTGCGTTGATCGATAGCGCCCAGAGCCGTCTCCGTCCGGTGATGATGGCTTCGCTGACCACTATTCTGGGAATGATTCCGCTGTTGCCCGATGCCATGTTCGGCTCGTTGGCAGCTTCTATCATGGGGGGATTGCTGTTTGGCACGCTCATCACGTTGCTCTTTATCCCGATTCTGTATGCATTATTCTTTCATATCAAAAAGACAGACAAATGAAAAAAGAATTTCTTGTAGCTGTTAGTGTTTTGTTTGGAATGGCGGCTTCTCTTTCTGTTTCGGCACAAGAGAAGCTCAGCCTGAAACAATGCCGTGAAATGGCTCTAAAATATAACAAGGAAATGGCTGCTGCCGATAAACAGACAGAGGCCGCCCGGCTGATGTCTCTCAGCTATAAAGCTAACTTCTTCCCCAATTTTACAGCAAGCGGAACCGGACTGTATAGTACGGCAGACGGCAGCTTGGGCATTCAGGGTGGAAATCTGCCGGTATTCCTGCCCGATCCCGCTACTGGAGAGTTGGTAACAAGCGGTTATGCTTATTTCCCCGGATTGAATCTGGACTATAAAGTCGGGACCGTCTATACAGGCGGAGTACAAGTGGAACAACCGCTTTATATGGGCGGAAAGATTCGCGCCGCCTATAAAATGTCATTGCTCGGCAAGGAAATGGCACATCTGAATGAGGAACTGACTGCATCCGAAGTGATTCTGAATACAGACAAGGCTTATGTGCAACTGGTGAAAGCCAAAGAAATGAAGAAAGTGGCGGAGAAATATCATGTGTTGCTCAATGAGCTGTTTCGGAATGTGAAGAGTGCCCATCAGCATGGCATGAAACCTCAGAATGATGTGTTGAAGGTACAAGTGAAACTTAACGAGAGTGAGCTGGCATTGCGCAAGGCGGATAATGCGCTCCGTCTTGCCGGCATGAATCTTTGCCATTATATCGGTCGGCCTCTGACAGCGGGGATTGATATCTCGGATGAATTTCCGGAAGTGGAGCAAGAGTGGAAGACACAGGTTGCCGATATCAGTGCCCGTCCCGAATATGGTATTCTGAATAAACAGATCGCCATGGCCGAGCAGCAGGTAAAGCTGAATCGGAGCGAACTGCTGCCACGTGTGGGAGTGAAGGGAAGTTATGACTATCTCCATGGATTGGAAATCAATGACGAAACTTTGATGAAAAAAGGATCATTCTCCGTCTTTCTGAATGTTTCAGTACCTCTGTTTCATTTTGGCGAACGTATGAATAAGGTGCGCTCTGCCAAGGTAAAATTGGAACAGACTCGTCTTGAACAGGAAAATGCCAATGAAAAGATGTTGCTTGAATTGACGCAGGCCACTAATAATCTGGATGAGGCCCGACTGGAATGCGAGCTTTCAGAACGTTCGCTGGAACAGGCGGAAGAGAATATGAAAGTCAGCGGCAAACAGTATGAGGTGGGATTGGAAACCCTTTCGGATTATCTGGAAGCGCAAGTTATGTGGCAACAGGCGTATCAGACGAAAGTGGATGCCCATTTTCAGTTGTATGTAAACTATGTGGCTTACTTGAAAGCGGCGGGACAACTGCAATAAAATTCTCAAACTATTCTCATCGCCTTGAGAAAAAATACTCATTGCGATGAGAAAAAATACTCATGCCTATGAGAATACTTTCTCAAAGGGGTGAGAATAATTCTGCTTCTACCAATCGTATTTCTCGATGTATATATCGAAGGTCGGTTCATATTTTATTCCGTGTTTTATGAAGATAGCGGCAATCTGTTTTTGTTCCTCGGGATGTAACAGGCGCTCTTTGTTACGGATACGATAATACATACTGCGCCCCATCAGAGAGTATATCTCTTTGCGTATGATGACTGCTGTGGCATGCGGGATGTTGTCGAGCAAATGATCCATTCCCGAGGCAAAGAGTGACGTGCGGAATGGTTTGAAAAAAGTACAGTTATTTTCGTTGCCTGTAATGTGAGATGGATTGACTACCGAATAATAAGGGAGGGTTTGGGGCATACATAATGTAGCCTGATAGCGGAGGCATTTGTTGTGGCGTGGGCATTTGTTGTGGGTACAGTATAAATAATTCTTAGGGATGTCATTAAAGTCTATCTGTGTGTTCATGATTCTTGAATGCTTTTATAGTTTGTTGTTGCTTTTAAAAAAGAAAGTCGTATTTACCGTTTTCTATGTCTATGACTATATTATTCAGAGTAGTGAGCAGAGGTGGTATACCTATTTTAATAGTATTGAAAATAGCTTCTGGATCAATAGCAGCATATTCATGTGAGAGAATATTGCGTAGACCTATTATTCGTTTCCAAGGAATTTTATTATTAGTTCACTATAAATTTTTCTTCTGTTAAATTATCGATTTGCCTAACCGTTTCTCCTATTGTCTGAAGGTACATACAGGTCGAATTAAATAAAACCATGCCAGAGTCGGAAGTTAAGAAGTCATGATGTGAATTTAGATGTTTCGTGGTTCTTTCGATGAAAGAACCTTGTTCTTCCACGAATCGTAACATTCCTACTATTTTTTCTTTAGA
>ENA-UOJJ01000594-UOJJ01000594.1-human-gut-metagenome-genome-assembly--contig:-CS66-NODE-594-length-60109-cov-48.264262_pt1 | contig 60109 bp, 58 predicted proteins | sample MGYA00242343_ERZ723890 | MGnify/ENA metagenome assembly ERZ723890
AGCCTCAATTAGCCTGTTTGCTGTTCCAACGGGTTTTCAGACAGCCTCCCCCATACTATTAGGTCGGAGCTCTGCAATAGGGGTATTTCTTTCATCTACTTCCCGAACTCCACGACAATCTCCGTCACTTCCCCATGTACTCTTCGCACATTCAGCACCCGTGCAGGAATCCCATGATTGAAGCAGCATTGGATAAATTCCATTCCGATGAACACTCCTGTATTGTATTCATCTGTATCGTTCTTCGTGTTTTTGCTGAAAGTTACGGTTCCTTTCATCTTTTCATTCCTTCTCTTGCGGTATTGCGCTTCCTTTTCGTACATCACAAAGACTTCTCTTCTGATAATCTGCACCTGTTGACCTTCGGTTTGTAGGAATTGCAGGTAACTTTCCAGCAGGTCTTCCGGGCATCCGCTATGGGATAGCATGTTTCTTATCCCTTGTATCTGAATCGAATTTTCCATTGCTTTTTATTTGGCTATGATTATCTTTTTATCCTTGATGACAAGTGTGTCTTTCCCGCCATGATTCGTCAGGCTTACATCCTTCAAGTCAATACGGCTGTTGGAGATGGAAAACTCCTGATGAATCGTATCATTCCGCAGGAAGTGGATGTCCTGTTTGTACAGGTTTGGAATGGAAAAGAACAGGGCTATGATTCCGCCCATGCAGCATACCATCAACAGGGTAAAGGCAACAAACCACCGCTGGTATTTTCTGTCATCCAAAACCTTCACTTCAACCGGTGCAGGCTCTTCGTTAACTGTTGCCTTTTTCTGGTTGCATATCACGCGGCATCTCAAATTGGGGAATTCATGCAGGCTGAACAGGTCCGGAATCTGTTGCAGGTATTGCAAGTATTGTTTGGTTTCCATCTGCACTTCCAGTTCCATGGTTACACGGATGACACTTCTTTTCATTATCTTGGGTTTTCCTGTTGCCCCCGTGGGTTTGGCGACATTGACAGGACGGATGTCCGATACGCCTGTGTCCACACTCATGGCAAGCTCCACGCCGATGTTTCCAAACGAAGGGGTGTCTGCCGGATGGCTTCCATAAGGTGAAGAGTTTTCCGTTCCTTCATATTCCGCTATCAGGTCTGCTATTTCCCGCACCTCGGTTACTGCCACGTTCTTTGCCTCTGCATTCACAAAGGTTTCTACTTTAGCCTTCACCCAGTCAGTCAAAAAGGCCTTTATCTTGTCTTCACTTTTCTTATGGATTAGGTAGCTCGGATACTTCTTGGTGAAGTTTCGGGCTACGTTTTCCATATAACCTATCATATAATCATAACAATTATCAATAGATAATACTATTATAAGATTAATATCAAATTCGTTTTTACTACTTTCAACATTCATAAAACACAAATAAATTATAGAAGCTAAAACTTATCAGAATCCCTAAATCTACCTATTATCTGGGTAGTAATATCTATATAGGAAAGAGTGTTAACAATTTTAATGTTACTAAAATCTTCATGGCCTCCCATAGCTAACGAAGGGAAATAACCATAACATTCATCAAAATTAACTTCCCCTATTTTTTCTTTTACATAAGAATAGCTATCTAAATCAAACCACCCTTTTAAAGTGCTTTTATTAAAAACTATTTTATTAAGTAATAATTCAAGATTATCTGGTAATATTAAATATGTACCATATCTAATATTCAAATAAACAATATAGTTCTCTAATTTTTTATTTTTTACATAAGCAAAGATATCACCAAAAGCTGTACACATAAAAGGTAAAAATGATTCATCATAATCCATCGTATAACAAGAGTTTAACACATCAATATAATCATTAGGATTTATGATTCGAAGCATTCCGTCACAATAAACTCCAAGTCCAACTTCTTTCCACAAAGAGTTTAACTGTTCATAGCTACAATTTTTATATTGTAACATAAAATTATCATCTATGGTTTGTATCGTTTTTGAATCAATACTTTTTAGCTTGAAATTTTCGTACATAAAATCTATTATTTTATTAATTCTAATTCATCTGCAAAAATAACATTCATTTTTATTTGTTTTTGTTGCTCTTCCTTTATTTCCGGTGGACCAGCAAGTTTTTTAAGAATTTCATCTTCTATATATTGAGCTCGTCCACTATCTTTGGCTCCCCACTGGGAACCTATAGAAGAATTTATTCTTTTATCTCCCAATACTTTTACATCTTTTACATCTCCTCCTGCAATTTGATCTGGATTGTGTAAAGCAACTAAGTCTTTTAACTCATTTCCCACTTTCAACTTAATTTCATCCAAATCATAATTTTCACCAGCTAAAGACATATACTCATATAACTTTTTTCTATAGTATGCTTTTCGAACAGCTTTTTGAAAGTTTTTACTTTCAGAGGAACGCCCATTCTTTTTAAATGTTCTTCGATTATTTAACCATTCAAAAACAGTCAAATTATTAATCCCATCTTCCTGCATTTTTAATTGTCTTCTCATTTCTTTTTCATAATGAGAATTATGTTGAAATTTCTTCTTTAATTTAAAAGGAGGTTTTACATGAATAACAGGAAGTACAAAAAATACGGCAGGTGATAAAAAGTTTTTTGATCTCGAACAATCTGTATCATCTTCTTTTTGAGCATAATAATCACTTCCATTAGAGAGAGTAGACACCTTCCACACCTTCTCCCTAACCTCCAGATTATTCCTTTTGATAATCCCTGGTGACAGATACAGCACCATCATCATCGGAGAGTTTCCTACACTCATATACTCTTCTATTTTCACACAGAAGCAGTCCCAGAACCGGAAAATGTCCGCAATCTCCACTTCGTTGTAGATGAAATGGATTTCCCCGTTGTGCATGGCTCCTTCGTTCAGCCAGTCATAGAAGAACTGTTCTTCACCCTTGCACTCAAACGCAAGCGTAATCAGGTCTCCCTCGACCGGCAGACACTCCCGATTGCCGATTTCCTCGCATACTTGGATGTGGAGTTGTATGATTTTTCTCAGATTCGGGTCATCATAGTGCCGGATGTGGCACCGATAGTTATAATAGAGTATCGGCACCTCCATTCCTCTTATTTTCAGAATAGTTTCATAAATCATGATAATACAGTTTCAGGTGAATGACTATGGTAATAGGTCACGGCTGATCCAATAGTATGTCTGCCCGTTGGACTGGAACGGCTTGCCGGCGGCTTCGTCCAGCAGTTTTTTCTTTTCCTTGAAATATTCAATCAGCATGTCCAGCTCCGCATCCGTAATCATTTTCTTTTTCCGCAAGTCCTTGACACGGTAAACTTCAAAGAAAGGATAGTCAGTCGGGCAGGAGGTAAACCTTTGCAAGGCCTCTGACAGGGGCATTCTCAGGAAAGTCTTTCTCCCTACCTTGCAATATCTGTCCCTGTTGCGCCCTGAAAGGAAATGTCTGACCAGTTTTCTTCTTACACGTCGGGTTGAGGCATATTCCGGTGCGTTCAGGCTGTCCGTCTTTACACGTATGGTAGATTCTTCGGCATCTGTCTGTAGGTAGTCGTCCGGACAGTCGCAGATATCCACCTTCGCTTGCTTTTTCTTTTTGACCGCTTCGTATTTATAGTCAACGATCAGCTTGGAGGGTGCTTCCACATACTTTCTCAACCGTTTGAACTCCTCTTCGTTGACAAGCAGATAATAGTCCAGTGTGGAGGACAGCGAGTCCGGCAGTACGATTGGCTGTGCAGGCAGGCTCCAGGCAGGTTCGGTATCCGGAAGTACGGATAGCATGGGGTGTACCCCCGACTGGCGGATATGGTAATAAGCTGTCATTGTCGAATCTGTCCTATATCGGTGTGTACCCACTTCGTCGAATGCCCTTGCCAGGCTGTTGCTCAGCAGGGTATTGTCAAACTTCACTTGTATCAGCATGGAATCCACGGCGGTGGTCAGTCCTTCCAGTTCCAGCGATTCGTTCTTTTGCGGAAACACCAGCCATCCCTGTGTCATGCTCCGGTTTGGAAAGTCCAGACAATAGGTGTTATGGTTCACCTCCGCATATTCGTTTTCATTTCTGATCTGTTCGGGATATACAATCAGTTCCCGTTTTTTCCGGCTGATGCGTGGTGCCGAGCAGTCTATCATGTTCCCGATTTGCAGCACGAAGTTGTTGAAGTTGTCCGGTTCTCCTCCGTAGAGCTGGAAGCCGATCATGCGGCAGTTGTTTTTTACCAGCTTGCTCACCAAGGTGGAGTCTGCCCACTCGCTGTTGAACCCTTTATCGCCGATGACAACCAGGATATTGGTTTCATCCGGACATTTGTTGAATTGCTCCACTCCGATCCGAAGGCCGGACCAGCTGCCGAATCGTCCGTATGTAGGCTTCAGTTGCTCGGCATTACGTGCTTTGGCGGAAAGGAAATCAAGCAGTTCCATGTAGTCGGGAGTCAGTTTGCAGATGGGGTCTTTCCGGTTGTCCGGTTCGTTGAAGGTAAGCACGGCACCGAACCTGAAAGAAAAGCTGTCGTCATTCACCAGTTGCGATTGCAGTCCTTGGATGGCATTCACCACGGCTGGAAACCGTTGGATGGTGTTCTCTTTTCCTTCCAGGACAAACATGAGGTTTATTTTTTGCAGGTCCTTCTCTATCTTGTTTTTGAAAGTCCCGTAATAGATTGGATTGCCGTTGACATTCAGCACATAGCTTTCCCGTTTGTCGATGACCGGCATCGGAAGCCGGGTTTTGAAGCAGAAGCTCGTGTCATTGTTCCGGTAGGACAGTACCGGGCTGTATCGGATAGCAGGCTGGCTGGTCGAAAATTGCAGTTTCCGCTTCAGGTCGTTGGATGATAGCGGCAAGGTGTCTTTCCGTTCCTTGTCTTTAAAGACGAGCGTGCTGTCCGGCAGCGAGGTTATGTCTATATGGAGCTGTTGTTCGGGGGCGGTAAGCAGGCGTTCGTCTATCCATCCGATGACAGCATGCCCTATGCTGTCTGCGTCAAGCTGCGGCTTGTCTGCCACGAGGGTGCATCCTTTGTCTTCCGATATTTGATAAGGATATACGACACTGTAAAATGGAATCTTGCCAGCCTCTTGTGTCAGGTCTGTATTTTTGAACAGTTTTACGGAGTCGTTGGCAAAATACGTTTTTGGGGTGGCCAATGCCACGCTGTCGTTCAGCATGACCACCTGTTTGTTTTTGAATCCGGTAACAATGTCGGTAAAGCCGCTCCGGGTCAGCAACAGGTCGTTTTGGTTGATCCATCCGCAGTATTTTGCCTGTTTCCATTCTTTCAGTTTTCCGTTCTTCAGAATGGTGGGGTCGTATCGTATCAGCCTGAGCCAGTTTCCTTTTCGCTTGATGACGAGAAATGCGTCCATGTATTTCACAGACTGCATCTCGTTCTTTCCGCTCGGGCTCAGATAGGACGTTCCTGCTTCATTGGCAAAGACAATCCACGGGGTATGCTTGGGCAGTGTCTGGCTGCGGGGAGCCTTTACCCCTTCTATGGAATAGTTCCGCATATATTCACGGGGTACATTCTTTATCTGCGTAAAACGGTGTACCGGTCCGCAGGATGCCACACAGATGATGCATCCGCAAATCCATCCTCCTTTTATGAGTGTCGATATGCAATTCTTTTTCATGCCTCATTTGTTTTTTTGTTCGGAAAAGCGTTCGTGCTGTGTTACCATCAGCTGCATCACACATTCGTTGTTCAGGTTGTCTCCCATATCGACGAACACCTCGTCTATAAGGGTTTTCCTGCGTGCTATGATTTTCAGTCCTTGGCAATAGGAATAGAAATCATTCTTCTTGCTGTTGTTGACGGTTACCGCTATGTCCGGATTTCCGCAAAGGTATTTCTTCAGGATATAATTGTAATGGGTATTGAACGGCTTGCCGTCCACGATGGCTTGCAAGTGTTCACGGATGTCGTTGCCGATGATGACAAGCACGTCTGTCGAGTCGTTCTCCGTATATTGGGGAAGGATTTCAATGGTGTGCCGGACTGGATATTGGGTATTCTCCGTAGTCAGCAGAACCTCGTATATGCCGGGTTCTGTATAGGCGTAGAGTGGGTTCTGCTCCCGCGAATCGACAATTCCGGATTCTCCGAACTGCCAGCGCCATTCTTTCGACGGACCGTATCCTTTGAAAGATACGATTTCTCCTTGAAAGGCGGTTGCCGGTGCTTTCATCCTGACAAGCTCGTCGCTTCCGTAATCATCCCGGCTCCTGTGTACTGTGATGATCTGTTTCCTTTCCAGTCCTCCGTCCACTTGAAGGCGTACTTGGTAGCGTCCCGGTTTCTTGAACACGTATTTTCCGCTCCGTTCGTGTGATATGTCCCCGTTGCCGAATTCCCAAAGCCAGGAGCGTGCGTTGCGGGTGCTGTCTGCATAATGGACCGTTTCTCCGGTTTCCACCTCTATGGGGGTCAGTGTCATACGCACGGTGCGGCTGGAAAAGAACAGCCGGATCAGTATGGCGACAAGGATGCACAGCAGCATGGCTGCGATTACGAACAGAATCTTTCTGGTATAAATTTTTCCCATGTCATTTGTTTTTAGTTCCTGAGCGCAAGTCTTCCTCCTTTTTCTGCAAGCCTATCTCGCACTCCTCCAGATTGGCTTTGAACAGACTTATGTTTTGTCCGATACTCCATAGCTGTTTCCTGTCGGACAGCCACATGGCATAAAAGTCGGCAATGTGCATGAACAGCTTGTATCGCTTGTCCCAGCTGTTCCTTTCGTATGTGTTCCGCAGGTTGTTTATCAGATAATGGATGTCGTCTTCTTCATACTGGGCGTAAACGCCCGGTTCAAATGTTTCTATTTTACGGAACAGGGAGTCCACCGGCAACTGGCTTTCCGCTTGTTCCTGCTGGAAATCCTTGATGCGGTTCATCTTGATCTTTACGAACTCTTTCTGCTCAAACATCTTGAAATCTGAGTTCCACATGAAGATTACCAGACAACACGCTACGGTTGTCAGGAAAAAGAACAGGAATACATAGGCATGTCCCATGAATATTTCCCGTTTGTTCATTGTCTTTCTGTTGTTGTCCATGGCTTTCCGTTTTATTGTTTGTTGCCGCCGGAACCCACATTCAGGTTACGCCTTGTTTTCCAGTTGTCTTGGATGCACTGCATCAGGTCTTTCTTCACCATCTCTTCCTGGATGTTCAGCAGACGGATGGAGTCTTTTACCCCGAGGAAGATGTTGAGGTTTTCCAACAGCTGCCTGTAAAGCCTGCAATCTTTGGTGTCCATGCCTTGGACATATTTGAGCAGGTTCATCTTGCGCGTACTGACTACGCTTTGCAGGAGCTTGTCGTTTATTTGCGGTGAAGTGTTCATCAGTTTCATGTACTGGTAGATGGAGTCCATGCTGTTCGACAGGGACAGCTCTTTGGCATAGATATGGTCATATTCCAGTGCCTGCTCCGTGATTCGCTTTACTTCTATGCCGGAGGTTTTCAGGAAACAGGCAAAGATGCTTACCGCAAGGATGGTGCAGCATGTCAGATAGCCCGCGAATCTCAGATAGGCTTTCCTTACTTCTGTGTTGTTTTTCGGTTTCATATAGGATGATGTTTTATATTCATAAATAGGTGCTGATACCCAGATAGGCGCCTTGTTCGGTTGGGGTTCCCAGCCTGAACTGGGCATCTTCCTGCTGGATGATGTAGCGGATCTGTATCTCCTTGTCCGAGGGAAGGAACAGTTCTGTCAGCGCATTCAGTATTTTACTGTCGGCGGCGCCGGAAAAGAAGCTTTCCATCCGTCGGGCGGACAGGGGACCGATTTCCACCAGCATCTGGTAGGTGCCGTCGGCAAAACTGTTTCCCAGAACCATGTCGTCTCCCAGAATGCAGCTCCCCAATTTGGGAATAAGGCAGGAGTCCACTTCCACCACGCATTTGTCTCCTCTCTTGATATGCACGGGCACACCGGTCAGAATGGTCATGCACTCGCCGGTTTTGGAGAGGCTCGCTGTAATCTGTCCCATATAGGCCAGCATATGGACAAGCATGACCGCCAGATGGGTCGGCAGCAATTCCAGTACGGGCCATTGACCGGAAAAGATGCTTACGAAATCCGGATGTACGTTCATCTCGTCAATGCGGCGTTCCTTGTTCTGGAAGGCTACCAGCATATAGTCCAGGGAGATTTCGAAAGGCTTGAAGAAACGGCGGGCGAAAAATTCCTCTTCACGGTGGATGCGGATTTCGTCCAGCACCTGTTCCTTCGATATTTTCTCGGACTGGTAAAGGTTCTTGTGGAATATGCCTTCGGGCAGCTCGTCATAAAGGCTTCTCCTGTTCACATAAAGATACAGGTAGTCCGTCAGGTCATAATGGGAATATTCCGAGTGGATGTCATGGATGTCTTTCGAGAATCCGCGCCGGATGTCTCCCCGTCTGAATATGAGGGTACGCTCTGCATCATACCCGGCCTCTTTCAGTCCGCTGGCCACCACTTCCGCCTTGAAGTCGGTATCCGGCAGGTTGAATGAATGGGAATGTTCGTCAAACCGTACTATTTTATCTTGTTCTTCCGTCATGTCCGTTCGCTTATAGGGGATTAGTCCAGTATATTCCAGCGTGACTCGCTCGATTCTTTCGGTTGTCTGGAGCGTTCGGCGACAACGATGTTTTCCTTGTGCTTGCCGATATATTCCAGACGGCTGAGGGTTGTCCACAGGTCGTTGAACAGGTATAGGAAACGTTCCGCCGTAACCATCAGTTGGCGGATATTGTGGTGGTTGTACAGCAGCCCGCAGTTTTCCCTCAGCAGGCCTTCGTAGGCACCGGGAGTGATGCCGTTCCATTCGTTGAAGTATTTCAGCAGATCCTCCTTGTCTTCCTTGTCCATGAAACTCAGGCATACATACAGGCGGTGAGCCAATGTGGAGAATACATTCAGGAAGTGTAGCGGTGAATAGTATTGCCCCTCGTTGCGGAAGGAGAAGTAGATATCGGATATGAACAGCATGACATGGCGGCACAGCATACCGATGTTGGTGGCCAGGCTGGTCTGTTTTTCTGCATTCTCCACTTTGGCAAGGATGTCAAACGAGGCTTTTTCTATGGAATCTACAAGTTGCCCGAATTTGGTATAGTAGCCTTTCAGGTCCGGATGGCTGGACATGCTTGTGCATGGCGGGATGAAGTTTCCGTCCACTTCACAGCGGTTTCCGTTCTTGCGCAGGCGGCCGATCAGCAGAAAGTGTCTTCCCAGCTCGCTTCCGTCGGTCTGTCCGCTCGGCAGCACGCTCAATGCATATTTGGGTAAGGCATTGGGCTGGCGTGGACTGATTTCCTTCTCGTTCGGAATACCCGAAGGAAGATGCTCGAAAGGGTCTGCCATCAGTATGACATCCCACCGCTTGTCCTTTTCTTCTTCCTCTTCTGCAGGGATATGGAAACTGGCGGTGAGTTCGTCATCCTCACCGGCATCATAATCTATCAGGTAACCTCCGGAAGTAAGGGCGTGGCAACGTTTCAATCGGACTTCCAAGGTGCCTGTAACGAGTTCCGTAATGCTGAAATCGCCGGAAACCGGTTCTCCTTTCTTGAATGGCAGGAGTCCGTAGGTATTGCGGTTCAGATGAAACGACTGGTATTCGCACAACCGGTCTGTAAAGTGGTCTTCCTGTTGGGTGAAATGCCCTTTGTTGACAGGCATTCCGTCCGCCCAGTTTACCAGCGGATATTTTTTCTTTTGGCTCTGTTTTCCTATCATAATGTTTCTATTTAATATTCGTTATACTTTATAAGTTCGTTTGCCACACGTTTGGCTATGATTACATCGTGTCTTTTCAGCTTGTTGCCGGCAAGTGTAACGTCGGGGTCTATATAGCGCCGTCTCTTGAAAAAGGACGGTTTGGTATAGAATACCCATTCGTAATAGGCTCCTCCTTCATTCTTATATACGATGGGCGAAGACGGTGATTTGAGGTTGCAGTCGTCAATCATGCGCTGGAACCACTGCCCGAAGATGACATCCTCGGATGCCTTGCCGGTTATGCGTTCCGATGCGGGGTCATCCACCCTGCGGAATATGTCCACATCCATTACGATGCTCCGTTCACGGTTGATGTACAAGGTATCCGAGTCATATTCCTCCGAATATTTCCATACTTTATAAATTTCAATGGGTATGTCGAAATAGCTGTTCACCGTTTGGGAATACAGGAGTGGAAATGCAAAGGGCAGCAGGCAGGTGGAGGCCCAGATGCCGTACTGGAGTTCGTTGCAGAGGTTGAACACTACGGAAAAGAGTCCGGCTCCCAGAAGCATGACCGTAACCGTCAGCAGGCATTGGATGCCGAAAGAAGGCATTTCCTTGCTTGACGCGAACACTTTGCGAAGGATGAGCCGATTGTAATATCCGGCAGTCCAGTACAGGATGACCAGCAGGATGTAGGCATAAGGCATGAAGTTATAGTCCATGAATCCGGACAGGCCGGGCAGGGCAAGGATTATGCCGCACAGCAGCAGATACGCAATCAGTTTTTTGTTGTTGAGCAGTTTGTTCTTGCGTGCGATAAAATAGGCCGCGATTCCGAAAATCACGGTCAGCAGCGGCATCAGCAGGTACGATGAAATGAGATGTTGGGTAACTGGGTTCATAAGTATGGTATTTATGCTTTATTGTATTCTATGAATATCCGGTAGTTGAATGTGTCCGGTGAACAGGCCGAGAGTTTGGTACGCAGATTGTCTTTTATCTGTTTTTCCTGCGAAGGCTCATCCAGTTTCGTTCCAAGAATCAGATGGACTTCTTTGGTTCGGATCAGTCCTTCGTGCGGCATCGGGCTGATTTCCACCCCGTTCCGGATTTCTGTCCGCACCAGCAGTTCGCCGAGTTCTTTTTTACAGAAGCTGGCTATGTCGTTCTGTGTCAGGACACGGCCGTGCGAAATGAAGGCGTATTTGTAGATGTCAATCCGTTCTCTATTTTGGGGGGCTTGTTTCCCGCCGTAGGTGGTACTGACCAGAGCCAGTGTCTTCGGGTCCAGGTAAGTGGTGGCGTTGGGGGACAGGTTTACGCCTGCCTGTATCCGGTTTCCTACCTCACAGTTGGTTGTCCAGTATTTGACGGTAATCTGCCCCTTGCCGGACAGTTCGTCAATCATAAGGTAATAAGGTGTTTCCCTGAACTCGTTCATGTTGTCCGCTGTCTGTTTCATTTGCGCCATCAGCTGCTCCATCTGGATGGTAAGTGCCTGTAGCTTGATGCTTGATACGACATTGAAGGCATGGGTCTCGTCATCCAGCAGGTCGGACAGATAGCCGAGCAGCTCCTTGGCGGAACGGGAGTCGAAACGCTCGCATCCTCCTTTGCGGATGGAGTAGGTTCCATAGCTTTCCGTGGAATCCTTTGCGGGATAGAGGAGTTCATGGTAGTTCTTTCCGTCAGAGTCCTTCACGCTGTGTACGGACAGAAGGGATTCGTAGCTGCCCGTGCGCAAGGGTATCACCCTGAAAGTTTCCTCAAGGGTGGTCGTCTGTTCGTGAAGCGTTTTGTTCTCTACAGGCACGATGTTGATGCCGGCATGAAGTTCTTCAAGGACTTCCGCTGTGAAATGGGCGGGGAACTGTATCTTCACCCATACCAGTCTGTCCTGCATCTTCTCCAGAACGGCTTCTTTGAAACAGGACCGCAGGGTGTCCGGAAGGTTTTTCCTGCAGGAACCGTTGAGTGGAAAGGACTGCGATACCTTCAGAAAATGTTTGCTGTAAATATCCATGACTTCCTTGTCTATGACGGACATCACGTCATAGTCTTGGAAAAAGGCACGGGTTGGTTCTTTCTGTATGGTTGTCTTTTCATGGATTCCCCCTTCCATCACGACTGTTTTCCCTTCTACGGACCATTCCGTACAGGGGAGCAGGAGCAGATATTCATAGCTTTCCGTAAGGTTGGGAAAATCCAGATAGAAGGAAAAGTCTTCAAGGTCGGAAATGGATTCATCCACCGCCATTCCTAACCAGACGGTACGCGGAGGCATCCTTGTCTCTGCACGGGCAATCATGGTCTTCTCCAAGGTAGGGGCTATCCGGTAGAGAAGGTCGTCGCAGACCATATATTTCACGTCGGCTTTGTGCAGCAGGGTATCGCAGGCGGGATAAAACGATACGCTTCCGGTCGATAGCTTCCGGGTAAGCGAGTCGCTCTCGTAATACATGCCCGATTCCCGGGTTATCAGGTAACACGGTTCTATGGGATAGGCGTGTACGATGCCGTGTGCGGGAAAGGGTGAGGTAAGGATGTCCGGAGTAAGGATTCGGGCGGTCTTTTCCAGCAGCCTTGTCTCGATGGCGGTAAAATCCTCTCCCAGCATATATATCTCGTTGGACAATGCTTCCAGCAGGAGCTTGACAACCGGGTCGAAGTTTTCCGCCTTTTTTATTCCCCAAAAAGCCGCAGCGTATTTCAGCATACGGTTTCTGATTTGCTCTTTATTGTATTTTTCTGTACTCATAATCCTTTCATCGGGTTGAAATCGGTCCTAAATAGATTACATAATAGAAACACCGTTTTTCTCCGGTATGTACCAGGGTTCCATATACATATACTTGTACACGTTTCTTTACGGCGGGAGCGTCAAATACATTGTCCTGTCGGGTGGTGTCATCAATGATGACACGTACATTTACACCCGTAAGCCGCTTCTCGTGCCGGGTAATTGCCTTGGTTATATATTCCGAGAATTGTCCTTCCCAACGGGTGTGTGAAACAATGCTTTCAAAGTCGAGAAAAAAGATCTCACAGCCGAACTCCTTGTCAAAGGCATGTTCGCCGGGAGCCGTACTGATCAGCAGTTCGATAAACTGATCGATGGACTCGATTTCCGAGCAGGATGCAAGACGGCTGTTTTCCACATCCTCGCTGAGCAAGGCTTCAAAATCCAGGGGCAATTTGCAAAACTTTGTTTCCATACTTGTCAGTGCCATTCGTTTTCAAATTCTTCGTCTATGAACTTCAGTGTTCTTGCGGCAAACAGAAGGACGATGCTGCTGGAATTGGATATACGGTCAACCTTGCGTTGCAGACGGATGCAGTTCCCATCCACAAAGCGCAAGGCAAATGCCGCTTGTTGGTCGGGTTGCTCCTTCTGGTAGATCCGTATTTCGCCGTCTTCATGGGAGTGGCTGTATGCGGCCCATCTCAACAGCTCGTCACCCGGCATACCGATAAGGGTACAGGTAATGAATCCGCCGTATGCCTCACCTTCAGGCAATCCGTCACGGTCTGTATTCCGCTTGAATTGCAGGTCGAACTCTTCAATGCTGTATGTCTCATGGCAGACGGACAGCCGCATCACGTAGCGGTCATCCGGCATTGAGGATTTTTTGTTTTTAAACAATGAAGTGAACCAGTTCATGATTATAAGTTTAAGTGACACGAATCGCCGGTCTCCATTTCCCGGAAGTGGATGAATAGTGATATACGGCTCTCTTTGGTTGTTGAATGTACGTTGAACTCAAGGCATTTTGCTCCCTTGAAACGGATGATCTCTTTGGGAGTACCGGGCAGGCCGGAAGTGTTCATCACCTCTCCGTCCTTCAGGATTCTTGAATTGAACATCCATTCCAAGAGTTCCTCTGTAGGAAATCCGGCAATGCTTACCCGTATTTTACCGCCATAGGTCTTTCCGGTTACCTTTCCGTTAGAAGTGGTTTCTTTCCGGAAGTCATACTCGTAGCCTAGCAGGTCGTATGTCTGCACTTCCTCATGCTCCGAGGGTTCGGCGGTCCAGAACTTGATATACGATTGTGCACTCATATCCTTATGTTTTTTTATTCTTCTTCACTCATCAGATTGGTTTGCAGCATGGTTGTCAGAGTCCGTTCCTCGTTCATGCGTGATTCAACGAACAGTACGGTGTCCTGACTGTCCAAATGCTTGCGCACGTAGGTTCGCAGGTAGGCTTTGAATGCCTGTACCTTTGTCCGATATTCCTCTAAAGGGAGGGCGAATATACCTTGTTCTCCCACACGTTCTAATCCATATTTCTCCAGTTCTTCTTCAAAAGACTTTTCTAATTGACCATTAGCTATGATATAAATCACTAATACTTTATATTGTCTCATAATAATCTATTTAAATATTAACGATATATTGAATAAGGTTTAGAAAATTGATATTCAGAGTCTTTAAATTCTCGTCTTATATGAAATTTAATCTTATTAGCAACTAATCATAATCCAAACCAATATACACTGCATTGTCAAAGAGAATAAAAATATTCCATAATATAGTGTATATTTTTTATCCGTATTAAACTTCACAAAAAAAAACTCGTACTTATTTTTTTTAAACAAAAACAAATAGTTCGTAATATATATAACCGCACATATAATCACAAAAAATATACTTAATACCAACATGTTATTGAAAGCCATTTGAATGACATTGACCCTAGTAATTTTATAAATAAGCCAAAATATAAAACTTAAAAAACAAAGTGTATGGGCACAAATATAAGAAGTTGAAAATATAATAATCCCAGAATCTATACCTCGTTCATCCACTTCTCGTTTATTCAAAAAAGACACAATATTGTTAATATATTCATTAAGTCGTAATCTAACTTTTTTGTTTTGCAACCAATATATTGGATTTAGCAATCTATTAAAAAGATAGAACAACAATGTATATGTACAATAAAACATTATATTCCAATATAAATTAAGCAATGTTTTCATTTTAATATCAAAGAATTTGAAATATCGATAATAATATCTTCTCCCAACTCACCACCCAAATACCCTCCAATAGCACTTCCGATAAACCCTCCAATAGCAGCGCCGGCACCGATTCCAATACCAGCAGTAAATAGCCCAGCAACAGTAGCTCCTAAAAACGTTCCTATTTTTGTACCTAAATATAAACCAGCAGCCCCTCCAGCCATGCCACCACCAATTTTTAAAATAGTATTTTGGGTATTATCTCCAAATCCTTTATCTTTAGCCAAAGCGTACCCTATTTCAAGAGCATTTAATCCATATTCAATAGGTTTTATTGCATTTCCTATTTTCTCCCCGATACGAAAAAGTGAATAAGTCTTAACATATTGATTACCATAAAAGATATATCCTGATTGTTTTTCAAAATAAAGTCTCAAATTTTTATTTGAAATTCTAGTTTTTCCTGTTTTAGTCAAACCTTCTGCAAAATTGCCAACATATCCACACACTTCCTTTGAGTAATCTATAAAACTATCAATCAAAGTATTAGTATCCTTAGTTCCTAAAAGTTTCAATAACTCTATTGACCAACGATCAATATAATAGTTATTATATTCATAATTATATGTTTCATTTATATCCTTACTTTTCACTTCAATTTTAATATTGAAATAAGTATCGGATTCATCAGTAGATATGATAATTTCAGAATCTTTTTTAGGTATCATCAATGGGCCTTCTGGAATATTTAAGACATACATATCTCCTTTTTCTGAAACTAATTTATTTCGAATGTCATCAGGTGTCAAATGAAGGCTCTTGATAATTGCCAACAAAGAAGTGTCTATTTGTTGAACTTTTATTGGATTGTATATATATGATGAATTTTCTAATATAGCCATCTCCGATGGGATGTTTTCAACATATGCATACCCACACCCAATGACAAATCCTTCATAAGGATATCCTTGGATACAGCTGACCCTAAAGTCATCTAACTCCATATATGTTGTTCTATAATTTCCCATATTACACCCATCTATTGTCGAAATCAACACCTTGAACAGTTAATGTTTCTGGAGAAATCGTTAATGTTGTAGATAACCCCTGTCCGAAACTGATACTTCTGTGTAGCCTTATGCAATACGCGTTCATAAACGCCACCTCAAATATCACTCCGGACGTTCCGGTCTTGAACAGAACTGCCCCGTTTTTTTTCACCCACGGTTTCACAGCCCATCCGTAGATGTTGCTTTTCACCGTCTGCGAAAGGGTTATCATGATTCGTCCTCCACGCACTTCGCCTTCCGGTTGGTTCTTTAGGTTATCTACTGGCTGGTGAAAACCTATCTTGAACTGTTCCACTGCATATTCGTCGCCGTCAACGCTGAATATGACATTCACGTTGCTGTCCACTTGCGGAAAATTAAAAAGTCCCATAACGCTGCTGTTTTTAAAACACCCACTGATTTTCAAACTCTTCTGTACCGAATGCCAGTTTCTGTGCCTGTACGGTCAGTTTGGTCGCAATATAGCTTTTGCCCTGCCGGATATAGCTGATTTCCATATCCACACAAGTCGCTTTCTCAAAGAGTATCTTTTCGAGCGTGGAGCCTTGGTTGTCATGAACTACGATGGCTCCGCTCTGGTATTTACGGGCATCCAGCATCCACTGGATCATGTCACGGTTGGGAAGATGAGGGTAGGTTACATAAAACGTGCCGCCTTTTACCTCGGTCTGTACCTGTCCTTTGATATCTATCCCTTGGGCAAATCCGAATTCGCAGCCGATGAGCTGGTAGCTGTCCTTGTACATGTCGGTCAGTGAGGAGGCAGCCAGGTTGCCTATCTTTAAGAATACGGTATATCCAAACATACGATACTTGATTATTGGTGAATATTCCAGGTTAATTCATTCTGTTCGTCCAGACCTACCTCCAGACTTTTTCCTTTGCCCAGCTCCTCGTTGATGATAAGCCGTGAAATCGGTCTGCGCAGATAGTTACGGATTACACCGGCCACTTGGCGGGCACCGTATTTGGGTGTGAATCCTTTGTGTGCAAGCATCTTACGGGCATCATCGGTGATGGTTATGCCGATACCCTGCTTGTCCAGAAGCTTTCTGACTCCATTGAACTGTATGTCGAATATTTTTAGGAGTATGTCTTCGCGGATGGGGGAGAACGGAACGATTTCAGACAGGCGTGCCAGAAACTCCGGACGGAAATACTGCCCCATCACCTCCATGATCTGGGTGGTGGACGGAACATTGCCGGACTCAAGTTGCTTGGTCAGCCACTCGCTTCCTACATTGGATGTGAACAGCACGATGGAGTTGGAGAAATCCCCTTCCTTGCCCAGACGGTCATGCAGTTTTCCTTCGTCCATGATTTGCAGGAAAATGTCATATACGGACGGATGCGCTTTCTCTATTTCATCAAAGAGTACAACGGCGTATGGCTGTTGCCGTATTTTATTGACCAGCATGCCGCCTTCCTCATATCCCACATATCCCGGAGGCGCTCCGTACAGCAGGGCGGCGGAGTGTTCTTCCTTGAACTCGGACATGTCGAAGCGGATCATGGATTTCTCGTCATTGAACAGGGCTTCCGCCAGTGCTTTGGCAAGTTCGGTCTTGCCGGTACCGGTAGGTCCCAGCAGGAAGAAGGAGCCGATGGGCTGTCCCGGCTTGTTCATGCCGCTACGGGATTCCAGAATGGCATCCGTCAATGTCTTCAGGGCCTGGTCCTGTCCGACGACGCGTCGCCTCAGATAGTCTTCCATATTGAGTAGCCGTTCCTTTTCTTGCGACTGTATCTTGCCGATGGGGATGCCTGTCTTGCTGGCGACAACGGCGGCTACCTCATAGATACCCACCTCCTCTATTTTCTTCTCTGCAAATTGGAGGAGGACGTTCAATGCGTTTCTCAGATAGCCGGTCAGTTCTTCATACTCCTGCAATTCATGGATGTCCGCTTCATCGGGTATGACTCCTAAAAGGATGGGGCTTAATTTGTTGTGCATTACGAAAAGCAGCGTTTTCAGTTCTTCGGTCTTTTCCTGAAGGTCCTTTTCGTCCTTTTCTATTTCATCCAGCCCGGACAGCAGGGTCTCCACATTCTTCTTTCCTGTTTCATTGACCATCTTGATGGCGGAGAGCGTCATGTCCAGCAGACCGATGGCGGAATCAGGCAGACGGCGGTCTTTGATATACCGTTTGGCAAGACGGACACATTCGGCTACGGCTTCGTTGCTGATTCTTACATGATGGTAGTCCACGTATTGTTTCTGCACGGAGTGTAGCATCTGGATAGCGGACTTTATGTCCGGTTCGCTTACCTGTATGACCTCGAAACGGCGGCTGAAAGCATGGTCCGGCTCGATTATTTTGCGGTATTCGTCAATGGTAGTGGCACCGATGACGGTCAGGTCGCCGTGCGACAGTTCGGATTTCAATACATTTCCCGCACCGGTATTTCCTTGTCGGTTGTCCAGCAATACATGGATTTCGTCAATAAACAGGATTGCATTGTCGATATTCCGCAATTCTTTCAGGATGTTTTTCAGACGGTCCTCGATTTCCCCCTTGTAGGTGGCTCCCGCAATCAGGGAGGCGTTGTCCAGTTCAAATACACGGGTTTCTTCCAGAAACGAGGGCACTTTATGGTTGACTATGTCCCAGGCAAGTCCGTAAACCAGTGCTGTCTTTCCTACTCCGGCATCACCGACAATCAGGACATTGGACTTGCTCCGGCTTCCCAGTATCTCCATGACCATACGGTTTTCACGGTCGCGGTTGATGACCGGATGCAGCTTGTTGGCCGCATCTTCGGTTAGATCCACACAGTATTTGCCCAAGAAGGAGGATGAGGCGGAAGTCGGGGCATAGGACTTCTCCGTAGTGGCGGAAGGACATGCCGACTGCCCGTTACCTATATATATGGAATGGATATCCTTTTCCAGAATGGGGAAAGACCTGAGCTGGTCGCTGGAAAAAGCGACACCGGGCTTTGCCAGTGCCAATAGCACACAGATGGGATTGATGTCGAACAGCCCGAACTGGATTCGTGCATCGTCTGCGGCACGGAAAACGGCGTCAATCCGTTCCGAAGGCTTGATTTCGGACAACTGGGTGGATTTCGGGCATTGTTCGATATACACATCCGCCCATTCCTCCAGATAGCCTAAATCCTTGCCTATACTTATTATAAAATCTCTTAACCCTACATCTTTATGAAGTAGAGCCTTCAACAAATGCGAGGGTGTATAACACTCGTTCGCATTTTCACGAGCCACTGCAAGTGCTATGTTAAGCGCAATTTTTACAGAATCATCAAGATTGATGAAACCAACTCCTGTTTCCATAATCGTAAGATTTAAAAATTGCGCAGGAGAACATTGCAAATATAAGGCAAAAAAAATAATTCGGCTATTGTTGGCAGCGTTTTTTTTATGCTTATGGGCATATTTTCGGTAAAAACAAGAAAAAATCATCAAAAGTTCTTTGTAGTTTTCAGAAAATGCCATATATTGGGCGCAGAAATTGAAGGACAAAGATAGGACTGTAGCAGGCCTCCTTTGACCGGATATTTCAAAATCAACTTATTTTTTAATTTAAAACTTTGAGAATATGGCATTTAAAGCGTCATTTAAGTTTTCGGACTCAAGAGAGTTTGATGTACTGACCTGGAGAGTTAAGTTCAATCGTGATGTGGACCCCAAAGGCCGTCCGGCATCTGACATTTATGGTGGCACAATCTATGTGGAAATCGAATCAACTCCCGATACCATTGTGCTGGATAAGATGTTCAAGCAGTACCAGCCCGTAAACGGAAACATCGTCTTCAAGAAAGCGGATGAAGATGCCAAAATGAAGGAATTGGTGTTCGAAAATGGTTATGTGGTGGATTACGAAGAGGCACTGAATGTGGCTAACCCTTATCCGATGACAATCAAGTTCGCCATTTCTGCACAGACTGTGAAGATGGACGAGGCTACATTTGTACAGGATTGGCCGGAAAACAACTAATGGTTGTTTCCTAATCAAAGTTTTAAGGTGCCGGAATATACCAATTCCGGTTATTTCGGCACCAAAAAACATACCGACCAGTCGGATTATTTATTTAAAATCATAGTTTAAGATAGTATGGGAGCAAGTTTTCTGAATTTGGTGGCTACTAAAGTAACCGTGAAAGGAGAAGAACAGAAATTCGTTTCACTGCATCTCCGTCAGGGTTTCAACCGGCATCACACCTTCACTGTGGTGGTGAATTATCTGTCGCCTAACAATACGTTCCAACAGACCCCGGAAAAATTCATCGGCTACATCGGGGAGACTGCCAGCATTTCATTTGTCCATAGGCAGACGGGTGAAAGTTATGACTTCGAGGGAATCATCACTCAAGTGGAAATGGTTGGAAGCATGGGCGAGACAGGCGGAGTGGCCATTCACGGAACAAGCCCTACGATACTGTATGAGAACAACAGGACACTCGATTCTTGGATGGATCAGTCCCTCTCTACCATAATAAAGGAGGCGACGCAGGAGTATGGAAAGGTCAATCTGGTTTCCAATCCCAAGTATGCGGCGCCCATACCCTACATGGCACAGTATAACGAGAGTGTCTTTGACTTTATGAATCGCCTTTCGGCTCTTTATGGGGAGTGGTTCTATTATGACGGGACGAAAGTTTATTTCGGCAAGCCTGACAGGGACAATACGGAGAAGATTGTTTATGACATGGATTTGGAGGAAGTACGTCTGGTTGCCAATCTGGTACCGGGTAAATCCGCAAGATACGATTATGTAGCGCAGGAGAACAAACAGCATAATGCGGATACGCCAGCCAAACCGGATGGCATGAACGACCTTCAGTCTATTGCACACAGCTGCTCTGAGAAGGCATATACCGCAAAAACGACCTCGGCTGCCGACCCCCATGTAACGGACAAGGCGGAACTGGACGAACAGATGAGGATTGTAAAGAATGCGTCTGGTGCCAATCTTCTGAACATCAAAGGCATAGGAAAGACTTGCCGGATAAGGATTGGTGAAATCATCGATGTTTCTTTCCCCGACAGGATGAAACTGCCTCCTTTAGGCAAGTTCCGTATTGTCGGGATTGAGCATGAGGTACGCCGTGACGGACATTACTCCAATAGTTTTGTCGGTGTGCCGGACGGTACGGTACATATTCCTGTTCCCGATGCGAAGCGGCCGTTGGCGTTGCCGGAACTGGCTACGGTGAAGGAAAACAACGACGACAAGGGACAGGGACGTGTGAAAGTGGCTTTCGACTGGCAGAAAAACGGCAAGACAACCAATTGGATCAGGGTGCAGACTCCTAATGCGGGAGTAAGTGGTGCGGTTCCCAAGAATCGCGGATGGGTATTTGTTCCGGAAGTCGGCGATCAGGTTATGGTAAGCTACGAGCATGGCAACCCGGACCGCCCCTATGTTACGGGATCGGTGTTCCATTCCGGTTCAGGTAAAGGAGGGGACAAGGACAACAAGGTCAAGAGCATTATCACACGCAGCGGCAATGCCATCGTTTTTGATGATGAGACGGGAAGCATCGTTATTACCGACCAGACGGGAAAACAGCTGATCATGTTGGATGGCACGGATGCCATTACCGTCATGGCGAAAAAGAGCATTACCCTTACCAACGAGGCGGAATCGGTCATCGTAATGGATGATAAGTCGATAGGCTTGCAGGCCGATACCATTGCTCTCGAAGGCAGGAAAAGTGTAACATTGCTGTCCGGCAACGAATGTATGGTACTCAGCAGCGAAAAGAGTATAATTAGCAGCAGCGGTACCAATATCAAACAGGAGGCGGCAAAGGATTACGATGTTGCTGCAAAGAACGGAACGGTCAACGGTGTAAATCTGATGATAGAGGGAAAGGGAAACGTAACGGTTTCGGGAGGAATAGTAAAGTTTAACTCATAATTCGGTTGGCTATGGGAGCATCTGCATCTGTGATACAGGAATATTACAAAGCGGTCGATTACTGGGCGGACATAGTCGGCAACAGGGACTGGAAACTGTCTGTATGGATTGTCGGGCAGAACGATGTGGACTTGGTGGACAGGTTTCTGGAAATAGAACGTTCTCCGGTAGGGCAGTTCGATGACATATTCTTTCGTTTTGATACGCCGTACAGGGGGGACGACGAGGAATACACTGAACAGCTCTGGCAGGAATATGTGGGTTGGTTTTCAGAAAAGGTTGAGGAGAAGTATGATATTCTCAGGGCTCTGAGGCACGACGGGCTGCTGAAGGAAGAATACATTCCTGATGTGTCGGTTGAGCATACGGCAGGCAACTTGTGGAGAGAGATGTTGCGTTTCAAGGCATGTATCTCCCGGTTGGATGATGCCTTTTTCTGTCTGTACTTTCCTCCGGAACAGGAAAGGGGGTATTCCCGGACAGGATGGTTCGGCAATGTGCTGAAAGAAGGTGTCCCGCAGGGAATCCGGATGACAACCATTGACTTGAAAAAGAACAGGAGTATCCGGCTGGGTGAGTCTCGGGAAGTGGTTTGCATACGCCCGCAGTTCGATATGGCGGCGGCTTTGCATAACCGGATGGCACGGTCGGATAGCGGTAACGACCTGATTGCACCTGAAAATCGGTTCAAGCAGCAGGTTACGGTTGTCATGGATTCTACACAAAAGCAGGATTGGAAATTATTGGACAGGGAAATCCGAAAACTGTTGGATATTGCACAGGAAATAAAGGATACGAATATCCGGATTTCCGCTCTGCTTATCGCATCCGAGGCATGTTATGCTATCAGGGAATATAAGCATAGCATGAAATACAGCGACGAAACCGTCCGGGAGGCGGAAAAGGCGATGCAGGGCGGTGAAACGGCAGGATATAGTTATTGGAAAATGGCTGTTTCCATGAAAGCGGCCATTCTGACAGCCGGGAAAAAACGGGAGGAAGCGGTTGCCTTGTATGACATGATGGCTAAAAAAGCCGTCATGCAAAAGGACCCTTATTATGTCATGGAAGGCTATCGCATGTGTGGTTTCCTGCGCTATGAGGATGGAAAGATGGAACAGGCTTTCGAATATTTTTTGCTTGCCCTGGTAGGAGGCAGCTACCTTTCTGCTGAAATCAGGCGGAGTTCCACGTTCGTTTATGCGGCGTATCTGGCTCTTCATACGGGAAGGCTGGTTCGCGCTCCGATTGATGTCGGGATATTGGAACGGCAGCTCTGCGAATGGATTGGGGAGGATTGGAAGGAACTGGTGGACAATCCGGATATGCAGCAGGCGAAGGCCAGAAGAAGGGGAAGTTTTTTCAGTTGAGCGAGATTTAATTAATATATATTTTAAATTTAAAATTGAATAAGTATGGATCTTGGTAATTATGGAATCGGCGGAAACGAAGTGAAGATTGACGCTTCCGAAGGTATTGCGGAAATTCCACAAAATCGAACCTTATTGGTGGAACAGTTGACGAAGGATGAGCCGGTGGCTCCCGAAGTGGTTGCCGGTCTGACCAACATTGACGAAGTCTTTGCACATTTCCGGCCGGAAATAGATATCGAGTTCGCGGATGCGGACGGTGCTCCCGTAGAGGAAAATTTCCGTTTCCACAATGTCGGTGATTTTTCTGTCAGGAAAATGACGGAACAGAGTTCATTCTTGTCCGGCCTGAATGCGGAAAAGCAGTTTGCGGACAGGATGGAGAAGTCGTTGCGTTCCAACAAGGTGCTGCAACGGGTGCTGGAAAATCCGGAGACACGTGGAGCGTTTGTCAATGCGATTTCTGCCATTTTGGACGATTTGAAGAACAATGAGAAGTCTAACCCCACTAATGAATGATAGTTATGAGCGAACAGAATACACAAAGAGAAGCAGCCGTACAGCAGCAACAGGCTGTGGCGCAGTCCAGAAATCTGAACGCTGAATTGCAGATTCTGGCTAAGTTTGGCGGTTTCAATGTCTTGGAGTCTTCCGTGGACGGCATACAGAACATGAATCCGGAGCGTAAGGCACGGCGGAACATATTCCTTTCCGACCCCGAACGGGCGGCTGAGCGCAAGGAGCTGGAAAAACGGCTTGAGATGTGGGTCGATATGTTGAAAGGCAACAAATCCATCAGCGAGATGGTGGAACTGTGCCAGAAGAAGTCTGCGGCGGTGTCCGGTCTGCTATCCCAGAACCAGCTGAAAGCGGTGGAAGAGGTCAGGCAGTTGGAGAAGTCCTACCGCACGGTCATGCTCTTCTACAAGAATACGGATTCCGACAAGATCAAGAATATCTCCATTGTGAACGCTTCGATGAGCCAGCTTACCGATTTGGACAACTCCTTCTTTATCGATGCCATTGCAAACGAGCTTCGTGCGAATTATGACCGTTTGGACTTGCGTACCAACTATTCCCTGCTGGTTATCCCGGGATATTTGGGTTCCAACAAGGTTGTTGAAAAATGGGCAAAGATTGCGCATGACAACAAGGTGATGATTTACACGGATTTCGCTGATCTGGAAAAACCGGATGATGTCATTGAAATGTTCTTTGATTCCAATCTTTCGGGAGGCGATGTGTACAAGTCCAACGTATGTATGACCTGCAACTATCTGGTAGGACGGGGACGCTATGCGGAACTGGGCGAAACCGAAGACTTGCTGATTCCTCCTTCTGCGGCATTGGCCGGCAGTGTGTACAAGACGGTAATGGCACAGGTTACCGCCGGTAAGAAGTATGGTTCCATGAGCGAGGTGGACGGGGTTGCCTTCAACCTGAAAAAAAGCGAGATTTCCGAAATCGAGAAGATTGGCCTGATTCCGATGGTGAAGGAATACGGCAAGGTAATGGCTTTCTCTGCCAAGACATTGTTCAACGGGGACAACTTGGGATTGCAGACCTATTCCGTAGTCCGTGTGTTCGATTGGGTAACGAAAGTGCTGATGGATTTCCTCAACCGCCGTGCCTTTGAGAACTGGAACAGCAAGGCGGAAAGGGATTTGCGTGGTCAGATCAGCAAGTTTTTGGATAGCATACAGGGTCCCGGACGCTTGATTGAGAAATTCAAGATTCTTCGTTTCGAGCGCGATCCGAAGCAGAAAGACCGTATTTTCCTCGACATTCACCTGACTCCTTATTTCCCGGCAAAGAGTTTTGTCATCAAGTTGGAAGGTACAAAAGGGGATGACGAGAACGACTGGAACAGCGACTATGCACAGGATGCATAGGTAAGTCCTTACAGGGACAGCCGGAGTGTGCCGGTTGGAACGCCCGGTTGTCTCTTTTTCACATTCTAAAAAATTCTCACCATGTCAGATGTGTTCAAGAATATAGCTGACGCCGCCGGTAACAGCAGCGTCAGACGGGGCTTTGCCGACCTTTTTTCAGCCTCCAAGGCGGCTTTGGACGAGATTCAGACGGGGCTGGGCGGAATCCTTCCTTCCATGCCGGGTATGCCTGTCGCCAAGTTCGGCGACCTGTCCATCGGGATAGACATGCATCCTACCGTTACCCCTCCCTCTCCCATCATGCCTGTGCCTCATGTAGGCAAGGTGTACGACCTCATGGCAGACCTCATGGCCGGCATGGCGGCTGCCATGCCGCCTGCGGCTGATGGAGTGACCGGAGTGGCGTGCAACATCCTCAAGAGCATGGCTCCGTCGGTCAAGGTGCATAACCAGTGGATTGCGCAGGCAGGTATCGGCATCGTGCATCTGCCGGCATTTGTATTGCATCCGGCCCCGTTGGTCAGCGGTATGTCCGAGTCCGAGATGTGGATGGGCAGTTCCACTGTCCTGGCGGACGGTGCGCCTTGTTCCTCCCTCACACATCCGGCACTTTCATGCAACATTGTGGGAATACCGACGATTCCCCGCAAGGGAAAGCCCAGGAAGGTGAGCAAGGCCCTGCTTGCCCCCACTTCCATGCTCTCCACCATCACATCCGTAGGAAATCCCGTGCTTGTGGGAGGACCGCCTACCATTGATGTATTTGCGCTGGCGATGAAGTTCGGACTGAAAGGCTTGGGCAAGATGTGGAAGAAGATAGGCGACCGCTTCCAGAACCTGATCGACAGGCTGAGGAAAAAAGGCATGAACAGGCTGGCGGACATTCTCCAGCCCATCAAGTGCAAGACTTTCGGTGAGCCGGTGGACGCTGCTACGGGCAGGGTCTATCACACCAATGCAGACTTTGAGCTTCCGGGGCCAATTCCCGTCGTATGGGAACGTACCTATTACAGTGATGCCGCCGTGAACGGTCCGTTGGGATACAACTGGCACCACAGCTACAATCTGGGAATACGGCAGCTGGAGGAAGGGGCGTTCGCATTCCGCCATGCTGACGGACGGGAGTCTTTCCTGCCCGCGCTGAAACTTGGAGAATCCCATTTTGACCGCAAGGAACAATTGTCCTGGACGCTTGACGCTCAGGGTTATCAGCTTACAGACATCCGGGGACTGCAATACCGCTTTGACGGTCCTGAAAACCGTTTCGGCTACCGCATGGTGTCAGGCATTTCCACGAAGGACGGATTCCGGATCCGCTTCGAATACGCTTCGGGGGGAAGGCTGGCAGGAATCATATCCTCACGGGGAGAATTCCTGAAAGTGGAAACCGACGAGTCGGGGCGGGTGCTCTGCGTTTCCGTGAATCAGGACGGTGAGGAGGTGAAGCTGGTCCGCTACCGTTACGATGACCGGGGCGACATGGTGGAAACCATTGACGCGCTGGATGTCAGCAAGCATTTCGTCTATTCCGGCGGACACCTGCTGGTACAGCTTACCAACCAAGGGGGCATGTCCTTCCATTGGGAATATGAAGGTAAGGGGGAGAATGCCCGCTGTGTGCATACATGGGGCGATGGAGGCGTGATGGAATATTTCATCCGTTACGGCAAGGGATATACCCATATCCGTAACGGGGAAAATGCCGAAACCGAATATTATTACGGTGAGGACAGGCTCATCTATAAGATAGTGGATGCCAACGGAGGAATTACCCGTCACCAATACAACAGCTTTCAGGAGCTGGAGGTCACGGTCAATCCCGAAGGCTATACTCGTAAGACCGCCTACAACGAGTTCGGCCAGCCGGTCCGGATAACGGACGAGAACGGGGAGGACACCTTCCTAGACTATGACAACAACCGCAATCTCGTCTCGCTCTACACTCCGGGTGGAAAGAGGCTTTCATGGGACTATGACGGACAGGATCGGGTCGTCAGCCGGACCACACCGGGCGGAGAGACTGTGAAATATGCCTACGAGGGAGGCGTGCTGCGCACCATAACGGACGGACAGGGCCGGGTTTACACGCTCACGTTCAACGACAGGTACGATCTGGAGCTGCTGCAGTTTCCCAACGGGCTGTTCCGCCGGTGGGAGTACGACGGCAGGGGAAGGCTTGTGCAGGCAGTGGATGTGAAAGGCAACGTTACCCGTTATGCCTACGACCGGGCGGACAACCTGATACGGCTGGAAGAGCCGGACGGCAACGTGCACCGGTTTGAGTACGATGCCATGGGGAACATGGTACATGCCAGCGACAACATCCGCGAAGTCAAGTTCACCTATGGGGCGCTGGGGGTGTTGAAAAGCCGCGAGCAGGACAGACACTGGATTACATTCGGCTACAACAGCGAGTTGCAGCTCCGGCGCATCGGCAACGAGGCGGGCGACAACTATTTCTTCGAGCTGGACGGGTTGGGACAGGTCGTTACGGAAACCGGCTTCGACGGCCTGCGGCGTGAGTACGAGCGCGACGGTGCGGGTCGTGTCACCCGTGTGAACCGTCCCGGAGGAAAATGGACGGAATACCTCTACGACGGACTGGACAATATCCTGAAGGAGGAACAGTATGACGGGGAGGTCTCCCTCTACACGTATGACAAGGACGGCATGCTCGTCAAGGCGAAGAACAGAGAGAACCTGCTGGAGTTCACCCGTGACAGGAAGACGGGACAGATTATTGAGGAAAAGCAGGGAGAATACACCGTCAGCCGTACCTATGACGGCGAAGGCAACTGTACCCGCATCACCAGCAGTCTGGGAGCGGACATCCGTCACACTTATGACCGGGAAGGCAACCTGCAGACCATGCAGGCGGGCGAAGGCTGGCAGGCATCATGGGTGCGTGACAACACGGGGCTGGAGGTGCAGCGCACCTTCTCCGGTGGCGTAACCGTCAGCACCGAGCGCGACGGTTTCGGACGCGAGGTGCGCAAGTCGGTCCGGTCGGGCGGCATCGAACGTGGAGCGTACCGCTATGAGTGGGGCATTGCGGGTCGCCTGCTCTCCAAGGAGAACGAGCTGACGGGAACGATCATGCGCTACGACTACGACCGTTTCGACTTCCTTATCCGGCAGGAAACCACCCAGGGCTCGGAAACGGACGTGATTTACCGCATGCCGGACTTCGTGGGTAACCTCTTCGGAACTCCGGACAGGAAGGACCGCAAATACGGTGCCGGTGGAAAACTTTTGGAGGACCCGGATTGTTTCTACCACTACGACGATGAGGGAAACCTCATTTTCCGAGAGTTCAAGCAGTTGCAGGAAACGGGCGTAAGGTACGACCGGAAGCGCATGGAGAAGGAACGCGGCATCCGTTGTCTGGCAACGGGTACGGGATGGCTCTACGAATGGACGTCCAACGGCATGCTGAAGAAGGTCATACGACCGGATGGAAGACCGGTGGAGTTCCGTTATGATGCGTTGGGACGACGCACCGCTAAGCAGTATTTTGGAAAGGTCACACGCTGGGTATGGGATGGCAATGTGCCTGTACATGAGTGGAGCTATAAAGCGATTGGCTTACAATCGAACGAAAAGGAAAACACCACTCCCAAAGAACCGGCAGAAGATGTTACCACCTGGGTGTTCGAGGCAGGTACATTTGTACCTACGGCAAAGATACAGGAGAGCAAGCAGTATTCCATTGTGTCCGACTACTTGGGTACGCCCTTTCAGATGTATGATGGACAAGGAAACAAGACTTGGGATTGTACTCTGGATATTTATGGGAAAATCACAAGTATTGAAGGAAATTCTTTAAATGATTGCCCTTTCAGATATGCTGGTCATTACTTTGATTCAGAAATCAATTTATGTTACAATCGTTTTAGGTATTATTCTCCAGAAATAGGTTGTTATTTATCACAAGATCCTATTGGATTTGCTGGTGGAAATCCTACATTATATGGATATGTTACAGATACTAATATATGGTTAGATCCATTTGGATTAAAAAGAGGAAATGAGAGTTTTCCGTCTTGGATGTCCACAAGACAAGGATATGAACGTCATCATATTATTCCATACGAACATAGGAATCATGAAATTTTTAAAATTACAGGAATGAATGTAAATAATGCGACTAATATGATTTATTTGCCTGTTAATGAATCTATACATCCAACAAAAGCCGTGCATCATGAATTTAAACTAAATGGAAAAAATCATTCTGAATATAATGCATTAATGAGAAGAGAGTTAGATTATTTACTTGAGCGTTCAAAAGCGGAAAAATGGACACTTGAACAAGCAAGGAGAGAGTTGTTAAATATTGAATATGATACAAGAGAAAAATTAAATAAAGCAAGAACAGATAATCATTAAAATATTATTTTATGTGGTACTTTTTAGAATCAAATATTAATAAAAAAGAAACAAATGTTGAGCTGAATGGCTCTTATGATAAATTAACAGCGTATTTTTTTTCTAATATTAATGATGAAAAATATGTTGATAACATGAAATTTAGTGGAATAGCACAGGGCGGATTTACGTATAAGTTACTTTCTCAAACAGATTATTTAGTGAATTCCCGTTTTGGCGGCATTCCTATATTCTCAGAAAGGTTTATAAATAAAACGAGCCAATACCTATCAGATAAAATTGATTTTCATTTATGTAAAATATTTTTCAATAAAGAATCTTATAATTTTTATTTAGGTAAGATAAAACACATTCTACCTATTATTGATTATAAAAAATCAGGTTATAGACAACTTGCTGATGGACGTAAAATTCTGAGTGACCCTGTAGTTATTAAAGAAGATATAGATGATAAATTGTTAATCATACGAGATTCCACGTATAAATCAATATTTGTAGCAAGTGATTTATTTAAGCAGATTATTGAAAAAGAAAAGCTAAATATTGGATTCTACAACACTGTACATACTTTTTGGTAGCCTATTAGGGAGTAATCTACAGGTTATAAGTATTAGAATTTGCACCCCTTGAATTTTTCTCTAAAAGTATATGGGATAAGCAAATTTCCAATCTTCATAAATCTGTGATTGTTTGCTTTATTAGTAAAGAACCCTTAAAATAGAAAAAAGTATAACCAAACTGTTCAAGAACTCTTATCTAAAACATAGCATAATGTATATAAATAGAATATGAGTTTTTGGACAGTTTTCTATCTCTACCCAAAATATACCAAGACTTAAAAAGCATCACCCCACATCACTCAACTCATGGTCCAAATCAAACCTCAACACATAAAAAACGCCATTCTCCACATAGCCGAAGCACCTGTTCCGCTGAGTGATTCTAAATTTCTTAATGCCTTTCTTCCATAGGTCATCTGAAAAGTAATGCTTACTTCTCCTATTCTTATTATAGGTTTTGTAGTCTAACCCATCGTCCGTTGCAACGGCAGTCCAATCCAATTCTTCAAATTTGCGGAACGAATCAATAAACTCGTTTTGGTTCTCATTTTCAATAAGGGAAAAACCATGCGTGCCATCAATAAGGCTGAAATCAAGCTTGCCTCCACTAAAACGAATGGTAATATACTTTTCGAAAGATAGTTCCCCCCTTTCAAACAAGATAGAGTACAATTGCTTCTCTTTCCAGATATTACCAACCTCCATTGGTTCTTCATCTTTGGTTACAACAACCGGATGCTTCTCATACCCGGATCTGATAAATGATAGAAGACAAACCGAACGGGCTGTTGCTTCGGCAATGGAACTGCCGGATACATCGGTTTCACCTACTGAATATTGGGCATGGGGATCCTGTTGGGGAGCTTCATCCCAAAACGGATTACAGATGGCACGTGCCAATGTACTTTTATACAGCCTGGCTTCATCGATGATACGGGTTTCCGGTGCTATCGGCAAATCATTGATAGTTCTAAAACATAAGCCTAATAATCATAACTTTTTTAAAACCGGGTTTGTCGCTTCCGTTTTTTAAATTACCTTTGTAGTTACTTAGTTATAAATGAAACATATTCAATGATTAACAGCATATTATTAACTGATTTTACAGGCTTTGCAAATACCCGGTTTGATTTCACCAAAGGGATAAACGTCCTTATTGGCAAGAATGGTACGGGCAAGACGCACGTTCTCAAATGCTTGGCGGCAACTTTGCAGGCACGCCATGACTTCCTCGGCAAGAACTCAGCTTCCAAGGAACAGTTTGAGTATATCTTGGCGGAAGACATGATATTTTATTTCAAGCCGGATGTCATAGGCAACCTGGTCAACAAGGGAGTGCCTTCAGGCAGGGCAAACATTACAGTCACGATAGACGGCAAACTGTTGCAATACAGCTTCTCATCCGCATCCAAAACAACTGTAAAATTAGAAACGGACGAAAAGTGGGACGACCGCCACTTTATCTATATTCCCCCACGTGAGATGTTCTCTTTGTTCGAAGGCTTTATCGGTTTGAGCAGTAAACGTGAAATCTCATTTGACCAAACGTATATCAATCTGGCGCACGCGTTGTCACTCCCCATATTGCGTGAGTCGGAAGACAATCCGTTGAAACCGGCAATCGAGTTGCTGGAGCAGGAATTGCAGTTCAAGGTCTTGCAGATGAACGGACGTTTCTATATACAGACAGAAAAAGGGAACATGGAAGCGCACTTGGTGGCGGAAGGACTCCGCAAGCTGGCTTCCATCTTGTACCTCATACTGAATGGGGAAATCAATGCGGACACCATCCTGTTTTGGGACGAGCCCGAAGCCAACCTGAATCCGGCTCTTGTGAAAGTCGTGGCAAAGTTTATCCGTGTGCTTCAGAAATGCGGCTTGCAGATTTTCGTTGCCACTCACGACTACCTGCTTACACATACGCTTTCTCTCTATTCCGAATACAAGGAGCACACGAACATAACCGTCAAGTTCTTCGGCTTGAAAAAGGAAGATAAGGGAATCATGGTAGAGGAAAGCGACACCTTGGCAGGCATACAGAACAATCCGATATTGGAGGAATATGCGGCTTTTTACGATTTGGAACAGCAATTCATCAACAGATATGAGTAATTTTCAGGAAAGCGGTATAAGCTTCAAGTTCAGCTCTCCCCAATGGGCTGTAGTCAAGTACGATGAACATTTAGCACACAAAAAGGTAAGCAATGCCTTGCAACCTACCAAGGCGGTGGACTTCTTGGGCATTCACGATAACAGACAGCTGTTTCTGGTCGAGGTGAAGAATTACAGGGGGCATACGCACGATGCGGAGACTCAGGAAGTTTTTCAGGCAAAAGGCGACGAGTTGATGCGCAGGATTGCAGTCAAAGTCAGGGACACGATTGCTACGGCAACCAATGCGGCACGTTTCTCAACCAACGATGAAGATTTTTTCACCCGGATTAACCGGTTGCTGCTTGACGGGCAGAAAAAGATAGTCATTATTGCCTGTATAGAACTGGATGTGGCAGATGAAAAAGGACATAAGGTTCGTATGAGTATTTGGATGCAAAAACTAAAGCAAAAGTTGTCTTGGTTACATGCCGCTAAAATTTCCATCAATCCGGTTGAAAATATTTCCGATGTATTGCCGGATACGGAAATCTCGTTCTTATAGTCTCCCGTCAGATTCTGGTATCCTTTGCCACCGTTCTTTTATGCTCCCTTTTTATTGCGGATTGATTGCATAGCCTGTTTATGTATTGTTTTCTGAAAAATAAATCCTGTTTTTTCCTCTTGTTTAAAAGGAAAAAGATATATTTGCAAAAACAGACCCGTTAATCGGTTTGTTGCCGAACGGAAAGTGTTTGCTCGAATGAAAATAGAACATATTATTGAGGTTGCAGTGATTTTCGGCGAAAAACGGAACTCCGGTACGAAACTTGATGCCTACATTTGCACTGTTAACAAAATGTTTCACTTAAAACCTGTTGATTTATGGACTATATCCAAAAGATTAAGTTGCTGAACGAGTTGATGCTCAATGCAACACCGCAAAATGTAGATTTCACGCCGCAAAATGGCAATTATTGTGTGACGCTGATAGCTACGCGGCCTGTTCATACTTGGGGATACCAAAAGCGTAACTTCAAGATTAAGGGACGCTTGGAAGAAGGCAAGACGGTCTCTGCCGATTTGATAGCGGAAAATGAAATGCTTTTTGGCGTGGAAGACCTGCCTTACGTGGCTCACGAGGGTGACCGTACCCCTATCTTCAAGATAATTCGTGCTTCCATTTTCTGTGCTTATGCGGGGTTGCAGCTTACAGACCTGCATCTAGGGATGCGGAAGATTGCCTGGTCAGATTATCCTTTCAAGAGACCGGATAAGGAAGAACAGGCAAAAGCGGAAATCAGATTTATGAAACGTCTGGCATCGGTAATAACTGTTCCGGATCATTGTGTGGTAGGACGTTCCGTGGTAACCCATCTCACTTCCACCCGTTTGCGGGATGTTATGCTGTACAACAAGGAGTACGAACCGTCCTTATATGGAAAGATAAAGGATTCAATAGAATCCTTATCTCCCTTTATTCCGGCAAAGGACCATGCCGATAATGTGGTTCCCGATGTATTTGTTTCGCAACAGGATTGGGAAAATCCTCGTGACACTTATGAACATCAGGTTATCATACTCAATGCCAAAAGCAAAAAGAAAGAACAGTTCTGGTGGGATTACCTGAAGCTCAATATTTTTCTGAACGATTTGGAGTATTATTTCGGCTACTATATTTTGATGAACCGTTGGCAGATTCCGATGATTCAGAGGTGGATTGCCGAGTATCGCGAAAAAGGTTTCTTCGAGTCCCAGCGTGCGAAGGATTATCTTCTGTTCTATTTGAAAGCCGGAGAAAAGACACCGGTTCGTGTTTTAAACTCACAGGGGGTGCAGGTTAAGATGAAGATACCTTCAAGATAAGCCGGTAACATAATGTTTCTCATAGGGAAAAGCGGATTATGTATATTTCATAGGCATTTCTTTGCCGATAGAATGCATAATTGGCTTTTCCCTTTGTTTTTGTTGGGGATATTTATACTTTTGCATTCAAAAAAATACCGTCTGGTCGGTATTTTTTGAATGAATATAGAAGAGTTATCAGAATATGGAATGAAAACACAGGGGAACATCTCTGTTTGAAATTCCACTTTCTGTTTGGGTTCCCCTATGTTAAATAAACCGACTAATCGGCTTATTTGAAAACAAATATAAGGAAAAAATAATATATCGCACAAAAAAATAAAATGGTATTGCAGATCGGTGTGTCGTAAATTCATAAAAGGCTTTGATTCATATGAAAAAGGCATATTTAATAATACTAAAACAAAATGCTTATTCTCTTAAAAAGAACTACTTTTGTATGATGCAAAAAAAAGAATGTCATGAAAGGAACAAAAGGTTCAGAAACAAAAGCTTTAATAAGGGAGACTGCATTTAAACAGTTTCTGACAAAAGATTACAGCATGGTCCCCTTAAAAGATATAGAAAAAAGCCTCAATTTGTCGAGAGGATGTATGTCATATCACTATCCTACAAAACAAGAATTGTTTATTGATGTGATAGACCAATACATACTCCGAAAACAAGATGTTGATAACAAACTGCAAATTTCAAAGCCCATGTCTTTATATGAATTTATAGAACACTATATTATTAATGTTGAGCGTACTATGAATTATTTAACTCAGTTCATTTTGCCGGAAGCTAAAACTAATGGAACACGAGCATATATGAACTTAATTCTACAAGCTGAAAAATTTTATCCTAATTTCACTAAAGAAACAACAATAATAACACAAAAAGAATTATTGTTGTGGGAAAGGATATTGAAACATGCTCAAAATGAGGGGGAAATAAATAAACAATATGATTGTAGATACCTTGCCAAACAGTTTAAATATCTTTTCTTTGGACAATCTTATAATGATGCCCTAGAAAACGGATTAAATATACCTGAGCTAAAAAAACAATTTATATTCATATATAATCTAATAAAAATATAATTTAAATGCAGAAAGAAGTTTTTATAACAACAACAGCTGTTTACTTTCCCAACTCTCCTATCGGCAATAACCAAATGGAGGAGTATTTGGGCTTAATTTCCGGTTCACACTCTCGTGTTAAAAACATTGTGCTTAGACAGAATGGTATAAAGCAACGTTTCTATGCCATTGATACTAATCAGACCATGACACATACTAATGCAGACTTGGCGGCACAATCTATATATAACTTGTTGGCGAAACACCCTCTTCCAATGCAGGATTTGGAATTGTTAGCGTGCGCAACTGCTAGTCCGGATCAGATATTACCCTCACATGCTTCTATGGTACATGGTTTACTAAAAAATAAGCCGATGGAAATATATTCATCATCTGGTATTTGTTTATCATGCATTCAAGCATTTAAAATTGCTTATTGGAGCATTTTATCTGGTGAAAAACGGAATGCTGTTTGTAGCTGTTCTGAATTGGCATCAGCAGGCTTGCTATCCAAAAACTATGATTTAGAATATGAGAAATGCGCAAATCTTGGAATAAAGCCATACATGGCACTAGAGAAAGATTTTTTACGTTTCATGTTGAGTGATGGGGCTAGTGCTGTATTGCTTCAGGACAATCCGGGTAATGAAAAGGCTTTGAAGGTTGAATGGGTAGAGATGACTTCATTTGCAAATGAATTACCAACATGTATGTTTATGGGGGCAGAAAAAACAGAAAATGGAGAATTAAAGAGTTGGAAATCATTTGATTCTCAAGATTTTGTAAATCGTTCACTCTTTACTGTTAAACAAGATATTAAATTATTGGAACAAAAGGCAGTTCCATATTGGGCCAAACATATCAAATATTGCTTTGCGAAACATAACATATCACCAGACACGATTTCGTATGTACTTCCTCACGTTTCTTCCATGTTTTTTTATGATAAAATAATAAATGAGCTTGAACAAGTGGGGATTGGAATCGACAAGAGCAAATGGTTCACTAATTTGCCGGAAGTCGGAAATATTGCTTCAGCAGCCATATTTGCAATTCTGGATCAATTCTGGAAGACACATAAGCTCGTGCCGGGAGAAAAAATACTGCTGCTTGTCCCTGAAAGTGGACGCTTTTCTTATGGAACAGTGCTATTAAGTGTCGTATAAATTTGGAAATAAACGATAAATAACGTATTTTTGCGCTGTTAAAACGACATAGTATAGTATCATATATCATCTTCCAAACGAAAAGTGGAAAATTTCAAAGAGATAAGATGGAATATGACGGCTTGCGCTATATTAAAATATATAGCACAGGTGCGTCAGCATCATCTCTAGGTATTCCACTACCGCGTTGGGGTGTTGATTGCATCTGTGCTATTTTTTATAATATAGGCAGTAGGATGGACCCGAATTTGAAACAGCGGATTATAGAGGAGGCATACAGGTTATTCATCACAAAAGGAATGAAGCAGACCTCATTCTGCGATGTGGCTGTCGCCGTGCATAAATCCAAAGGGGCTGTCATACACTACTTTCCTTCCAAAAAGAAACTGATTGATGCGGTTGTTAGAATGCGTTTTTTCCCCGACTCGCAGATTTCTTGTGAAATGTATTCCTTGGCTGACAAGGATTGGAATGAGTTTTTAAGGCAATACAGGAATCCGATAGAACGGGTGATAAACAGTTTTCCAAAACATCTGAATGGCAATCTCCTGATATGTTATATGCAGTTTGTTTCCTCCGCCCATGAATACATGGACGAATTTCCACAAATGTATCAGCAACTTCTTGTCCGGGAACAGGACTTTCTTTCCAATGTGGCTTATGGTCATAAAATAAGTTTGAAGGATGCCAAGGCATTCAGCAGACAGGCATTGAACACTTCTATTGGTAAGACTTTCTTGGGGATGTTCTCGGAAATTTAGGCCCGCATTCCTTTCCTTTTCCTCCCTTTCAGTTCATTCCGTTGTCTTTTAGACTGATAAATGATAAAACTTTACTTGCTGGAAGCTGTTTTTTTTCATTATTCTTGGAAAAGGCTTATCTTTGCAAAATAAACCGACCAGTCGGTTTATTTTGCAAAGAATTTTAATAGAATATAATGAATTAAAAAGTGAATAATTGGAAAGTAGGAATAAATTGTTGAAATCTTTGCGCCTGCAACCGCTTCTTGCCAAAATAGCGGTAGGATATATGGCCAAGATTGTAGTCATAAGTGGTATTGCTTACGTTGGCATCTGCGAATGGAAAGAGACTAAGGCTAGGGAAATGGAAGTACGGATAATTAACCGAAAAAAGCATGAGATAAATGATATATATGTGAAAATGCTCAGGCTTTCTTTCTTCTGTGAAACCTTTATGGAGTGGAGTGAGCAGGATTTTTTATTATTTCAGAAGCGGAGACGGCACATTGACAGCCTGTTGTGTAGCTTGAGGTACTCCTCTTCCGGCTCACATACAGACAGCATCCGTAATTTGTGGAGAGCCAAGGAGCGGTATATGCGGGAAATCATATATTGGGTACACAGGCAGGAGGAAGCCGACCGGGAAATTGCAGCGCAGATTCCGGCCATTGCCAGACAGAGTGAACGGGAAAATGTCCCCAAAGGGGGATTCCTGAAGAGGTTGTTCGCAAAACGCCACAAGGCGGATACTCCTTCTGCCGCATCCATGCTTCATGAACTTAACCGGAGCGTGGTGGGCAGACAGCAGGCGTATGCCCGGAAGCTGGCAGAACGGACGGACAGCTTGGATGGGATGAACAGAAGGCTGAACGTGCAGTTGCGGCAGATGATTGAGAATATGGACGGAACGGTACAAGCGGAATTGAAGAGACAGGAAGAAGAAGTTGCGGAAGCCGGGAAACGGTCATTTGCCACGGTCATCGGTCTGACTGCATTCATGGTTTTGCTGCTGATATGGTCCTATATGGTGATACACCGGGATATGATGCGTATAAACCGTTATAAAAAAAGGCTGGAAGGCACAGTCCGTCAGTTGGAGCAGACCGTTCTTGAAAACGAGGAACTGATTGAGGCAAGAAAGAAAATCATGCTGGCCGTAACCCATGACTTGCGCGCGCCGCTTGCTTCTATCAGCAGCTATGCGGAATTGCTTTCCACGGAAAGAGAAGTGTCGAAGTGCAGGGAATACAACCGGAACATACGGCAGGTGGCGGGACACATGTCTTCCATGCTGAATTCCCTGTTGGGATTTTTCCGGTTGGAAAGTGGCGGGGAAAAGGCCGTTCCTGTCCCGTTCAGGTTATGTTCCGTCACCGAGATTTTGGAAACGGATTTTATGCCGCTGGCGGCAGGAAAAAACCTTTTGCTGAACGTGCTGAGTGCCGGAGATGCGGTTGTTATAGGAGATAGGGACAGGATAATACAGATAGGAAGCAACTTGTTGTCCAATGCAATCAAGTTTACGGAGCAGGGAAGTGTAACGGTTCGCACACAATTTGACCAGGGCGTATTGACGCTTATCGTGGAAGATACCGGCACCGGAATGGACGATGAGGAGCAGACACGCATTTTCACTGCATTCGAGAGGCTTCCCAATGCGATTGCGGAAGAAGGGGTCGGACTGGGACTTTCAATAGTAAAAGGTCTGGTCGGATTGTTGGACGGCAGGATTGAAGTGGCAAGCCGGAAAGGGGTGGGCAGCCGGTTCACTGTCTGTCTTCCTCTGGCTGTGGCAGAGGAAGCGATGGCGGAGAGCGGCAGGAGCCGGATTTCCGTACGGTCCTATACGGTACTGGTATTGGACAATGACACCGTTTTGCTGGCGGCAATCAGGGAAATGTTTGCGTATCACGGGGTGGCTTGCACGGTATGTGAGAACACGCGTGATCTGATGGAGCATGTCCGCAGCCGTAGTTATGACCTTTTGATTACGGACTTGAAAATGCCCCGGACAAACGGATTCGAGGTGTTGAAGCTCCTGCGCATGGCCAATGTGGGAAATTCACGGAGCATTCCGGTTATCGCGAGTACCGCATCGGGAAACTTCGATACGGGGGATTTGTATGCGGCAGGGTTTTCGGGCTGTTTGAAAAAGCCGTTTTCCGCCGAAGAACTTTTGCAGGTATGTACGGAATGTCTGGGAAGTGAAAGGCAGTCTGAACAGATAGACCTCGATGCCCTGCTGAAATATGGGAACAGGAGGAAGATGCTGGATACCCTGATTCGGGAAACAAGGAAGGACATGGAGGCTATGGCTGAATGTGCAGAAAAGAATGATCATGAGGCTCTGAAAGAATGGATACATCATCTGACAGGCTCGTGGGAGATCATTCATGCCGGCAAGCCGCTGCGTGAGTTGTTCGCACTGCTTCAGGATTCGGGAGAGTTTTCTGTGGACGAGTTCGGGCGGACTGTACAGCAGGTATTGGATAAAGGAAAAGAAATAATATGTTTGGCACAACAGGCTAAGAAGGCTTATGAGAGTAATTGTTGTTGAGGACAATGTCTTGTTCTGTAATTATATCTGCAATTTTTTGCAGAAGGCGGATTTGGATACTGTAAGGACTTACAGGCTGGCACAGGCTAAGAAGTTCATTGGGACATCCGTCCGTGAGGATGACATCGTATTGGCGGATTTAAGATTGCCTGATGGGGAAAGTACCACGCTGTTGCAGTGGATGAGGGAGAACGGCTATATGCACCCGTTCATCATGATGACTAATTATGAAGAGATACATTCTGCGGTTCATACCATGAAGCTGGGTGCGGAAGATTATATCCTCAAACCGCTGGTTGAAACCAGGCTGCTGCCCGTCATCAAAAAAATAAGAACGGTGAACGAGGCTTTCACCAAGGTAATCTATGAACGCAAAAGCACCCCTTTTTGCGAGTTGAACCGGTACATTCATATGGTAGCACCGACGGATATGACGGTACTGATATTGGGAAGCACCGGAACGGGAAAGGAACACCTGGCAAAAAAGATTCACAGGCAGAGCCTTAGATCCGGCAAGCCGTATGTAACGGTCGATTGCGGCAGTTTGTCCAAAGAGCTGGCACCTTCCGCCTTTTTCGGTCATGTCAAGGGGGCGTTTACCGGAGCCACAGAGGAAAAGGCAGGATATTTTCAGGAAGCGCAGGGAGGCACCCTGTTCATGGATGAGGTGGAGAACCTTTCGATAGAAACGCAGCGGATGCTGTTGCGTGCCATGGAGGAACGGCGGTATCGTCCGGTAGGCGGACAACGGGACAGGCTGATGGATGTGCGCATCATTGCGGCTACCAATGAGGATTTGCAGGAGGCTGTTGCGGAAAAGCGTTTCCGGAAGGACCTGCTTTATCGCTTTCAGGATTTTACCATCACCGTACCTGCATTGCATAATTGCCTGGAGGACATACTGCCTTTGGCGGATTTTTTCCGGGAGCAATCTTGCGGGTTGCTCCGGAAAGAGGTCTTGGATTTTGACGAACCGGCAAAGAAGATGCTGCTGGGATACAGTTGGCCGGGAAATGTACGGGAACTGAAACAGGTCATTCATGCGGCGGTATTGATATGCAAAGGAAAACTGATTACCCCCAATTCCTTACGGCTCCAATATACGGGAGAGCCCGTTTCTGACCCCATGGGGAAAGAGAAGATAGACAAGTGTTTGCAGAAAGATGAAAGAAGAAACATAGAACAGATCAAGACGGCTCTTTCCATCTCTAAAGGGAACCTGACACAGGCAGCGGCCTTGTTGGGAATCAGCCGCCCGACCCTTTACAAGAGAATGAGCCTGCACGGGATTTCCAGATAGGTTTGTTTGCGATACAGTTTTCCCCCTCATCAAAGGAAAATCGAATTTGTCTTGCCGGCCGCATTTGCCGAATCTTTTCGTGGAAATTTTCCTTGCGGCTTCGCCGTGGAAAATTTTCACGAAAAAGAATGCGGCGGCAATCCAGATTCGATTTGAAAAACGATTACAGGGGCAAACTGCGACCGACGTGACGCATGGATAAAGGATATGGGCTGCTTGAAGAGGCCGTGTTTCATAATCCATGAAATTCCACATATCCAGCCGGAATACAGGTCTTATGAAAGTCTTGCTGTAAAAAAGCGGAAGGCATGAGAAGACAGGGGGCTTCAGCTCCCTCTATTCTGCATGGTTTTGTCTTGCCTGCCCGCCTGCTCTTTTTCTGGTGTCGGATGCGCAGGCTTTTTCCCTTCTGCCTCACGTATCTTCTCTCTTTCCGTTTATTCACTTCCCTTCTTCTCCGTTCACGGTTTAGCCGTTGAAAACAGTCATGTTTATGACATCTGACGACATTTGATGACATCTGATGACACCTTTTTGAAAATCAGCATATTATTTGGAAATACCCCATACCTTTGAAGCGTCAAAGCAATTCATTAACCCCTAAAAGAAAAGGTATGGCACAAGAAAAGACCCCGAACGAAAAGCCCAAACGGACCCGGAAACCGAAGGCCGGAAGTGATGCTCTTCCAGTGGAACAGATTACGGAATTGATGCTGGTTCATAACAAGAACGATCCGAAATTCGGTGTACAGGCTGTCAGTGAAATTGACAAGGACGGAAAAGCGAAGACGGTTCCGGCGGACGAGAAGAATGAAAACTCATTCCTGAAATTCGACAAGAATTCGAGTATTCTCGAAAACTTCATCAAGAATTTTTGGAGCCAGTTCAAGGAACCTACCCATTTCCGCCTGCTCCGCATGACCTACCACGACTACAAGGTGAACAAGCAGGCCATCAGGGATTTGTCGGAGGGAAAGCAGACGGATGCGGTGAAAGAGTTCCTCAAACGCTACGAAATCCGTCCGAGAGAAAACAAGAAGGAACAAAGTGTAAACCAAAAAGAAAAAACAGCTATGGCAGACAAAGAGACACAACCGCAGGAACCCCTGCAACAGAGCGAAGTACAGCAGGCGGCACAGCAACAGCAGCAGCCACAGGCTCAACAGGCAGCGCAGGAGTCGCAAGGACCGCGTTACCGGTATAATGAGAACATGGTCAACTGGGAGGAGTTGGAAAAGGTCGGAATCTCAAAGGCTTCGCTGGAACAGCAGGGACTCCTTGATTCCATGCTGAAGGGCTACAAGACCAACAAACTGGTGCCCCTGACCATCCATCTTTCCGGTTTGCTGACAGCCAAACTGGATGCAAGGCTCTCACTCATCCCGCAACAGGACGGACAGGTGGGACTGGCCATTCACGGCATACGCAAGGAACCGCAGTTGGAACGTCCTTATTTCGGGTTTAACTTTAACGAGGAGGACAAGAAGAACCTGCGTGAGACCGGCAACATGGGGCGTGTGGCGGAACTCAACCTGCGCGGCAGTGAATATACCCCCTGTCTGATTTCCATCGACAAGAGCACCAACGAGCTGGTTGCCGTCCGTCAGGAGCACGTTTACATCCCGCAGGAAGTGAGCGGGGTCAAACTTACCGCAGAGGAGATCAGGCTGCTGAAGGAGGGACAGCCTGTCAAAGTGGAGGGCATGACTTCCAAAGCGGGCAAGGAATTCGATGCCACGCTCCAGTACAGTGCCGAGCGCAGGGGGCTGGAATTCATCTTTCCGAAAAACCAGATTTTCAACGAACGCTCCATCGGAGGCGTGCCTCTCTCGCCCACCCAGATAAAAATGCTCAGCGAAGGACATACCATCCTGGTGGAAGACATGAAGTTCAGGAACAGGAATGACACCTTCTCGTCCTTTGTAACGATAGACAAGGTTACGGGGCGCCCGAACTACACGCGGCACAATCCGGAAACCGGAGAGATTTATATTCCAAAGGAAATCTGCAACGTGCAGCTGACTGCCGAAGACAGGGAAACCCTGCGCAAGGGACAGCCGGTCTATCTGGAAAACATGATCGGACGCAACGGAGAGGAATTCTCCTCGTTCGTCAAGCTGGATATGAATACCGGCAGGACGATGTATTCACGCACGCCGAACGGATTCAACGAGCAGCAGGCACCGCGTATTCCGGCGGAGGTTTACGGGCACGTGTTCACGGCACAGGAAAAAGCGAACCTCCAGGATGGCAAGACTTTGCTTGTCGAAGGGCTGAAAAACAACGGGCAGACCTTCAGTTCCTACCTGAAAGTCAATCCCTATTCCGGGCAGTTGCAGTATTTTCAGGAAAATCCGGACATCCGCAGGGACACTTCCCGCCGTGCCGCACAGACGGAGACCGCACAGGGACAGCAGCAGGAGCAGAAGAAGGGTGCATCGCAGGCGGTATAGACCTGCCCGGAGAGAAACAGAATCAATCATACAAACCTAAAAAAAACGAATCGTATGAATACGGATCAGAATACCCGTCATATTTATAAGACGGAAGATATCGACTGGGACGGTCTGAAGGCCGCAGGTATCAGTAAGAAACAACTGGAAGCGGAAGGCAACATGGAACTGTTGCTGCAAGGAAAGGAAACGGGCATCGTTCCGCTGAAACTCCATATTTCGGTCCTCAGCCTGACAATGGATGCCACGCTGAAGCTGGTACCCGACGGCAACGGCAGGCCGGTCATGGAAATAAACGGTCTCCGTCAGAAGGAGGAGGCAGTTTGACCGGGAAACAATAAGTATAACTCATGTTCCGTGCCGTTCCTGACGGTACGGAACATCAAAAGGAAAAAGAATATGATAGCGATAGTGACTGACAAGCCCAATGTGGGCAGAGAGATAGCAAGGGTTTTGGGAGCTGACAGAAAAGAGAACGGATATATGAGCGGAAACGGATACATGGTAACATGGACATACGGCAACATGCTTTCCCTGGCGATGCCGAAAGATACCGGTACGGCATGGGTGGAGCGGGAGAACTTCCCACTGCTGCCGCCTCCTTTTCTGACGGTACGGCATGTAAAGACGGACACGGGATGGAATCCCGACATCAATGCGGTGCTCCAGTTGAAGGTGATAGCCGGGGTGTTCGATGCGTGTGACACCATTGTTGCGGCAACCGACGCTTCCCGCGAGGGGGAAATGCTGTTCCGGTATCTTTATCGTTTTTTGGGATGCAGGAAACCTTGCCTCCGCCTGTGGATCTCCTCCTTGACGGACGAAGCCATTGCCAAAGGAATGGAAGACCTTCGTCCCTGCAGCCTGTTCGACAACTTGTTTTTGGCGGCAGACAGCCGCAACAAGGCCGACTGGCTTCTTGGAGTCAATTCGAGCTATGCCGTCTGCAAGGCGGTCGGTTTCGGGAACAACTCGCTTGGAAGGGTACAGACCCCTGTATTGGCAGCGATAAGCGGACGGTACAGGGAAAGGGAAAATCACATTCCCGCAGACAGCTGGCCCGTATTCGTCAGCCTCTGCAAGAACGGGAAGATAATAAAGATGCGGCATGTGGAAGATTTCTGCAACCGCCGGGATGCCCTGGAACTTTACGAGGACTGCAAGGCGGCAGGATATGCCCGTATCACGGCAGTCAGCAGCCGGACTGAGGAAATCACCGCACCTGCCCTTTATAACCTGACCGGGCTTCAGAAGGATGCGAACCGTTACCATAACCTGACAGCCATACGGGTGCAGGAAATTACCCAAAGCCTGTACGAGAAAAAACTGATCTCCTGCCCGCGCACTTCCAGCCGTCTGCTGCCCGGAGACGTGTATGACATGTTGCCTCCGGTTATGGAAAAGCTGCTGTCCGGCAAGGAATTCCGTCAATATGCCGGTATGATCGACCTTGCTGCAAGGAAAGGCGTAACCGGAAATCAGGACACGGCGGAGCATCATGCCATTGTCATCACCGGCATACAGCCGGGGGAACTGGACAGGGAGGAAAGGCTGGTTTACACCCTTGTTGTCGGCAGGATGCTTGAAACGTTCATGCCGCCCTGCAAGGTGGAATATACGACGGTTGAAGCGGTCTGTGCCGCACGCAAGTTCCGAATCCGTACATACCGTATTCTGGAAACGGGGTGGCTCGGTATCTTTCAGAGGGAACGGCTTGTCGCGGAAGACAACGACCTCTGTCCCGTATCCCCTGAACTTTTTCGGGAGGAGAAGCTGCCGGTAACGGGATGCAGCCTTATACACAGGAAATCGCTGCCCGCTGCCCCTTATACGGATGAGGAACTGGCAGACTATATGGACAAAACCGGTCTGGGAACCGCATCCACGCGCACGAATATCATCCGTACGCTTCTGGAGCGTAAATATATCCGGTATTCGGGCAAATACATTATCCCGACCCCGAAAGGTCTTCTTTTATATGAAACGGTACGCGGAATGAAAGTGGCTGACGCCTCCCTCACCTCCGGCTGGGAAGCGGAGCTGGCACGGATTGAACAGGGAGAACTCACACAGAAAGAATTCCTGGATGGTGTATTGGAAACGGTAAATGAAGTTACCGGTGAGATTTTCCGGAAACTTTCGGAAGATGAACGGCCGCATGGTTCCATATAGACGGCCGGGCGGAAGGTACGGAACAGAAGAGGTGCAGACTGGGGTCTGTGCCTCTTTTTTATATATGTACAAGATACGTTTTTCCGCTTTTAAGCGGCAAAGGTCTTGGATTGCCTCGTTTTTGCCGCAAGGCGGCCCCTTTCAGGGGCTGGTCGGCTAAAAGAAAATCATCCTCGCTTCGCTGCGGTATTTTCTTTTGCCAAGCCTTGCGCAAAAAGGCAATCCAAGGGCCGGAGGCCTATAAAATCGGGAAAACATATCCCGATGGGATTATTCATTCTTAAAAATTTAAAGACATGAAACTGAAACTCATCGAAAACATCTGCAGGCAAGTGGTCGCACTGGTTCTGCTTACGGGAATATGCCTGCTTTACTACAAGGGCGTCGTTCCCGTGTACCTGTCTGTCCTGTTCCTTATGTCCGGAACACTGGTCCGTCTCGCCTTCAGGACATTCACCTTTGTCTTGAAAACAATCCTTGTCCTGATTGTCATGGACATGCTTGTATAACCATCAAATGCAGAAGATATGAGAACTTACACATTTACATCCTCGGCTCCGGTCATGCCGGCTGCATGGCCTGCCACAAACCGGACAACACCTGTCAAAAGACAGCCTCCCTGTACGACAGACGGGCCCAGACGTATCGGCTACTATCTGGAACCGTTGAAAGGCATCGCCTCGAATCCGGACAGGCAGAGAATCCTGAAGGATTTTTTCAAGGAAACTTATGTATAACATTTTAAATTTTACCATTATGTTTTTTCAAGCAATCAACCAAATGATTACGGCAGGCACAGACCTGAGTATCAACATCAGACGGGTAAACGACAATCTGACGGTAGCCGTCGTTCCCAGACGGTCGGGAGTAAAGGCCGGCGAACGTATTGTCCCACTCATTCTGAACGGTACGCCGGAAGAACTGGATGCAGGATTCCTGCAGGCTGTCGGTGCACCCGTACAGAAAGCGCAAGGTATCCTTACCAACCTGGAATCGTTCGAGAAGCAGGCAGAGCAGGCGGTTTCACAAAGCAAAACCTCCAAGCCTACGGTGGAAAAGGAGTCCAAGGAAGCCCGTGAAAAACGGGAAAAGATGGAAAAACTGCTGAAGAAAGCTGAGGATGCCACGACAGGAAAGCATTATTCCGAAGCATTGACCTGGCTCAGGCAGGCTAAGGTACTGGCACAGCCGGACAAACAGGCGGACATTGACAAAAAAATGGCGGAAGTGCAGAAGAAGGCATCCGAGGGAAGTCTGTTCGACATGGTACAGCCGCCGGTAACTGCTCCACAGCCATCCTTGCAGCAATCGGCTCCACAACCGATGGCAGCCCAGACGCCACAATACCGGAGCGAAGAGCAAGTTCCGATGTTCATGCCCGAACAGCCTGCCCCGGCTCCGCAACCCGTTGCACAGCCGCAAGTACAGCCCGTACAATATAGGCAACCTGCACCGCAACCGGTTCCTCAGCAGGCTGCTCCACAACCGCAAGAAATCCAGTTCCATCAACCGGTACAGGTGCCGCAACCGCAATTGGCGGACAATCGCTGGATGCAACAACCGGCTCCGTCACAGTATGCAACGGTGCAGGAGGCTGCAATGTATAACTTCGACAAGGATTACGAGGATGACCGGGAGCTGCTCAGGGAGGACCCTTATGCGGAATATCCGGACTTTCCGAAGGAATGCCGCATGACGGATATGGCACAAATGGATATGGTATATTGTTAAACCCTATAAAAGAAAAATAATATGGCACTTGAAATCAAAGGATTGCAGAGAGTATTCAAATTCAAGAAGGACTCCGTGGAGCTCGTGTTGGATGATCCGAACAGCGAACTGTCCGTAAACGAGGTGATGGACTTCTATTCCATGACCTACCCTGAACTGACTACGGCAACGGTACATGGTCCTGAGTGGGAGGACGACAAGGCGGTTTACCGCTTCAAGACAACCATCGGAGTGAAAGGGTAAGCGGTATGAATAAGAAAAAAAAGGATAAGGAAACATGCAGACAGCTTTCAGAACAAGCCAAGGATGGACTGGCACGGCTGATTATTCTCTCAGTAAGTTCGTCCCACATCCGAAGGGGAACCTCGGAACGGAAAAGAAGGATACTTCTGCCACCGGGAAGCACAATGCTTTTCTGACCGGTAGAATCACACCCCTTGCACCGGATTATTGGCATCAGGATATGGATAATGATTCTCCGGTCAATCTCACGACTCCGGAAAATTTTGACTATCTCTACCGGTCGGCATCAAGATATGCGGAACTTATGGGTATAAAACTCCCTTTCCGATACAGGAAAGGGGGTTGCCCCCGCCTGAATATTACCGAGTTGTACAGAGTTATGGAAGAGTGTGTACCGGAGTGTATCAATCTGGAAAAGAAAAGCGGAAGGCTGCATTTCTGTCTGTTCCGCCATCATGACTGGCCGGAATCTACTTTGTTTTGGATTCCGGTTGATTTTACCGAACGGCTTTCGGCATCATTGAAGAACATTGTCAGAGAGTTCATCCGGCTATTTGTCCGACACCACAGACTGTACGATATTACTGAGACATTTTGTTATGACTTTGCCATAGAAGAACTGGAAGACTGGGGAAACCGGGATTCCGATGCTTCCCCGAAGGAAGTCAGGGCGAACAAACGGCTGGCAGATTCCTATCAGTCTGGAAAACGGATGAAAGCACTCAGACGGATGTCGGGCAAACCGTTCTGCAAGTCTTTGGAAGAGGCTGTGCGGAATTATCGGACAAAAAAGGAAAAAGAGCTGAAGCTGTTGGAACTGATTGAGGAAGGTATGGCATTGATTACTCCGGAAAGCCCGGTATTGACAGGCTACCAGTACGATTGGGCTTATGAAGAGGAATGCGATTTTCCCCCGGTGGGAATGGAAAGCCAGGTCATGCTGGTCTATTCTACTGGTGATACGCTGGCGGAGTGTGTCAAGGGGTATATGAATTCGGATTATCAGGAAACCTATGCCCTTACTCCGGTCACTTACAAGCTACTGACACCGGAAACGGACTGTCTTTTTCAGATGGATGACTATCCGGAAAGGCTTTCCAGATGGTTGGTGCGTTTTACAGACTATATTGATGACAACTTTTAAAACGAATGAAATGAATGAACTGACTAAGAAACTTCAACAGGTGATGGTTCCCAAAGCGGCACTGATTGCTTACGAATACAGTGATGGCCGCTATGGACACGGGACATATTATCTCGAACTGCATCCGATCAACGACAGAGGCCGGATGGAGGCTGCCGTCCCCGTTACGTATGAATTTATGGACTCCCTTGTGGAATACTATACGGATAACCGGCAGGATGTACCGCATGGGAAAATCCCCGCCAATATGCTGTGGTGCGATACACGCAAGGGACACGAGAGGTACATCTGGTACAATCCTCCGGGAAAACGGCAGATGTTCTTTTCCGAAAGGCTGAATATTCCGGACGGGACATTCCATGTACCCGGTGTCATTTACAGGGTTTCCGGTGACAGACTGGAAATTTTTGCCTATAAGGGAGAAGCACCGGCAGAAGACAGCCCGCTTTTCCTTGCCCCGTTTTTCAATGTAACGGGAAGCAGTGTCTGTCTGGGAAATGCCTCGTTGACTCCTCCGGAAAACATGACTTTCTCAAAACTCCTTGAGTATTGGGAAAAACGCTTCTGGCTCAGTGAATTTTCCCATTTGGGAGGAAGCAGGAATCCCACCGAAAGCAATCTGGTTTCGGTGACGGAAAAGGCACGGACCAATCCGTTTGACTATAACGAATTGAAACCTATGGACAGACAACTTAAAGACTTATTGGTATGAAAAAGATTCATTATACAGACAGATACCTGCTCAATCCCCACCATCCCGTAACCGTTTTCATAATCGGTGCGGGCGGAACCGGATCGCAGGTGACCACCAATCTGGCAAGGATGAGTATTGCATTGCAGGCACTCGGACATCCGGGCCTGCACGTGACGGTTTTTGACCCCGATACTGTCACGGAAGCGAACATCGGACGCCAGTTGTTCAGCGAATCCGAGCTCGGACTGAACAAGGCGGTGGCACTTGTAACCCGTATCAACCGCTTTTTCGGCTTTTCATGGGAGGCAAAAGGGCAATGCTATCCGTCAGGAACATCAGATTCCGTTTTGGCGAATATCATCATCACCTGCACGGACACCACCCGTTCACGGACCGGTCTGTGGCGTTTTTTGAAAAAGCATAGGGAACGTTCATACGATGACGAGAAATCACCGATATACTGGATGGATTTCGGCAATGCCCAGACCACCGGACAAGTACTGATAGGAAATGTCAAAAGCAAGATACCGCAGCCCTCCTCCACTGAATACCTGCCTATACCCAAGATGAACGTCATAACGGAGGAAGTTCCTTATTCCACCATCAGGGAGAAGGATTCGGGACCGAGCTGCTCGCTGACGGAGGCATTGCAAAAGCAGGATCTCTTCATCAATTCCATGTTGGCACAAATCGGATGCGACGTCCTGTGGCGCATGCTCAGGGAAGGAAGAACGTTCTACCGGGGAGCCTATCTCAATCTTGACACGTTACGGGTAAACCCCATCCCGGTATAGAACACAAAAAGGCGTTTTCCTATTGTCTGGGCAGACAAAGGGAAACTGCCTTTTTTATATTTCCCTCACTTTCTTGTATATATGTGAAACTATTTTTGTATAGTTTTTGGAATTATCCCTTATTTTTCATTACTTGCAAACGAAACAAAATTGTGGTTTATGGCTGGATACAAAACAATAATGAGAACAGGCAGCATTTATAATACAAATTCTGACGGTGTGCCTTTCTTCACGGATGTCTTTGAGGTGGAAAGCATGGAATACTCTTTCGACAGAGGGATCAGCGATAACGGAAAACCTTCCACTCCTATCATTGGCGGTATGGTTACCGTTGCATTCAGGGGATTTCCTCCCCAATATCTTCATAAATGGATTCTTGGAAGTGAAGAAAGGTTGAATGTGCAGCTGGAGGTCTTGGACCTTTCGGAAACAAGAATACCCGAAGAGACATTGCAATTACTAAATGTTGCCTGTATTGCAATGAAGTTTTCTTATGAAGGGTTTGGCAAACAAGGTCTTGTCACAACCATACTCACATTGCAAGGTGAAGATGTTACATTAGGCTCGGACTCTCTGTTTTATGAATGGCAGGAAAGTCGGGATAAACCGCAACGGACAGCAACCATATTCAACTCGACCTATAATGCAGACAAGGCAATTCCCATTGTTGTTGACCCATGTATCAAGGCATTTATGGAGATTGACGGGGACAGAGAACTGAATTCGTATAGTCTGGACTCTTTCTCCATAGAATTTATGCAACGTGTGAATCACAAAGGAGAACCCGCATGGGAAGAGAAAGGAGGATTGTTTTCCATATCACTGAACCATCCTTCAAATTTTCTGTTCAACCATTGGGCTATGTATAAATACAAGCAGCAACACTCCGGTTACATCATTTTCAGGAATCCTGACGGGCTGTCCAGTGCCGTTCTTTCCATTCGTTTTGAGAACGCATATTGTATAAGCTATAAAAAGTCCGTATCAACTGCAACCGATGGAATCCTTTTGGAAATGATTTTCACACCAGAGTTCCTGAAGTTCGGAAATATAGATTTCAATAATGGTAAATGGGCAGAAGAGTGATATGGAACATAAGAATACAAATGACAAGAATGAATACCACTTCCAGCTGCCGGAAGTGGTAGTGAAAGGTAAAATGCCGGGATGGATGCGCAGGCAATTGGGTATGGTGCTTCACCATAATCCTGCATTGTTTAGAAAATGTATGAAAAATGCCACTTCATTAGAGGAAGAACAGTTTTATTTTAATCTGGCTTTCAATGCGGCAAGGGAAGAAGCCAGTCAACAGTTTGTTCAAGCCGCTTTGACGGCAGCAGGGATTATTTCCGCCATATCCACCGCAGGAGCTTCACTCGGTTTTACTTCCTTGGGAAAGGTTGGTGGCAGATTATGGGGAAGTTCTGTTTCCCATAATGCAGCCTTGACATCACGGCTGACAGCAGCTATGAAAGATATTGGCACTAAAGGAGTGCGTACAATTTCAAATGCCATAATGAGAAATGCTCCAGGACAGCATACATTGTCAAACATTACAGCAAAAATGCTGTACCCAAAACATACAACACTGAAAATGATACTGAAGGAAGGAGTGGGTAATGCTTCTTGGCAGTATGGTACTAATGTTATTTATAATGCATATTTTAAAGATATGGGTTTTAGAGAAGCAGGAAAAAAGGCAGTAAGAGAGATTAATTTTGTTGAAGTAGGTGCTAATGCGTTAGGACTACCTCTTGGTTTTAGTTCTGCTATATCAGCAGCCTTTGATTACAGTATAGAAAAGCAAGAAAGTGTTTTTGATTCAATCTCAGCTGAAAAATTTCTTATAAATTGGGGATTGGGATATGCTTTCGGAAAAGTGGAAAGTAAGATTCCTTTTGAGATACAGAACAAAAGAGAAATAATTCTTTCAGTAGGACTGAATACGGCAACCCAAATTCCACATTTAACAGAGACAGCAATGCAAACGGTCTATCGAGGATTGAGATTTGGGGAGATCTTAGATCAAGGGGCTATAAAATTGGGGACTTCATTAACCCAAGAATATTTTCAGAGCAAGATTGATATTATTTTTCCAAAAACTAATAATAAAGAAACAAATGGGAAATAAGTATATAAATTGGATAAAGGATAATTGTTGGATAATAGCAGGTATTTTACTAGCTGGAAATATTATTTACGTCTATTTTTCTGATAAATATTACTTTTATAATTCTCAAAATGTACGTTATACTATTGCCAAGTATAAAGATACCAATTTTCTGGTAGGAAAAAATCCCAAAATACAATATGATTTTTCTTATGAAGTAAATGGAAACAGCTATAATACTTACACAAGAGCAACTCTAAGCAATTATAATCTTGAGGAAGATAGACTACTTATTAAATATTCAACAAAAATGCATGGAGCAGGAATTGTTGTAAAAACAGTTGTTCCTAAATGGGTATTATCCCCTCCCAAAGACGGATGGAAACAGTTCCCTCCCGACATAAACTGGAAAGGTGCTGAGCTGGATACAGCGTATATGAAGAAAATGAATATAGAGATACCATGATTGGTAGTGCCGTTCAGCTTTTCAGCTGCACGGCACTTGCCCATTTGTCTGTCATGACCTGCTCATATCGGTTCAGCTTTTCATAAAGTTTGCCCAATGTTTTTCACCTATATCTTATGACCATTAATTTTGGCATCATTCTTTTCAAAGTACCGCCGATTAGGGAAAGGGAAGCTTCTTCTTTGCTGTCAGTAGCATAACTTTTCAGGGATGGCATTCACGCTCTTATCTTTTTTTCCCACGTTTCTGTAAAAACTCCTGTATTTCCGAGCTTCTGTAGAAGTTTTTCCCGTTATCGTCCGTCTGGTAATAACGGATCAGCCCTTTTTCCCTGTAACGGGCGACTGTCCGCAATGACACGTTTAGCAGTTTGGCAATGTCATAGTTGTCCAAAAGCTCGTCTCCGTTCAGGCAGTCCTTCACGCGTCCCATCCTGTCCAGTTTCTTTTCTATACGGTCAAAACCTTCCACTATGGTCATTATCATTTTTTCAAGCACTTCATTGTCTATATACATCATGGCAATTTTCTCCTGTCTTTTTAAAGGTTATTACTGGAATACCCTTTTCTTGTGCGCACTTTCAAGAGTATATGCCATGTTCAGTGAAAAATGTATGCCACATTATCCGTTTATATTGGACGGGGAATTATATAATGCTGCAAATCAATAAAATACAGATATAAAAATAGTATAGGGGAAATTGAAATGTAAAAATTCGAGGTGTAAAATTGTAAAATCCGAATGTAAACTTTACAATTTACAGGTCGTCAGACCTTCTCCGGATCAGGACTGATAGATGGCGTTTCCATACCAGGCGTTTTACTTTTGCCGGCGAAGGCATCTGAAAGGTACGGGCAAGAAATACAGCACCTTCCACTTTGGCACCGGCCCTTTCCAAATTATGGGCGTATTCCATCAGGCTGGATCCGCTGGTCAGCAAATCATCGACAATCACCACGCGCTTTCCGTACAGATCGTTTGACATCATATAGTTGGCGGTATTTATTTCAGAGCGTTTTTCTGAGGCGTGTTTACACTCCCTGCTTTCCGTAATGCATATTAAATCCAGTCCTGAACGGACATAGCCATGCGTTTCCAGAAAACTGGCAATACCTGAGAAACGTCTGTAATAGCGGTCTGATGTGCTGCACGGCATAAACATGGCAGTAATATCCTCATCAGTGGAAAGAAGCAGGAATGCTTGTGAAAAATATTCCGTACAGCTGTCTTTTCCATCCTTGAAATCATATACTTTTTGCACGAATGCCAACTGGTCATCACAAAGCCAACTTTCAAAGCGTTTGGGAAAATAATAGCCGGCAAACACGCAGCGAATGCTCCCGAATGAGAACAATCGCAACGGACGGACTTTATCAAACAGCTCAGGACAAGTCAGCGCATATAGCAGCGGTGCATGAGGATTTCCTGCTATGATGGCTTGACGTAGCGGTTTCTCCCTGTCTTCCCGCTCATCGTAGGCTGCTGCATATTGGCATAGCACCTTGCCGCACTTTTTTCTCCAGTATTGTCCGTATATCCAGAGAACGATAGCCGCTAGTAATAATGTTGCATTGATTATCAGTTCCATATTTCCTGTTTTTTTATTTTCGGACAGATTGTCCGGGATAAAAATACTGTTTTTCCGGTAAAGAAACAGACTTTTAGCTATTCTTTTACTTTGCTTCCCCAAACAGAGCGGTCTCTGACATCTGATGACATCTGATGCCGTTTGATGACATCCTTTTGCCCACGACTTTTACTTCCCGTATTTTCGTGCCGGACAAAAAAAGCAGAGTTTATGGAGTTTGTATGTATCGAAGCTAAGGCATTCATGGAAATGAATGAGGCTTTGGAAGCCGTTGAAAAGAAAATGCGTGAAACATGCGGAGGAGGCATCTGTAGTATGGATGACTGGATTGATAACCAGGAAGCGTGTATGCTTATGAATGTCTCGCCCCGAAAGCTGTTGCAACTTCGGAGAAGCAGGATTATCCCTTACAGCCATATAGACCGCAAGGTATATTACAGGCGTCAGGATATTATACGTTATTTGGAAAACAGTATTCACCATGTAACCCCCGAATCCTTATGACTCAATTCATACTGACTAAAGAAAGCCCTGAGATTATACGTTTTTTTCGGAACATAAGCACCCTGTCCAAAATGCTGGATGATCAGGAAAAAAGCCTTCGTCCGGTCCTGAACGGAGAGCGTTACATTACCGACAGCGAGTTGGCGGAGAAATTGAAGCTGACACGAAGGACGCTGGCTGATTACAGAATGAACGGCAGGTTGCCCTATTACAAAGTAGGAGGCAAATTATTATATAAGGAAAAGGACATTCTTGTTCTGTTGGAAAAAAACAGGGTGGAAACATTTGATCATTGGTAATACCCGTTTCCAAGTATCACGACATAAACATAAGAAAGTCATGGAAACAATAAAAAGAGAGGGTTTCATGGCTTTCTTATTACAGAACCGGCAGATTATAAGTTTTTTTATTTTGGAATCATATATCGGTCAGCATTTCTATTTCTTACATGTAAAGGTAGCCTTTTGCTTCTGATGCGCAAGGCGGTCCTTCGGACTGGTTGGCTGAAAAAATCATCCTCGCTTCGCTGCGGTATTTTTTCGCCAAGCCTTGCACTATCAGAGCAAAAGACAAATGTCTGACATGTAAGAGATAGAAATACCGGCTTTGCCAAAGCCGGAAATGTTTAATCACAAAATAAGAAAATTATGATTCAGACAACAAACAAGTATAGCAAAGAAACTTTCATCCGCCTGAACTACTGGTATGATCGGATACACGGACTTGTACAGGAAGATATAGATAAAGTGAATACCATGGTGGAACACATCGAAAAGACACGCTCCAGCCGGTATCCACGAACAGGAGACAACCTGTTCTTTGTTTCCGGTTATGGTGAGCGTTCCCGGCTGTTCTTTATAGATGCCGTATATGGAGATAACATTATACTCCGGGATTTTTCCTGTGTTCCATTCGTGTCCCGTGACAAAGAGGGTATCAAATGCGATATGCATGGCGGTGAGTGTCTGTTGGTAAAGGCAGGCGATGTAAGGTTCAAGGCATGGACTACCAGCCGTTTCAAGCATTGGGGCCATTACGGAGCATGTGAAAACGGGGAGGTTTACTACGATGCGAAAATAGCCCTGTGGGAGTGTGGCGCACCTGAACAGCCGGAAAGCCGGGAATGGTTCAAAATCCATATTCGCAAAAACACCCGGCCGGGCGAGGATATGTACGTCGGAGAAATATCCTGCAAGGATGAGGATGGACTCAAACAGTTTGTCAACGACCATGAAGGTAGCATATTCGCAGAAGAGGATTCTCAGGAAATGGTCATGCTGTGTTTCAGGCATTCCGACATGAGGATTTCCCCGGAAGAATGGGAAAAGATGGATTGTCCGGTATCCATGCGTGAGATATACGGACAGATGCATGAAGTAAAGATTGTAAAAGACCATAAAACGCATCTGACCACATTCTACTATTAACATAGTATCGCCACATGAAAAATCACCCTTGTTTTCTTCTGCCACATATGACAGGAAGGAAACAAGGGTATATCATAAGGCAGTCTTTTCAAAACTTCTATTAGATATGGAGCAGATTGTTCTTCCCGCACAAATATTCATTCAGATCCTTATATCCGGAATATTCATGCGAAAAATCGCATAAACGGATTCCGTATTTGTCCTTTAGTGCCTGCACCGCATTTTTCCCGGCGGTATCATTATCCAGACAGCAACGGATGCCGTCATATTGTGAAAGGAAAGAAAAAGCCTTCTGTAAGTTACTGACAGAATTCAACACTATATAATCCCCCTCTTCCAAAGATGGAAAAGCCGGTCTGAAAGACAGAAAATCCATAAACCCCTCAAAAATATAGCAAATCCTGCTTTCCGGCGTGCTAATGATGCGACTGATGTCCTTGGGAGCAATACAAGCCTTGAAATACCTGTTCCTGATTTCGTACCCTCCGGAAATATTAGGGAAAGCGATGGCAAAATAATTCTTCCCATTCCGTTTAAAATGGGCTTCCCTGCATATTTTTCGGGCAGTTTCCAGATCGATGCACCGTTCCTTCAGATAAGTAAGCAGTATCCGGTTGGCAAGAGGAATGATTTTCAGATCTTGAAAGGCGGGATATGCCTTTTCAAACGGACAGGAAACAGTAACCGGTTTCAGTACGGCTCTTTTATCCTCAATACACTGTAGTACATAACCTATATCTTGTGTCCGATAAATCTCCTTGGCCAACGTTATAATGTCCCCTCCCTTCCCCAGACCGAAATCATACCACAGTTCCTTATGGAGGTCAACCTTGAAAGAGGCCTCCTTTTCCGTCCTGAAGGGCGATTTGTACCATACGCTGTTCCCACGCTGTATTACCGGCTTGTATCCGAATCCGGCTAAAAAATCAACAAGCCTGATGTTCTTTGCTTCTTGTATGTTCATGGCATCTCATTTTCAAGGGTTAGTTCACTATTAATACACGACAAAGAACCGCTTTATATCCGAAACATAAAAAGCAGTGTCATCAGATGTCATTAAAAGTCATCAGATGACATCCTGTATATCCTTTTTACATGAATGGCTCAAAAACTTTTCTGTTTTGGCATGCACACCTCCTTCATGCAGCAATGCCGCAAAGTATGATAAAGGCATGAATTATAAGTAAAACAAAACTGTACAAAATAATATTTATGGAGAAGTTATGACATTCTGAATAGTATCTGTATATTTGTAAAATCCAATAACACATAATATATTTGAATGGTATAATCTGTAGACATTATATCGAATAAGGTTTTAGGATATTGATAACCAATAGCCCTGTTTCTTTTCTGTATAAAATACAGTGGAAATTTAAAATGTTGACTGCCGCTTTACTATAAACTATTAATTTAAAAAAGTATTTATGAACAACATGAAAGATTTGATTGCGTTATTTGACAACCACAAGATTTATGATACGGATATATGGACAAATGTCCTTATTCTATTGGTGTTTACAGATTTGTATTTAGGTGTGTGTTGTCCCCAAAAAGAACCTGGAATTACGTTTCAGGATTTAACTCTAATAAACCTGATTCCATTCGTAATATTAGGTATTGTCTGTATTTGGACTGTGAAATTTTTTACTTGTATCCTCTTTGCATTATGTACACTAGCAGTACCCTTAATTGGGAATTATATTTTTCTATTTAATAATGAAGAAGTTTCGATATTTACGTTGAAAGAATATGCAATGAAAACCAATAATACTGTGATTGCACAAATTGTAAGCGATATAGAGATACAAAAATCAAGAAAGGTAAAGAGTGCTTTAGGAAAGGTGGGAGCTATAATCTTATGTTTAGTAGATCTCTTTGCAGGTGCCTTCATGCCCAAGTCAGTTCCAAACTTTTTGGCGCCTAGTGAAATAGTCGTCATTTGTATTTTTGCTCTTTTAGTGCTTTTGGTTTATTCATGCAAAATAAAGATTCAAGGGGTATATCTTTCTAATGATTTGCGAAGCAAAATTTCCAACTTTAAAGTCAACACCCCAAACAATAAATAAATTCTTAATGCATTTAATTAAGCACATGTTTTTATTTTTTTTCTCTTGTTGAAAACTATAATTAAAAGGAATGAAAATATTTGCAGAAATCGAACCTGTGTATTATATTTGCAGTGTCAAAGAGACAAATTCTGTCAGATTAGTAAAGAAAAACAATGAATTTAGCGTAAGGCCAATTCAATGGTTTTCATAAAAGATAAAGCAAAAAGGTACAGTCACTCAAGGAGTTAGAATAAACCGAAGCAAAAGGTTCGATTCCTGGTGGCACCACTTTTAAAAGATTAATTATCAAGCAGTTACTAATTAAAGTAGCTGCTTTTTTTATATCCTTTTGTGTCTTTTTCGGTGGCTTTTCAATGATTTTCAGCTCTCATGTAAACCAAGATGTAAACCGAAAAAAGAAATGGCTATAACGGTTAATGTATTGTGTTACAAATCAAAAACTCTTGGTAATGGTGAACATCCTCTTATGATTTGTGTCTGCATGGATGGTAAACGAAAGTACAAAAGTTTAGGTGTGTCCGTAAGAGCGGAGCATTGGAACTTTGAAAAGAACATTCCAAAATCGAATTGTCCTAATAAAGAGTATATTAACATACTCATAGCTAACAAGAAAAAAGAATACGAAACGGAAATAGTTAAACTGAAATCAGAAGATAAGTTATTTACAGCCAATACCTTGAATGAGCAAGTTTCTAATTCAGTTAAACCGAAAACGGTAGAAGAAGCATTTAATGAGTATCTCCGACTTCTTCAAGAAGAAAACAGACGTGGATATATGCTTTCCGTTAAACAAGTGTACAATTCACTCATCAAGTACAATAAACATCTGAATATTCATTTCACAGATATAGATGTTGCTTGGCTAAAAAAATACGAGACATGGCTTAGAAACAACGGACTTGCGGAAAATACCATCGGCATACGATTCAGAACATTGCGCACCATCTATAATTATGCCATACAAGAAGATATGGTAAAAACGGAACACTACCCTTTCAAGAAATACAAAGTATCTAAGTTGAATCAAGAAACAGCCAAAAGAGCGTTAAGCAAAGAGGATATAAACAGAGTGTTGCAATATCAGACAGACAACAGGTTTATGCGCCTACCCATAGACTTGTTTGCTTTCACCTATTACATGGGTGGCATTAACTTTGTGGATATAGCCAATCTCACACAGAAGAACATCATAGACAACAGACTTGTCTATAAAAGAAGCAAAACGGGTAAGCTCATCAAACTACCATTAGTTCCGCAAGCGGTTGAACTTATCAAGAAGTATCACAGCAAGAACAACCCTTATCTGTTCCCGATATTTTCTAATAGACATACAACGGAGCAAGAGAAAGCCAACAGACTGCATAAAGTTATCACCAAAGTAAATAAACGCTTAAAACAGATTGGCGAAGAATTAGGCATATCTATTCCAATCACCACATACGTTGCAAGACACAGCCAAGCTACCATTATGAAGAAAGCAGGTATATCAACCGCTATCATAGGGCAGATTATGGGACACAGTTCGGAACGAGTGACACAAGTTTACTTAGACAGTTTCGATAATGAGCAGATAAACAATGCAATGAAGAACCTACTATAACAAAAAGAAGTCTGTAATCCGGCAAAGATTGCAGACTTTTCTTTTATTTTGCAGTATAACTAATATGAATGTACAATGTATCAAATAGAAGAACTGCCCGATTTAAAAGTGGCTTGGCATGAAAGCTACAAATGTCTAAATGAACCACTATTAGAATACGTGTGGGAAGTAGCCAATCACTTCCTGCCAGATTATGCAGAAACAGATATGGGAATGATACCCGTAGAATCTTCCGCACCTGCCATATTCGCCAACAGATATGCGGAAAGAAACTTATCCGTTGAAGAAAGATACGAGAGAAGCAAAGAAATGAAAACTTTCAAAGGAACTTTGGAAGAATACAAAAAACGAGAATACAGAAAGCTGGATGATTCTTTCAAAGAGAAGTTCCTGACTAATGAAGATTTACAGAATACCATTGAAGCGTATAAGTTGGACGTTAGCAAGTTTTGGTATTGGAAAATCCAGTGTAAGCTGCCCCCTAAAACCAAGCGATTCTGCCCCCTTAAA
>ENA-UOJJ01000606-UOJJ01000606.1-human-gut-metagenome-genome-assembly--contig:-CS66-NODE-606-length-59369-cov-57.286357_pt1 | contig 59369 bp, 51 predicted proteins | sample MGYA00242343_ERZ723890 | MGnify/ENA metagenome assembly ERZ723890
TCGACGAGGACATCGCAGAGGGTGGTCAGTTCCAGGGAATGACCGTCCACACCCGCTTCCCGCCGGAGCCTAACGGCTATCTGCATATCGGCCACTGCAAGGCCCTGTGCATCGACTTCGGCACCGCTGAGCGGTACAACGGCCTGTGCAACCTGCGCATGGATGACACCAACCCCGCCAAGGAGGACACCGAGTATGTGGACGCCATCCAGCAGGATATCCACTGGCTGGGCTTCGACTGGGGCGACCGGTTCTTCTATGGCTCCGACTATTTCGAGAAGGACTATGAGTACGCGGTGGAGCTCATCAAGAAGGGCCTTGCCTACGTCTGCGAGCTGACGCCTGAGGAGTTTAAGGCCAACCGCGGCGACATCGGCATCCCCGCCGTGTCCCCCTACCGTGACCGGCCCATCGAGGAGAACCTGCGGCTGTTTGAGAAGATGAAGAACGGCGAGGTGGAGGAGGGCAAGATGACCCTCCGCGCCAAGATCGACCTGGCCAGCGGCAACTTCAACATGCGCGACCCCGTCATCTACCGCATCCGCTTCATCAACCACCACCGGCAGGGCACCAAGTGGTGCATCTTCCCTATGTACGACTTTGCCCATCCCATTCAGGACGCGCTGGAGGGCATCACCCACAGCCTGTGCTCCCTGGAGTATGAGGAGCACCGTCCCCTGTACGACTGGGTGGTGAACAACGTCTCCATCCCCTACCACAAGCCCCGGCAGATTGAGTTTGCCCGCCTGAACATCGACCACACCGTCATGTCCAAGCGGAAGCTCCGCAAGCTGGTGGAGGAGCACTATGTTTCCGGCTGGGACGATCCCCGGATGCCCACCCTGTGCGGCCTGCGCCGCCGGGGCTACACCGCCGCCTCCATCCGCAATTTCTGCGAGATGATCGGTGTGGGCAAGACCCCCAGCGTCATCGAGTACGGCACGCTGGAGCACTGCCTGCGGGAGGATCTGAACGCCACCGCCGAGCGCACTATGGCGGTGCTGCATCCGGTGAAGCTGACGGTGACCAACTATCCCGAGGGCAAGAGCGAGGTATTCACGGTGGAGAACAACCCCACCGACCCGGCGCAGGGCACCCATGAGATCACCTTCTCGCGCCATCTGTGGATCGAGGCGGAAGACTTTATGGAGGTCCCGGTGCCCAAGTACAAGCGACTGACCCCCAACGGTCCGGAGTGCCGCCTGAAGGGCGCGTATCTGGTGCAGTGTACCGGCTGTGTGAAGGACGCGGACGGCAACGTCACCGAAGTGCTGTGCACCTATGATCCGGAGTCCAGCGGCGGTGATCCCGCCGACGGCCGCAAGGTCAAGGGTGCCACGCTCCACTGGGTGGACGCGGAGAACTGCATGGACGCGGAGGTCCGGCTGTACGACAACCTGTTTTCCGATGAGCAGCCCGACGGCCCGGACAAGGACTTCCTGGATTGCCTGAACCCGGAGAGCCTTACGGTGCTCACCGGCTGCAAGGTGGAGCCGGAGATGCGGAAGGTGGCGGAGGCGTTCGACAAGCAGGCCGACCGCACCGGCGTCAACGCGCCCACGTTCCAGTTCATGCGTGTGGGCTATTTCTGCCTGGACAACCGCGACAGCTCCGCGGCGCACATGGTGTTCAACCGCAGTGTGTCGCTGAAGGACAGCTTTAAGAAGTGAGAAAAAGCACCCCTCCGGGGGTGCTTTTTTTCATGTGTGATTTAAGCGCCGGACCTCGAAGTCTGTCTCGGCCAGGGTGCTGTCGGCGGTGCCCACCTGAAGGGTCACGGTAAAGATGCCCGAAGCACTGTCGTAGCGCAGACTGACATCGCGGACCCGAAGACCCCGGGGATAGGCGGCGCTGCTGAGCAGCTTGGTGCTGCCCAGGGTGAGCTGGCCGTCGGCATTCACCTGAAAGGCGGCGCCCTCGCCCTCCACGCTGCCCAGGTCCTGAATGAAGATGTGGTCCAGACTGCCGTCCGCGCCGGGGGTCACGGTGCCGCAGAAGCGCAGCTTGTCGCTGATAACGCTGGTAAGGGTGGAGCACAGCTCCTGGGCCTCGGAAAGCTGCATGGAGCTGTTGTAGGTGCGGCCGGCGAAGCGGACGCCCACGGTCAGCAGGGCGCTGACGAGCAGGACGATGAGAACGGCGCACAGCAGCTCCGTCAGGGTGAAGCCGCGGCGGTCACGAAGCTTGTTCATGGCGCGACCTCCTCGTAATAGAGGCAGCCGTTGTTCTCATAGACCTGCACGGTGGTGCGGCCGCTGCGGGTGCCGCCGCCGGAGGCGGTCAGGGCAGTGGTGCCGTTCGACACCGCGCGGCTGTAGTGGAAGGAGATGTCGGCGGAACGGACCTTAGCGTTGATCTTGGCGGCGGAGACGGCGGCGGTGGTCAGAAACACGAAGGTCAATACGATGATCAGGATGGAGACCAGCGTCTCTACCAGCGTTTCGCCGCGGGTGCTGTTCAGCTTTTTGATACGACCGCCTCCTTTTCGATGGTGGCGTTGTCCGGCGACCAGGAGATCGTTGTTGTGGTCGTGGTGACATCGCGGACCCAGAGACCGCCGCCGCTGACGGTGCTGACAGTGGGATCGGCCTTGTTTTCGCGGAGCGTCAGCACCAGGCGGCAGTCACTGTCGCCGCCGTCGGCCAGGTGCAGGACGATGGTGATGTCGTAATTGGGCGCCATGGTAAAGACGGCGGAGACATCGTCCAGCCCGTCCACGGAGAGGGTGATGGTGTCGGTAAAGCTTTTGCCGCTGTCCCTGTCCACGGCGGCCTTGCCGGCCTTGAGCCATGCGGCCGTAAACCCGGTGGGTGAGGTCGTTTCGTGGCTCGTTTCGGTGGAGGTGTCATTGGTATAGGTGGTCTTCACCGTCTCCTGGACAAAGGAGGCGTTCAGGATATCATCACGCAGCAGACGGGCCGCGGAGCTGACCGTCAGATACGCCTGCCGGGCAGCCCGGTCATTCTCCAGACGGCGGGCCGAGGAAGTGGCGGCGGTGAGGATCACCGCGCTGACCATACTGGCCGCCAGCAGCAGAAGGAGGGCCATCATCAGCGTGGCGCCCTGTTGGTTTTTCAGTTTGTGCACGGGAGGGCCTCCTTTCTGCGGTGGGTCATGGAAGGGTGTCCGGTGACGGCTCGGGCGTGGGATCGGTGCCGGAGCTGCTGTCCGGGGCGGATGGATCATCGGAGGGCGTGTCCTCCGGGTCCTTGCTGCCGGAAGCGGGGGTATCGGCGTCCGGGACGGTGGGGGCGCCGCCGCTGTCCGTCGTTTTGCGCACGGCGGTGAAGGCCGTGTCGGCATACAGCGGCTGGGTGATGTCCGGGGTCCAGCTGTCGATGGTGTCCGGAGAGATGCCGTTGTCCGTCAGAAGCCGGGCCACGTCCTCCGCCGTAGGCGCTGTGCCGTAGGGGACAGACAGGGTGAGCGCCTGCTCATCCACCCGGAGGGTGGCGGTCACCCGGGTGTCCTCCTCCGTCAGGGTGTAGGGAATGGACAGGGTGAAGGCGTGGTTTTCGGCGTCCGTCAATGTGACGGTGAGGGTGATCTGGCCTTGGCTGCGCCCCTTGACCGTCAGGGGACGGTAGGTGAAGGCGCTGGTGGTGTCCTTTGCCGGTGTGCCCACGGTGACGCGGAAGTCGTCGTTCTCGGCGCGGAACACGTCGGGATGGAGGACGGAGGTGTCCTCGTCGTTGGAGACGGGCATGGGCCGGAGGACGTACTCCGTGGCGTCGGCGCCGCCTTTGACGGTGACGCCGGAGACGGAGAGACCGTCAAAGGTGGCGGCGCTGCCCCGGCTGTACAGGTACAGCTTGGCACCGGCGTAGGCGGGGCGGTCGGTGTACGGCGCGCCGGAGGGCACGTCGTCCGTGAAGGCCGTGCCGTCCCGATCCATGACGCCCTGCCAGTAGACTGAGGGTTCGCCGGAGGTGTTGGCGATTCCCAGCACGCCCTGCATGCGGACGGGGATAATGAGGGGCAGCTGGCTGGTGAAGGTCTCGCCGCCGGGGGTAGTGTAGGCGGCGGTGATCAGGGTGCGGTCCTCACCCTCGCCGGCGGCGGTGAGGGTGACAGAGGCCGTACGGTCGGCCTTGGTAACGGGAACAGAGGCCGTGAGGACACTGTTGCCGTGCTGGGGCGTGACTGTCCATTCGACATCCAGTGCGCTGCCGCGGCTGTCGCGGGCGGTGAGCGTTAAATTACAGGTGTCACCGACAAAGAAGTCATCGCCGGGCAGGCCGTCCACGGAGATGTCCAGCGTGGAGGTGACGCTCACCAGCAGTCGGGCGGTATAGCCACCCAGCGTGGCGAAGACCTCGGTAGAGCCGACCGACAGGCCGGTGAGGGTCACAGTGTAGCTGTGCCGGACGTCCGTCGGGGGCGTCTGTGTCTGCGGTACGGAGACGTCCACGATGCCCTTGCGGGAGCAGGTGATGACGGGGACGGCGTCAGCGTCGGTGTCCTGGGTGAAGTGCAGCGACAGTGTGACGCTGGGGGTGGTGATACGGTCCAGCGAAAGGACGCCGCTGCTCCAGTACAGGCCGCGGGAGGGCCATTCGCCGTAGTGCAGGCAGGCGGTGCCCTGGGTCAATACGGTGGGGAAGGGGTAGTCCTGTCCGCGGAGGGCTGCCGCGCTGCCGGGGAAGCTGTATTTGCCGTGGGCCGACTGGCCGTTTTCCTCCGTGGTGACCCAGTGGAAGCTGCCGTCGTCGCTGCCGCCGTTCAGCAGCGCGGTGAAGCGCTTTCCGTCGATGTCCGCACGGCCGGACATCTGCTCGTAGCTCAGGGCCCTCAGACCGTTGATGTTGTAGGGGCTGCTGCCGGTGTTCCAGGTGTACTTGGACAGATAGCTCAGATCGCCACAGAGCATATCCATCCGCGCGGCATCGGTGCTCAGCAGGGTGGCCAGGGAGTAGTAGGTGTACTGTCCATTGGACTGGGTAGACTTGCCATAGAAGGTGGGGAGGTTGCCGAAGTAGATCGCGGCGCTGCTGTCCAGGTAGTAGCAGTTGTTGATGGTCAGCCGGGCGGTGCCGCCGCTCACACCGGCGCGGTCGGCGATGCTGCCGATGAGGGAGATGCCGGTGATGGTGCCCTCCATGGCAGGGAAGGTCACGTAGGTGTAGCAGTTGTTGTAGGTGGGTTGGCCGTCCTTGCTGCCGGAGAAGTTGGAGAAGGTGGCGGAGAAGCCGCTGCCGCCGATGCCGCCGATGTACACGTAGGTGTCCGGGCCGGCCTCCGCGCCGCCCTGGGTCATCTTGACGGCCTTAGGCGTCGTCTCATAGCGATTCACGAAGACGGTGTTGGAGCCATCGCCGGTGAGGATGCGCTCGTTCAGCAGATCGTTGGCGACGGTGATGCTGCCGCCGGTGTAGCAGTCCGACACATCATAGCGGACGCCGCCCACCAGGCCGCCCACGCGGACATAGTTGCCCCACTGGGCCTTGTTCATGGCGCCTTCACTGGCGTAGCGGTGGGTACAGTTGATATTCAGCTTGACCACGGCGGAGCACCTGTTCAGATTGGCGCTGGATACGCCCACCAGCCCGCCGATGGCGGCTTCGCCCAAGAACTGCCGGTTTTTGCTGTTGTCGGTCACGGTGTAGCCGGCGATAGCGCAGTTGCTGATGGTGCTGACCTTCGTCTTGTCCTTCAGGTTTTCATCATAGTCGTAGGCAATGCCTACCAGACCGCCCAGGGCGTAGGAGGTGGCGTAATTCTCCGGCCCGGTGGCACCGGAGGCGGGGGTGGCGTCGGTCTTGCGCTGGATAACGGCGTCGTTGTCGCTGTAGAGCACGATGTTTTTGATCTCTGCGCCGGCGGTGGTACCGAACAGACCCACGTTGTAGCAATGGGAGGTGATGTTCACATTCTTGATGTAGTAGTTGCCGCCGTCGTAGATACCGCCGAACCAGTTGTACAGCGTCAGATCATAGGTTTCATTGCCCCTGTCGTTCAACTGGCCGTTGTTCACCGCACCGGCAATGGGGTGGAAGTCGTAGTTTGCGGCCGCGCCGTCGGCGGCGGTGCCGTGTTCTGCGCCGTTGAGGTCGTGGGTCTGCTGCCAGGTGAGGATAGGACGGGGGCCGCCGGTGCTGTCGCCGGCCAGCGCCATCGCCTTTGTCTGCAGCGCATTGCCGCGGCGGTTGGTGTATTGCAGATAGGGATAATACTTGTAGTCACTATTACTGCCTGTGACATCGCGCGTCGTGCTGCCCTGACCGTTGATGTAGCTCCAGTTGATGTATTGCAGCTGCTCTATGGAGCGTACCTGGTAGGGCTTGGCGGCCGTTCCCGGCGCATTGTTGGAGGACAGGGCGAAGGCATCGGCAAAGAAGGGACTGACGGTGTAGGTCAGCGCGGCGTCCTCGTGGGTCAGCGTCCAGGCATCGTTGGCCTGGGTGCCGCTGGTCAGGTGCAGACCGTCATCGGAGGTCTTGTAGGTGACGAAATTGAATTCCGGCATCTGCCGGTGCAGGTCATCGGCCGCCGCGGTATAGAGAGTGCCGGTCACGGTGATGCCGGTGGAGAGCACAGGCTCGGTGGTGCTGCCGGCGGACCAATAGTAACCGTAGCCGTAAGCGGTAACGGTGCCGCCGTCGTCATGGGAGACACAGAGACTGCTGTTGGTCTTGTATTCGCCGTCCTCGACACCAATCGAGGAGAAATAGTAGCCGCTGCCGGTGGGCTTGGACTCATATTCCCAGTACAGCAGGCCCAGAACGCCCATATCGGCAGGGGTCACCCAGTCGCCGTAATGGACGCGGCTGCCGTCGTGGCCGGCGACGATGCCGGGATAGGGGTAGGCCTTGCCGGCGGAGTCCAGGGTCTTATCGTGCTGGAAGGTATTGGCGGCGGAGACGGCGCCAAAGCCGCCCAGCCGGGTGGCCATGCCGCGCAGGGCCGGCTCGTTCACCGGAGCTGCGCCGGATCTGTCCGTGTACTGGTATAGGTGAACGCTGTCTACAAAGCGGTATGTGCCGCCGTTGAGGTAGCAGCAGCCGGATACGCCGCCGGCAGTGGGGGCAAAGCCGTGAATATCCGCATTGGGTGAAGTCATGGCTGTGGCGCAGTAGCTGGCGCGCAGGGAGCCGGTGTTGCTGCCGGCAAAGCCGCCCAGCGTCACGCCGCCGCCGTTGATCGTGCCGATCTCAATGTCGGCCATGGCGTAGCACTGCTGGACAACGCCGCTGTTGCCGCCAGCGAAGCCGCCGGCGCAGAGCGTGGCGTACAGGCTATTGGCGAAAAGGCGCGGTGCGCTGACGCCGGAGGCGCGGACCGTACCGCTGTTGCGTCCCACCAGGCCGCCCAGATACAGGATACTGCCGTGACGGGCGTCGCCGTTCACGGAGAAGCCCGCGGCGGCGCAGTTGTAGACCGTGCCCTCGTTGCAGCCGGTCAAGGCGCCGATGCAGGCGGTTTGCAGAGAGAGCTGACCTTCCAGAGAAACGGTACGATCCTTATTGGCGGTGAGCAATATGATATTGCGCAGGGTGCCCCGGTTCAGACCGAACATACCGACATAGCTGGTGCCGTCGGTGTTGACGGCGCCGGTAAAGGAGGGCGCTGCGATGGTATAGCCGCCGCCGTCGTAGGTGTGGATGAAAGGCTTGCCGTCCGCGGCACCGATAGGCGGCTGCGTGTGCACCGTGAGACGGGCGTAGCTGTTGTAGTCGATGGGGCGCTCCTGCTGGAAGACGGCTGTCTTGTCCAGCAGGGTACGGTAGGTATCGTAATACAGGCTCAGGTCGTGCAGATGACGGGCCGTGCGGATGCCAACCTCCGCCGGGGCGCTGGGCAGGGCGGCGCTCTGGATCACGCGGCAGGCGAAGTGGGGATTGAAGAAGTAGGAGATGTCATCCACCGTCACCTGACGGTAGAAGGTGGGGGACACCTCACTGGTATAGACCAGCTCGTCGGGCAGGCGTACCAGCCAGTATTCGCTGTCAAGTTTGATGGAATTCCACAGGGTGGCGGTGCGTGCCGTATCGCCCAGGGTATAGGCGACGGTGATGGCGTCCGTGAGCTGGGTGCGGTAGACCATGCCGTAGCCGTCGTCCACGACGGTGCCGCCGGAACGGAGGGTGGAGCGGTTGGCACCCAGGAAGCCGTAGGTGCCGTCGCTGTATTTTTCATAGTAGGCCAGCGCGCCGGACTCGAAATCCGCCTGCCAGTCGCCGTAGTGGGGCAGACCGGTGAGCCGGGGATAGGAGTAGGTGCTCAGGCCCATGTTGTCCATGAGGTTGTAGGCCACGGTGTCGCTTGTCTCCGCGGTAAAGGCGGTGCCCAGGACCTTTACGCCCTCTGCGCGGTTCTGGCCGCTCCATTTAGCGTAATTGACGAAGCTGGTGCCGGACAGATCGTTCCGGCTGGGGAACAGGTAATAGACAGCGTCTATGTCGGCGGGAGCCGTGCCGGCAGCGGGGGGCTTGACGGTGGAGTAGGTCAGCTTCATGTCGGTGCCCAGGCGGACGCAGGCACTGTAACAGGCCTTGAGGCTGTCGCCGCCGGAGAGCTCGCCGCCGGAGAGACCGGCGGTGGTGCCGGCGCTCTGGAAGCCGGCGGCGTAGCAGTTGGACAGGGCGATATTGGCGGTGCCGTTGCAGGCGCCTATCAGGCCGCCGGCGACGCCGTTATTGGCGGCGGCGTACAGGTAGCAGTCCGCGTAGGAATGGTCCACAGTCAGAGCAGCACTGTCCGTATTGCCCACCAGGCCGCCGGCATAGCGGACGCCCTGAATCACGGTAGCCGCGAAGCTGCGGCGGATGGTCAGCGTGCCGTCGCAGCGGCCTGCCAGACCGCCCGCCGTGCTGCCGCGGAGCCAGATGTCCTGTTCGGTCTTGGTGCTGAGCTTGTCGCGGGTGGGACTGAGATACACCTGACAGTCGAGGATCTCGGTCTTGCCGCTGAGACGGCCGGCCAGGCCGCCGGCATTGCCGGAGGCGGTGATGTCGGCGCCGCAAAGGCGCAGGTTTTTCAGCGTGCCGGAGAAGGCGGCAAAAAGACCGCCGTCGCCGGTGGTGTTCACGGTCAGACCGTAAATGACCGGGTGGTAGACCTGGCCGTTCACGGTGGCCTTGCTCTCGCAGTAGGTCAGGCGGCTGTTGGTGATGGGCGTGAACGTGCGGGAGCCGTACAGGCGGTCCCAGCCGTCGTCGGCGTTTTCGTTGACAAATTGGATATCCTGCTCCTGCACGGCGCGAGTGATGCTGTCGGGCAAGCGGGAGGCCGTGTCCAGATTTTGCAGGTGGCGGGCGTAGGTAACAACGGCGGTGTCGCCGCCGCGAACCTCGGCAAACAGGCTGTTGGCGGTCAGCGTGCCGGAGGCGGAGTCCACCAGACGGTTCTCACACGTCACCTCCACGGTGATGGTCAGGTCCGCGCCGGGGGTCAGATTTTTGCTTTTGAAGCGGGCCTGCTGGCCGAAGCGCATACCGTCCGTCAGAGAGTCCAGGACCATGGTGGCGGTGTAGGTGAGATAGTCGGTCTTGACCTCGCTGCCGGTCAGCTCGATGCGGGAGGTGCTGTGGACGCCGTCGGAGACGGTCACATAGAAGTGCAGCGGCTCCATAGGCGTGTCGCAGGTGACGCGCAGAAGAAGCTGCTCTTTGTTGATGATCTCCATATGGGGCGTCAGCTTGCCGGTGATCTCGGACTGCACACTGTCGCCGCCGTAATAGCCCACGGTGGCGCCGGCGCTCAGCCGGCCATCACGGAACCGCAGGGGATTGAAGCTGTCAAAGTCGTAGGTCAGGGTTTTTTCACTGTAAAACACGGCGTAGACGCTGCCGCTGGTGGGGTCGAGCTCAATCACCCAATGGTTGTCCCACAGCTGGCGGTCCACCTGGTCCTTCGGCAGGATGGCCGCGGCGGCGGAGCCTTCGCCGGTCTTGGCGGCGGAGGTCACATAGTACAGGGAGGTTTTCCTCTCGGCGGCGTCCAGCGGTGTGTTGTTCAGGGGCTGCAGATCCTCCGCATAGCAGTCGGAAATGCGGCCATTGGCCAGCAGCTCGGACAGCTTGTTCTGGGCCGCGTGGTAGACGATCTCCGCCTTGGCGTCCAGCTCCGTCTGGCGCAGGTCGCGCTGATGGCGGGTGATGGGGATCATGGCCAGGCCCATCAGCACGATCAGGATGGCGACCGCGATGAGGACTTCGGACAGCGTAAAGCCGGAATTATTCTGTTTTGAGAGCTTTTTTTGCATAACACAATCGATACGCTGCCCCGCAAAGGGACGCGGGCGGAAAAATGGTGGGGACGCAGTCAGGGCATCAGCTCGAAAAAGATGAGGTGAAGCACGGTTTTGTACTGTGCTTTATTGGCATCATACTGCACGTCCACGTTGGAGAGGAAGTTGACATTGGCGCTGGCGCTCAGCGCGTCGATGATCTGGCGGGACTGGGCGTAGGAAGCGGTCTGGTAGGTCAGCGTCACGGGGCGCAGCACGAGATAGCCCTCCTGGGTGGTGCCCTCGGTGCAGTCCACCTCGTATTGCAGGGTGGCGGCCATGAGCTTGTCCAGCTCGGTCATCAGGGCCTGGTCGTTATCGTACTGGGGCAGGGCACGCTCCTGGCCGGAGGCCTTGATGGCGGCAATGGCCTGCTGCATCTGCTCCAGCTGGACCAGACGGACACGGTCGGTGTCCAGCTCGGCCTGCTCGATGTCGGTGTTGGTGCGGAAGGAGGTTATCTGGCGGTCGATGGGCTCCAGAAACAGCTTGCAGTAGCCCAGGACCAGCACCAGCACCACCAGGACCAGCAGCAGGGTCTTTTCCCGCTTGGTAAGCTCGCGGTTCATTGAGACACCTCCTCCGGCTGGCGCAGTTCGATGCGGACGGTGAAATCCATGATGGTGGCGGCCTTGCCCTCCTCCGTGGAGGCGACGCTGAGGGAGACGCTGTCCACGATGGGGGAGAGGCGCAGGCGGGCGAACATGGCGGAGATCTGGTCCAGGGTCATGCCGGACATATCCACGTTCATGGTGTTTTGGGTGATCTGGAGCGCCGTGAGGGAGCCATGGATGAGCATCTCCTGCTCCAGCAGGTCCAGGGCCGCCTGACGGTCCACGGCGGCGGGGATGTCCTCGCTGCCGGCGGCGGTCATCCAGTCCATGGAGTAGGTGCGGTATTCCAGCAGGACGCGGTCATAGTCGGACAGGGCCTCCTGGGCGCTCACATACTGGGTGTGGACCCGGTCGTAGGCGGCCTGGGCCTTGTCCAGACGGCGATACTGTTGGAGCACGCCGAAGTTGACCACAACGGTTACCAGCGCCGCAATGGCCAGAATACCGATGAGCAGGGTCCGGCGGTCACGCTGGCGGTCCTCCTGCAGGTTCAGGTTGATGCCGGTCTTCTGGGGGCACTTTATCATTTTCCGCGCGGGCGCGGCAGTGCGCGTATCCACGGTGATACCGTTCTTTTCCGCGATCATTGCAGACCTCCTCTCAGTCCCTCGTCCACGCCGCCGATGGCGCGGAGATACATCCACGGCTCATCCAGGGCCACATCGTCGCCCAGCAGCTCCTGGGCGGTGTGCAGGTGCAGGTGAGTGGTCTCGGCCAGCGCCTGACGCAGGGGGCCAATATTGCAGCCGCCGCTGCACAGGCACAGGTCAGTGAGCTCCTGCTGCCGGTTGTTGTAGTTGAAGAAGTTGACGGCCTTCATCACCTCCACGGCGATGCGGGCGTAAAACGATTGGGCATAGTCGGAGGAGAGCACGTCGTTGTAGTTTTGCAGCACATAGCTGTGGGCCACATGGATATCCACGCCGCAGTGCTCCGCTACCAGCTGCTCCAGACGGTTCAGGCCCAGGTCGATCTCCCGGCGGCTTTCGAAGAAGGCGCCGCGGTAGATGTAGAGATAGGCGGCGGTGTAGCCCAGGTTGACGATGCACATATCCCGCTGGGGCAGGCCGGTGCGGCGGTAGTAGGCCGCCAGCACGCCAGCGTAGGCACACTCACTGGGGGTGAGGACCTGCAGCTTGAAGCCGGCGCGGCGCATCATGGCGCGGTAGCGCTCCGCCGTCTCCTTGAGCATGGCGCAGGCCAGCAGCGTCATCTCGGTGGGATAGCCGTCCTGGTCGCGGAGAATGTCGCGCATGGAGTAGTCAAAGTAGTACTTGCTTTTCTCGTCCGTAAGGAAGTCGCGGAACTCGTAGGGCAGGTTGTAGCGCAGCTGCTGCTCCGTCATGGCGGGCATGGTCAGCTCGCGGGTAAAGACCTCGGTGGAGGGCAGGACCACGGCGGCGTTGGTCAGGGGAATGCCGTTGTCCCGGGCGGCCTGGCGGAGGAAGTCCGCCATGGCGTCCATGGACAAGATCCTGCCGTCAGCCACCATGTTGTCCGGCAGGGGGGCCATGGCGGCCTTTTTCAGCGTACTGCCGGCGAAGTAGGCCAGCTTGACGCTACTGCCGCCGATATCAATGCCAACGATTTTTTTCATAAGGGGATCCTCGCTTTCCGATACCATCGATCGACAAGGGCAGACACGGTTTTGGCGGGCAGAAATGTGCCCATACTGCGTCAAGCCCCTTGACAATATGGCAAGTATTCTCTGCGGGTCTTTTCTTGTCTGGACCCATTTCTGCTCCGGCAAAACTGCTCCGCACCTGCCGGCGATGTATTTTCGAATGTTTTTTGGCTTTTGAGACGCAGGCGGGCGGAGTCGGCATATTCTCGCCGATGCTGCCGAGCGACGTTCCTTTGGAGCGAGGCTGGCGCCCGCCAAGGCGAAAAGGGCAAAAAGCAACGGAAAGACACGTTGGCAGGCGTGTTTGCCCTTGTCGATCGATGGTAAGCGTTACAGCAATGACAGGTACCAGTCGATAAGGTTCTGGCCGAACAGGGCGGCGCACCAGGCGGCCAGCGCGATGCCGGGGCCCCAGGGAAGGCCCTGCTGTCCGCGCTTAGCGCGGACAAGGCCCCATAGGATGCCGACGACGCAGGCCAGCAGCAGGCACAGCAGATTTTTCTGCCAGCCCAGAAACAGCCCTGTGAGAAACAGCAGCTTGATATCGCCGCCGCCCATGGCGTCGCGGCGGAGCAGCTTCTCCATCAGCAGCGCCAGCAGCAGGACGCCGCCACCCACGGCGACGCCGCCGATGAGGCCGTCCAGCGCCCGTTTGCCCGGGTCCGGGACAAAAAACAGAGTGACGATAAAAAGCACAACGCCGACCGCGATAAAGCGATCGGGGATGATGTACCCCTCCAGGTCCGCGAAGGCGCAGGCCAGCAGCAGGCAGGCCACGGCCCAGGCTTCGAGGGTCCGGAGGGAGATATCATAGCGCAGCAGCAGCGACACGAACACCAGCGCGGCCACCGCTTCACCCACCGCGTGGCGGGGGGAGAGCTTCGCGCCGCAGTAACGGCAGCGGCCACGGCTGAACACATAGCTGAACACCGGCACCAGGTCGCGGGGCACCAGCACATGGCCGCAGACGTCGCAGTGGGAACGGCCGCGGAGGACACTCTCGCCATGGACGATGCGCCAGGCGGCGCAGTTGAGAAAGCTGCCCATGCAGGCGCCCAGCAGGGCGGCGATGCAGCAGCTGTATATGGTGATGGCGGGGGCGGCGTACAGCATGGGAAGGCTCCTTCGGTGTGGTGTGTTCTCCCGGGACCGGGACAGCCGCCAACCCTCGGCTGTCCCGCGCCGGGAACATACGACAGGGGACTCCGCCCCGTCCCAGAGGTTGGCCGGGACGAGGGGGAGGGTTAAAAATAGTAAAAGGGTCAGTTGATTTCGGCGTTGCTCAGGGTCCAAGTGAAGGTCTTGTTCGTGCCGGTATCGTCGGTCAGCTTAGAAGCGGAGTAGGTGATGGTGCCAACCTTCTTGGCGTTATCGTAAGCGTAGGTCAGTTTGTCAGCGCCATCCTTGTTGTAGTTCAGCGTGGCAGAAGCGGGGATCTTTGCGAGGAAGCCTGCTTCATCAGTGGGAATAGCCTCGTTATCAGTCAGAATAGCGACCTGCCACTCGGCGTAGGCAGCACGGATGTTGGCGACGTCGGCGGCTTCCTTGGATTTGGTCAGAGCGCCGTTGAACACGGGGATAGCGATGGCCACCAGAACAGCGATGATGGCGACAACGATCAGCATCTCCATCAGGGTGAAGCCTTTTTTGTTGTTGAGTTTTTTCAGCATGGGTAGTTTCTCCTTTTCTGTTTGTAGTTCTATATCGTCCCGCGGCGTTGCGCGCGGAAATGATACCTTGGTTATATGCCGCCGTACAGGGTGAACATGGGCAGGTAGACCGCCAGCAGCAGCAGGACCACCAGTACGGCCAGGGCAATGGTGATGGCCGGCTCCAGCACGGCCAGCAGCCGGGCAGTGGTGACGGACACCTCGTTGTCGTAGTAGCCGCCGATCACGTCCAGCGTCTCCTCCAGTGCGCCGGAGCGCTCACCTACGCCCACCATCTCAGTGAGCATGGCGGGGAAGCATTCGATGCTGGCCATGCTCTCAGCCATGGGGCGGCCGCGCTCCACGTCCTGCCGGACATGACGGACCGCCAGCGAGAAGGTGTAGTTGCTCACGACGTTGGCGGTGACCTCCAGCGCCCGGGGCAGCGGCAGACCTGCCGCCAGCAGGGTGGCCATGCTGTGGGCGAACTGGGCGGCGGCGTTCATGGAGTGTATGCGGCGCAGCGGGGCGCGCGTCAGGCTCCAGGCGGCCAGCGCGGCGCGGCCGCGCTCCGTGCGGCGGAAGGTCAGGTAGGCGATGACCAGCAGGGCCAGAACGCCCAGCACCAGCCACCACCACTTGGTGAAGAAGGCGCTGACGGCCATCAGGGCTCTGGTGACGCCGGGAAGGCTGCCGGAGCCCAGGTCCGTGAAGGCGTCCGTGAACGCGGGGACCGCCACGGCGATGATGATGACAAAGACGACGATGGCCACGATGATGACCATCACAGGGTACGTCAGGGTGCTGACGATCTTGGCCCTGGTTTTGGCGGAACGGTCGTAGTAGGCATGCAGACGCTGGAAGCAGCTTTCCAGCGTGCCGGACTGCTCGCCGGCGCGCAGCGTCTCGGTAAAGGTCTTGGGCAGGTAGGGGGCGTTGTTCTCGAAGCTCTGGGCCAGAGAATAGCCGGCGCCCACCTCTTCGGAGACCTTATCCAGCATCCGGCGGAGGTATTTGTTCTTTGTCTGGGCGGCTACCATGGACACGCAGCGCTCCACCGACAGCCCGGAGGCCAGAATGATGGCGAATTGGGAGCACAGGAGCGCCAGCTCTTTCTCCTTGACCCGGAAGGCCACGGGGCGGGAGAGCACGCTCTCCTTCTTCTCGGGAACGGCCTCCAGCTTCGTGATGATGGCAACGCTCTCGCGGAGCTTGTCCGCCGCCTCAAATTCATCGTAGGCGCGGAGCACACCGGAGACTTTCGCGCCGCCGGCGGTCTGGCCTTTATAACGGAATGTGGTCATGGGCGCGGGGCGCTCCTTTCTGTGAAATCAGGTCTCGGCGGCGGTGTTGATGACGCGGGCGGCCTCCGCCGCGGAGGTGACGCCGGCAAGCACCAGCTCGCGGCAGCTTTCCCGCAGGGTGGTGAAGCCGTCCTGCCGGGCGGCGGCCAGCAGTTCGTCGCCGTCGGCGCCGTGGCTGATGCGCCGGCGGAGGCGGCTGTTGAGCAGCAGTATCTCGAACACGGCGCGGCGGCCGATGTAGCCGGAATGGCGGCACTCGGGGCAGCCGGCGCCCTTGTAGAAGGTGACGTCGCTGTCCTCGGGCAGGCCGAGAAGAAGCAGCTCCTCGGCAGAGGGACGGTAAGCCGTTTTGCAGTGGGGACAGAGCTTGCGGACCAGACGCTGGCTGACCACGCCCCGCAGGGCGCTGGACACCAACCAGGGCTCCACGCCGATGTCCTCCAGACGGTGGACGGCGGAGACGGCGTCGTTGGTGTGCAGGGTAGAGAAGACCAAGTGGCCGGTGATGGCTGCCCGCATGGCGATGGAGGCCGTCTCACCGTCGCGTATCTCGCCCACGGCGATGATGTCCGGGTCCTGACGCAGGATCGCGCGCAGGCCGCTGGCAAAGGTCATGCCGGTCTTTTCGTTGATCTGACACTGGTTCACGCCGGGAAGGTGGTACTCCACCGGATCCTCCAGCGTGACGATGTTCAGCGCGTCGCTGGACAGGTCGCGGAGCATATTGGACATGGTGGTGGACTTGCCGGAGCCGGTGGGGCCCACCAGCAGCACCACGCCGCTGGTGTTTTTCAGCAGGGCGTTGTAGCTGTCCAGGTCGCGGCCCTCCAGCCCGAGGACGGACTTGTCCAGCACCTGGGCGGACTTGTCCAGCAGGCGAAGGACGATCTTCTCACCGTAGACGGTGGGCATGGAGGCGATACGCAGGTCAAGGCTGTGGCCCCGGACGGAGAACATGGCGTGGCCGTCCTGGGGCACCTTGTGCTCGGCAATATTCATGCCGCCCATGATCTTCAGGCGGGAGATGACGGTGTTCTGCAGATCGGCGGGCACAGTGAGCACACGCTGCAGCAGGCCGTCAATACGCATACGCACCAGCATTTCACCCTCCTGGGGCTCCAGATGGATGTCGCTGGCGCGCTCGGTGAAGGCGCGCTCGATCAGAGAGTTGACAAAGCGGATGGTGGGGGCCGAGGCCTCCGGGTCGGCGGTGTCCCGGGCCATCTGGGCGGGGATGATGTCCTCGCCGGCACCGGCCTCGCGCTTCATCTCCTCGATGACGCGGGCGGTGCCCTCGCTGCCATACAGGCGCTCGATGGCCTGATCCACCGCCTTGCGGGTGGCAATCATGGGGATGATGCGTTTGCGGGAGGCGGTCTTGACCTCGTCCTGGGCCACAAAGTCCAGGGGGTCGTGCATGGCCAGGTACAGGCGGTCCTGCACCAGCTTTACCGGGACCACGAGAAACTTTTTGGCCAGGTTCCGGGGGACGTATTTGGCCAGCTCCACGGGAATGGACACGGCGGTCAGGTCCACGAAGTCCACACCCAGCTGCACACGCAGCGCGTCAATGAGCTGCGCTTCGGAAATAACCCCCTGCCGGATGAGAACATCGCCCAGACGCTGGCCGTCCTCGCGGGGCAGGGCCAGGGCCTGCTCCAGCTGCTCGCCGGTGATGATACCGGAGGAGACCAAAAGATCGCCCAGCCGCATATATGCCACGGAATACACCTCCAAACGGTAAAAAACACAAAAAAATAAGTAGGGGCAAAAACGCGGGACGCAGTCTGCGCCTCGCGGTAGTGTTTTCAACCCCTACAATACCCTACTGTATGTAGTGAAAATTACTATACCGCATTTTCTCCGTAAAGTCAATTCCTTTTTCGACATTTTTCCACATAAAATCGGCAAAAATGGAGGGTTGATTCGTGAAAATCATGCGCTCATATGACAAATTTCAGAAGAACCTGCAACAAATCCGATCGTGTGATAAGAAGCGGTTAACAAGCATGGTTCAGAAAAGCCAACCCTTTTTACGGCGGGGCGGTGGCGGCGGGTCCCGGCGGAAGGGTTTATCCACCAGAATGATGTCATCGCCGAACTTCTGGACGCACTCCCAGGGGATGTAGTAATCCTCGCCCCGGCCGAACAGCCCGAAGAACCGGCAGGGACCGAAGACGATCAGCGCCTTGACAGAGCCCTCCGGCACCGTGACCTCCACGTCGCCCACACAGCCAAGGCGGCAGCCGTCGCACAGGTTAATGACCTCTTTGCGCCGCAGCAGCGAAAATTTGCACAGCATCGGTGTCACCTCCTGCCGTCAGGATATGCGCGGCGGAGGCTGTCCCATACCGTCGGATCTTAGGGCTTTTCGCCGGGGAGAATAACCGCCGCACCGGCGGGAAATACTGCCACTATCACGAAAGAGGCAGGTGGCGTCATGCGGGGCAGAGTGGAGATCAGCGGCATCAACACAGCGAAGCTACCTGTGCTGAAAAACGATGAGATGACGGCGCTGCTGCGCCGCGCCCACGCAGGTGATACAGCGGCGCGGGAGCAGCTGATCTGCGGCAATCTGCGGCTGGTGCTGTCGGTGCTGCAGCGGTTCGCGGGGCGGGGCGAGAGCGCCGATGACCTGTTCCAGGTGGGGTGCATCGGTTTGATGAAGGCCATCGACAACTTTGATGTGGAGCAGCCGGTGCGGTTTTCGACTTACGGCGTGCCCATGATCGTGGGGGAGATACGCCGCTATCTGCGGGACAACAGCGCCCTGCGGATCAGCCGCAGTATGCGGGACACGGCCTACAAGATCCTGCGGGCCCGTGAGGCGCTGCTGGTGGAGACGCAGCGGGAGCCCACGGTGGAGCAGCTGGCGCGGTATCTGGACATTCCGCGGGAGGACGTGGTGTTTGCCATGGACGCGTTCAGCGATCCGGTGAGTTTGTACGAGCCGCTGTATGCCGACAGCGGGGACACGGTGTGCGTCATGGACCAGGTGCGGGACGAGAAGAATACCGACGAGAGCTGGCTGGACCGCATCGCGCTGAAGGACGCCATAGCCCGGTTGGACCCGCGGCAGCGGAGCATACTGGCGCTGCGGTTCTGCCAGGGGAAGACGCAGATGGAGGTCAGCAGCGAGATCGGCATCTCACAGGCGCAGGTGTCACGACTGGAAAAGACAGCACTGAGCAGCATCAGGAAGAATATGTGAGTATCCCCCGGCTTCGCCGGGGGATACTTGTGTCTTTTGCGTCTTTTGAAAAACGCCCTCTTTTCTTTTGGAAAAGTTTGGTGTATACTATATGCTGAATGAGTATTTGCACCGGAGGTACTGACTATGTTTGATAATCGACGGGAGATCATGCAGGATGTGTTTCTGACGTATCTGCCCGCACAACGCTTCAAAACCAGCCGCATGACCGTGCAGCTGATCGCACCTTTGCAGAGGGAGACAGCGGCGGCCAACGCGCTGCTGCCCGCCGTGCTGCGGCGGGGTACCGTCCGCTGCCCGGATATGGAGAGCCTGTCCGCCGCGCTGGATACGCTGTACGGCGCCAATATCGACTATACCGTCCGCAAAAAGGGTGAGCGCCAGTGTGTGGGTTTTGCTGCCGACTTTATCGACGACGCCTTTACGCCCCACGGCGAGAAGCTGCTGGAGCCTGTGTCGGCGATGCTTGGCGAGCTGCTGCTGGACCCTGTGACCCACGGGGGACGTTTTCTGAGCAGCTATGTGGAGAGCGAAAAGGCCAACCTGATCGACGCCATTCGGGGCCTGAAGAACGACAAGCGTGACTGGGCGGATATCCGGCTCATGCAGGAGATGTGCGCCGGCGAGCCGTACAGCGTGCTGCGCCTGGGAGACGAGGAGACGGCCGGGCGTATCACCAACCAGTCACTGTATGTCCATGGGCAGGCGCTGATGGCGTCCAGCCGGGTGGAGGTCATCTACTGCGGCAGCGCGGAGGCGCAGCGTGTGGAGGACGCAGTGCTCACGGCGCTGGCGGCGCTGCCCCGCGGCGCCCAGACGGCACTGCCGGAGGTGCAGCGCATACAGGCACCGGATACGCCCCGGCGGATCGTGGAGACGATGGACGTGACCCAGGGCAAGCTGGCCATGGGCTACCGCTGCAGCAGCGACGACTATCCGGCCATGGTGCTGGCAAATCTGATTTTCGGCGGCACCAGCAACTCCAAGCTGTTTTTGAACGTGCGGGAGAGGCTGAGCCTGTGCTACTACGCCTCCAGCAGCTATGCCCGCAGCAAGAACATTCTGACCGTGTCCAGCGGCGTGGAGACCGCAGACTTTGAACGGGCGGAGGCGGAGATCGGCCGCCAGCTGCAGGCGGTGCAGCAGGGCGATTGGGAGGACTGGGAGCAGGAGGGTGCTCTGCAGGCCATCCGTGCGTCGCTGCTGTCACTGTCGGACTCTCAGGGTGCGCTGGAGAATTTCTATCTGGGCCAGATCGCGGCTGGGGTCGAGGAGACACCGGAGGAGCTGGCCGCGGCGCTGGAGCAGGTGACAAAGGAGCGCATCGTGGCGGCGGCACAGACGGTGAAGCCGGATACGGTGTACTTCCTGCGGGGAAAGGAGGAGGCGTAACATGGACAAGAAGCTGTATCCCCGCATCGGCGAGGAAGTGATATGGGAGACGCTGGACAACGGACTGCCGGTGTGCATCGTGCCGAAGCAGGGCTTTTCCCGAAAGTACGCGCTGTTTGCCACCCGTTACGGCGGCATGGATATGCGCTTTGAGCTGAACGGACAGTGGCTGGACACTCCGGCGGGCATCGCCCACTATCTGGAGCACAAGATGTTCGACACGAAGGACGGCAACGCCCTGCAGGAGCTGGCGAAAAACGGCGCGGAGCCCAACGCTTTTACCTCCAACGCCATTACGTGCTACTATTTTGACTCTACGGAGAAGTTTTACGAAAATCTGGAGATACTGCTGTCCTTCGTGTCTGTGCCCTATTTCACCGATGAGAGCGTGGAGAAGGAACAGGGCATCATCGGCCAGGAGATCGGCATGATCGAGGACAACCCCGAGTGGCAGGTGTACAAGCAGATGATGCAGGCGCTGTACCGCAGCAGTCCCGCGCGGACGCCGGTGGCCGGCAGCGTGGAGAGCATCAGCCATATCACGGCGCAGACGCTGTATGACTGCCACAAGGCGTTCTACACCCCGGCAAACATGTGCTTGGTGGTGGTAGGCGATGTGGACCCCGAGACGGTGCTGGCCACGGCAAAGCGGGTGCTGCCGGCGGAGAGTGGGGCGATCATCCGGCGCGACTATGGCGCGGAGGAGAGTACCGACGCTGCCTGCGGCTATGCCGAGGCACAGATGGAGGTGGCCATGCCCACGTTCCTGGTAGGCTTCAAGTGCCCACCCCAGCACGGGGGGGAGGCGCAGCACCGGTTTGCCGCCATCGGCGAGCTGGCTTGTGATGTGCTCATGGGCGAGTCCAGCCCGCTGTATGCGCGGCTGTACAGCCAGGGACTGATCAACGGCTCCTTCGGCGCGGCGTTCGACCTGCTGCCCGGCGCGGCCTATGCCTATGCCGGCGGCGACAGCAAGGACCCGAAGGCCGTGGCGGAGGCCATTCTGGACGAGGCGCAGCGGCTGGCGGCGGAGGGTGTGGACGGCGACTATTACAAGCGGATCGTCAACGCCAACTTCGGCGCGGCGCTGCGGGAGCTGAACGCCTTTGAGTCCATCGCCGTGTCCATGGCGGAGGGGCGGTTCCAGGGGTATGACCCGTACCGCTTCCCGGAGATATACGATGACATCACCGCGGAGGATGTGCGCGCGTTCCTGCGGGAGAACTTCACGCGGGCGCACATGGCGCTGTCGGTGATCGCGCCCAAGGAGGGATAACATGAACGTGAGGATCATGGCGGACAGCCCCATCCGGTTTCCGGGGCTTTTCGGGGACTGGGCCTTTACCGGCTCGTCCGTAGCCTTCCATATCGGAGGAAAGGCCATTTATTGGTACGGAATCATCATCGCCCTGGGCGTGCTGCTGGCGCTGTGGTTCTGCATGAAGCAGAAGGAGAAGTACGGAATCACCGAGGATAACTTGATGGACGGCGTGCTGTGGGGCATTCCCCTGGCTATCGTGGGGGCGCGGCTGTACTATGTGCTGTTTTATCTGGACCGGTTCAAAAAAGCGGATGGTTCCTTTGACTGGGCGGAGTCCGTGGCTATATGGGACGGTGGATTGGCCATCTACGGCGGCGTGATCGCGGCGGTGCTGGTGTGCTTCGTGCTCAGCAAAAAGCGGGGCTTCAAGCTGGGGGCGCTGACCGACCTGATCGTGATGGGGCTGCTGATCGGGCAGGCCATCGGGCGCTGGGGCAACTTCATGAACCGGGAGGCCTTCGGCGCGGAGACGACGCTGCCCTGGCGGATGCAGCTGACCACCACCGCGGGGACGCTGGTGGAGGTGCATCCTACGTTCCTGTACGAGAGCCTGTGGAACGTAGTGGGGCTGTTGCTGATCGTCTTTATCGTGGCGAAGGGACGCCGCTTTGACGGTGAGAACACCTGGTTCTACTTCCTGTGGTACGGTATCGGACGGTTCTGGGTCGAGGGGCTGCGGACCGACAGCCTGTACCTGTTCAACTGGACCATCGGCGGCGAGCCCATCCGCGTCAGCCAGGCGCTGAGCCTGGTGATGGTGCTGGTGTCGGCGTTTATGCTGCTGTACAACATCAAGCTACATCCCCACAAGCCGGAGGAGCTGTATGTGAATATCGCCGCGGCGCAGAAGGCGGCAGAGGGCGAAAGCGCGGACGGCAGCGCGGAGTGACGCGATGCGGCTTCGGCGCGGTGTACAGGTCCATTGCAGAACACCATATGCAGCCCTCTTTCGGAACGGGCGGCGCTGTAAAAAAGAACACCCACGGCTGAAGCCGTGGGTGTTTTGTCTGCATCAGTGCCGCCGCGCGGTGAGGTAGTGGTTGTTGTAGTACGTCTCGGACAGGGAGGTGATCACCACGCAGTGCCCGTTGTAGTAGGAGGACGAGGCGTGGATGAACTGGTCGCCGCCGATATAGATGCCCACATGGGAGGCGGTATAGCCGTAGTCCTGGAAGAATACCAGATCGCCGGGCTGCAGATCGCTGCGGGAGACTTCGGTGCCGTAGCTGAGTTGGCTGGTGGCGCCGTGGGGCAGCTTGATGCCCACCTGGGCAAAGACATACATGGTGAAGCCGGAGCAGTCGAAGCCGCTGGCAGAGGAACCGCCGTAGACGTAGGGCACGCCCAGATACTGCTGGGCAATGGAGACGATGCTGCTGCCGGAGGCGGAGGCGGCCGGCGCCGCGGGGGTCTCGGCAGGTGCTTCGGCGGGAGCCCCTTCGGTCGTTGTATTCTCGGCGGGCTTGTCCGCCGTGCCGGTCAGGGCGGAGGTGGGGCAGATCAGCACGTACTGCGAGGCCACATAGCCGCTGATGCCGTTGTAGGTAACGGCGAACCAGCCGCCGGACTCAATGCCGGTGACGGCAATGACCGTGCCCTGAGATACGGTGCCCAGAGAGGTGCTGCCGCTTTTGGCGGCGGTACGGATGTTCAGCACGTCCGCGGTGACACGTCCGGCGCCGTTAAGGCCGGAGGCGGTGTCGTAGCGGGTGACATACTGGGCAGCCACATAGCCGCGCTTGCCGTCGAAGGAGATACGGTACCAGTCACCATCCTGGGCGGTGAGCTCGATAACGGCGCCCTTGTCCAGGGTCTTGAGGATGTCATAGCCGGTGCCTGCGCCGCTGCGCATACGGACGCCGGTGCCGGAGATCACGCCCAGTGCCTGAACGGCGGTGGAGACGGGCGCCTCGTCGGCCTCGGGCGTCTCCTGGGGCGGTTCTTCCTCGGCGGCCTGTGCGGCAGCAGCCTTGGCGGCGTCCTCGTTGTTGAGCAGGGCATCCTCGGCGGTCTCGCCGCCGGGATGGGCCGTCAGCGCCGCTGCGCCCAGCAGGCCGGAGAACAGTGCTGTCTCGGGAGAGGGCTCAGTGGTGTCGGTGGGCAGGGCGGAGACGGAGGCAACGGTCAGGGGCACGGCGGGGGCGGCGTCGGTCATGCTGGCGGCGGCACCGCCGAAGTTGACCACCGCGTCACCGCCGATGACCAACAGCGTGGCCAGAGCCACTGCCAGTGCGGAAAAAATACGCTTCATGGCTTACAGCTTGCCGGCGAGGGCACGCTCCAGCCAGATGCAGCCCACATCCATGGCGGCATAGAGGCTGTCCTTCTCGGATTTCTTGACCACGCGGTCCCGGGACTTGAGGTCCGGGTCGGTCAGCTGAAGCTGGACGGATACACGCTTGGCCACGTCCATGTCCTGCTCCTTGACGGTGTCGAGAATCTGCAGGAGGACGATGTACTTGTCTGCCATGCTGCCGTAGTAGATGAAATTGTCTACGCGGCGCAGGGGGTGGTTCTTATAGATAAGCCCTTCGGGCTTTTTGTTTTCAGCCATGATGATACCTCCGAAAATTTTTGTAACCAAATTGTAACACATTTGGACGGGGCTGTCAACGCAGGCGCGGCAGGAAAAATATGGGACTTTGTGCCGCGAAGGAAAAAGGGGCTGCCGCGCTTCTGCACGGCAGCCCCTTACAGCGGTACGCTTACAGCTCCAGATAGCTCTTCACCAGGACCTGCAGCAGCTCGTCCCGGTCGATCTTGCAGATCAGGGACCGGGCGGAGTTGTGGTTGGTGATGTAGGTAGGATCCTCGGAGAGAATGTAGCCCACGATTTGATTGATGGGATCATAGCCCTTCTCCTTGAGCGATTCGTAGACGGAGGTGAGGATGTGGTGTACCTGCTGCTCCTTATCCTCTGCCGCGTTGAACTTACGGGTAAATTCGTCCATGTGGGCACCGCCTTTCTCATTTTCTCAATATCGCTTTTAGTATACGCTCTTTTCCCGGAACTGTAAAGGGGAAAAAGTGCGCGGTACAGGGGGAAATCTGCGCGGGATCAGCGGCGCAGCTCCGCACCGAAGCGCTTGGCGATCTTGTTGAGCACGCCGGAGGCGACCTCCTCGATCTCGGCGGAGGTCAGGGTCTTATCCTTGGAGCCGATGGCCAGGCGCAGCGTCAAGGACTTCTTGCCTGCCGGGACCTGCTTGCCGCGGTACTCATCTACGAAGGCCGCGCCGTGGAGCAGCTCACTCTTGATGCCGCGGACGGTCTGGGCCACGTCCTTCCACTGGACGGAACCATCCACCAGCAGGGAGATGTCGTAGTCGGTCATGGGATACTCGGCCAGGTGGGTGAAGGTGTTGGTGCGGGACTTCAGGGGCACCAGGGAGTCCTGATCCAGCTGGAAGAGCATTACGTTCATGTTCTTGATGCCGCAGGCCATGGAGACTTTCTTGGCCAGCAGGGCCAGGTCGCCTACCTTCTCGTCACCGTGGTAGATGTTCAGCCACACCACGTTGTCGGCCCAGACGGGCTTCTCCGTCTGGCGGAAGGTCAGCGTCTCCATGTGGACGTACCGCGCCATCATCTCCACCACGCCCTTGGCCTTGCGGAACAGGGCGGTGATATCCTTGTCGGTGGTGGCGAAGGCGCCCGCCACGTTCTTGCGCTGGGAGGGCAGCTTCTCGCGGGGATCGTAGGGGGAGGTGTAGTTCTCGTCGCGGAACACCTGCGCCGTCTCGAAAATGGAGAACTCGTTGAAGTAGCGCTCGTTCTTCACCACGGCCTTGCACAGGTTGGGCAGCAGGGAGGAGCGCACGAACCGCTCGGCGGGAGACGGCGGCGTGGACAGGGACAGGATGCCCTCTGTGCTCTGCAGCACCGCGTTGACGTAGGATTCCTCCATCCACGGATAGGTGAAGATCTCCTGCATGCCGCAGCGGATGGCCAGATACTCCTTGATGCGCCGTTCCAGATCCTTGTCCAGCTGGTTGATGGCACCGTCGAAGGTGGTGGTGATGGGCTCGGCCTCGAAGTTCTCGTAGCCGTACATCCGGGCGACCTCCTCCATGATATCCGCCTGGATGGACACATCGCCGGTGGAGCGCCAGGTGGGGACCACCACGTGCATATTGTCGCCGTTGAAGGTGATGCTGTAGCCCAGCAGCTCCATTTTGTGCTTGATCTCCTCCGGGGGCAGGCGCTTGCCCAGCCGGCGCTCCAGCCAGCTGAGCGGCACGTCGATCTCCGCCTGCTTCAGGTGCCGGGGATATTCGTCCACCAGGCCGGTGACCTTCATCTCCGGGTACAGCTGGGAGAACAGCTGCATGGACAGGTCGAAGGCCTGGTCGCAGCGCTCCGGGTCGATGGCCTTTTCGTAGCGGGCGGAGGCCTCGGTGCGGTTGTCATACCGCAGGGCGGTGCGGCGGATGCCGGCGGCCTGGAAGTTGGCGATCTCCAGAATGACCTTGCTGGTGGTGGGGAGGATGGAGTCCTTGGCGCCGCCCATGACGCCCGCCAGACCCACGATGCCCGCATCGTCGGCGATGGTCAGATCGTCGGTGCTGAGGGGCAGCTCCTTGCCGTTGAGCAGCATCAGCGTTTCGCCCGCTTTGGCGCGGCGAACGATGATGTGCCCGGCGATGTGGTCGGAATCATAGGCGTGGGAGGGCTGACCGGTGGCCAGCATCACATAGTTGGTGATATCCACCAGCGCGTTGATGGGGCGCATGCCGGTTTTCCAGATCCGCACCTGCATCCAGTAGGGAGCGGGCTTGACGCAGACATTTTCGATCTGCGTGCCGGTCATGCGCGGGCAGCGCTCCGTGTCCTCCACGGTGACGTGGAACCCGGAGGTGTTCTCCACGTTCCGGTCGAAATGGGGGAACTGCGTCATGGGCAGGTCGTACAGCGCCGCGATCTCGCGGGCGATGCCGTAGTGGCCCCACAGGTCGGGACGGTTGGTCATGGACTTGTTGTCGATCTCCAGGATGATATCGTTCAGGTCCAGAGCGTCGGCCAAAGGGGTGCCGGCGGGGGCGTCAAAGTCACTGAGGTCCAGAATGTGGGCTTCCTCCTTGGTGGGGAACAGGTCGGCCAGGCCGATCTCCACCGCGCCGCAGATCATGCCGTAGCTGTCCGCGCCGCGGAGCTTGCTTTTCTTGATCTCCACCAGGTCACCCTCGCCGTGCCACTTGCACATGGCGCCGGGCAGGGCCACAGCTACTTTCATGCCCTCGCGGAGATTGCTGCCGCCGCAGACAATGTCCTCCACACGGCCGCCGATATCGGTCTTGCACACCTTCAGCTTGTCGGCGTTGGGGTGCTGCTCGATGGTGTTGATAACGCCCACCACCATGTCGTGGAAGGACGCGCCCAGATCGGTGGCGTCCTCCACCTCCACGGTGGACATGGTCAGGTCGTAGGCCAGCTTTTTCAGGTCGGCGTCAGCCGGCAGCTGGACGTAATCGCGGATCCAATTCAAAGATACTTTCATGTCGTGTACCCTCCCTTATCAGCGGAACTGTTCCAGGAAGCGCAGATCGGCGCTGTGGAACAGACGGACGTCATCCACGCCGTAGCGCATCATTACCAGGCGGTCCAGACCGATGTTGACGTAGAAACCGGTGTATTCATTGGGGTCCAGGCCGGCGGCCTTCAGCACGTTGGGGTGAGGCGTGCCGCCGGGCATGACCTCGATCCAGCCCACGTGCTTGCACACACTGCAGCCCTTGCCGCCGCAGACCAGGCAGCCCATGTCGATCTCAAAGCCGGGCTCGACGAACGGGAAGAAGCCGGCGCGCATACGGACCGGAACGTCGCGGCCGAAGACCTTGCTGAGGATGCTCTTGATCATCACCTTGCCGGAGGCAAAGGTGAAGTCCTTGTCCACGATCAGCGCCTCATACTGGAAGAAGGCACGCTCGTGCCGGGCGTCGGTGGTCTCGTTGCGGTAGACCTTGCCGGGATACACGAAGCGGTAGGGGGCCTTGTGGGTCTGGAGATAGCGGACGGAGCCGCCGGTCAGGTGGGGTCGCAGGCACAGCTTGTCCCAGCATTCGCCCTTGTCATGGCCCGCCAGCCAATAGGTGTCCATGCTCTCGCGGGCGGGATGGTTGGGGGGGAAGTTCAGGTTGTCGAAGCCGTAGAGCTCGCTGGTGATGTCATCCTCCTCAAAGATCTCAAAGCCCATGGAACGGAAGGCGTCATTCAGGTCGTAGCACATCTGGGTGATGGGGTGCAGACCACCGCTGAGGGGCATGGTGCCGGGGACGGAGATGTCAAAGTCCGGGTCCACCTCGGAGGCCTTCATCTTCAGCTCGTCACGGCGCTCGTCCAGCAGGGCGGACAGCTGCCCTTTTACCTGGTTGACGGCCTTGCCCATCTCGGGCCGCAGGGATACGTCCAGCTTGGGCAGCTCCTTCATCAGCTCGGTCAGGCTGCCCTGCTTGCCCAGCAGCGCGGCCTTGATGTCCTGAAGCTCCGTCTCAGTGGCGACGGAGGCGATGCGCTGCTTGCCCTCGGCCAGCAGCTGTTCCAGTTTTTCTTTCATGTATTTGCTTCCTCCTCTTCAGAGTTGTTTAATGGGGTAAAGCGCAATAAAAAACACCCTTCATCCCATGTCTTGGGACGAAAGGCGAACTTCCGTGGTACCACCCAGCTTCGCGGACCTTGTCCGCGCACTCATTGCCCGGTAACGGCGGGGCCCGGCCGCGCATTTCCTCGCGGCAGCTCCCGGGCGAACACTGCGGTACATCCCAAGTCGGCTTGCAGCCGGTGGCCGACTCTCTCTGCCGGATGCGTGGGCGCAGATCTTCCCGTTCACAGCTTTTTTGCTTGATGGATAACTTATACCACAACAAAAGGAAACTTGCAAGCACTTTTTTCGCGGCGCGATACGAAAAAAGCAGGTTTTGTAATTGACATATGTGCTATACTGTACAAAAAGGCACGGGGAGGTGCGCTATGCAGGTCATCGACAGGGCGTTTGTGCGGGGCCTTATGCCCGCCCGGGACCAGGGCGGACACAAAGGGACCTTCGGCAAGGTCTATCTGCTGGGCGGCAGCGTGGGGTACACCGGCGCGCCGGTGCTGTGTGCCGGCGGGGCGGTACACAGCGGCTGCGGGCTGGTGTTCCTGGGCGTGCCGGAGACGGTGTGGCCCATCGCGGCGGCCAGATGCCTGTGCGCTATGCCTCATCCGCTGGCGGAGCAGGACGGAAGGCTCTCCGCGGCCGCGGAGACGGAGATACGCCGCCGGGCGGCCGTCTGCGATGCCGTGGCCGTGGGCTGCGGCCTGGGGCGGAGCGAGGGCAGCGACGTGCTGGTGCGCGCGCTGCTGACGCTGGAAAAGCCGCTGGTGCTGGACGCCGACGGCATAAACGCGCTGGCGGGGCATATAGATACATTGTCCTGCCGCCGGGGCTGTGTGACGGTGCTGACGCCCCACGACGGGGAACTGGCCCGCATCGGCGGCGACGTGACCGCGCCCCGTGAGGCGGCGGCCGCCGCCTTTGCCGCCGATCACGGCGTGTACCTGATCCGCAAGGGCCATCGGACTGTGGCAGCCGCGCCGGACGGCCGTCTGGCGGTGAACACCACCGGGAACGACGGTATGGCCAAGGGCGGCAGCGGCGATGTGCTGACGGGCCTTTTGACCGGACTGCTGGCCCAGGGCATGGAACCATTTGACGCCTGCTGCGCGGCGGTGTGGATCCACGGCCGTGCCGGGGATATGGCGGCGGAGGAAAAGGGACGGCGGGGCATGACCCCGGCGGATATGATAGAGAAGCTGCCCTATGCGCTGAAAGAGGTGGAATGACCGGAAAGCCCTTCTGAAAAAAGGAGGGACGGACCATGCGAAAATGTGTGCTGCCGCTGTTGCTGTGTGCGGTGCTGCTGTGCGGCTGCGGCGGTGAGAAGAGTCTGACGGTGCAGGACCAGTACCGGACGGTGGTATCGGCGGACATGGAGGCGGAGGTGGTCAGCCGTACGGCCAGCGACGACCGCACCTTCACCCTGACGTGCCGGTATGACCGGGCGGGGCAGTCTGTCACCACGGTAACGGCGCCGGAGGCGCTGAAGGGCCTGACCGCCGTGCTGGCGGACGGACAGCTGTCGCTGAAGAGCCGTGACCAGCTGCTGCCGGCAGGGGATGCCACGGATATCTGCCCGGCCAACTGTCTGCCAGAGCTGCTGCGAACACTGGCGGAGGGCTATCTGAAGGAGCAGGGCACGGAGCCGTTGGAGGACACGCCATGCCTGCGCCTGACGCTGGAGACCACCGGGCAAAGCGGCGCGGCGGTGCTATGCAGCGTGTGGCTGGACGAGAGCAGCCTGATCCCGCGGTATGCGGAGTTTTCACAGAACGGAAATGTGGTGCTGACGGTGCGAATGATATCCTTTGCCTGCACCACGGGAGATACGGAGGCGTAACAATGGAATCGACACTGAGGAGAACATGGGCGGAGATCGACCTGGACGCGCTGGCGCACAACTATCGGACGCTGCGTGACCGGGTAGGCCCGGAGGTGAAGTTTCTGGGGGTGGTGAAGGCGGATGCCTACGGCCACGGGGCCGTGCAGGTGAGCCGTATCCTGCAGGCGCTGGGCGCGGACTACCTGGCGGTGTCCAGTATAGACGAGGCGGCGGAGCTGCGGTGCAACGGCATCACCATGCCTATCCTGATCCTGGGCCACACGCCCCGTGAGCAGGTGGGACGGCTCATCGATCTGCACATTACCCAGGCGGTGTCCTGCCAGGCCAAGGCGCTGGAGTACAGCGAGGAGGCGGTGCGCTGCGGCGGCGAGCTGACGGTGCACATCAAGGTAGACACCGGTATGTCGCGGTTGGGATATCTGGTCTCCGGCAGGCATTTCAACACCGGCACGGCGGATATCTGCGCGGCCTGCGCCCTGCCGGGTCTGCGGGCGGAGGGCATCTTCACCCATTTTGCCGTGTCGGACGAGCCGGATGCGGACAGCCGCGACTATACGGAAAAACAACTGGCGCTGTTCCGCCGGGTCATCGACGCGGTGGAAGCAAAGCGCGGCCAGCGGTTCGCCATACGCCACTGTGCCAACTCCGGCGGCGTGGCGTCGTACCCGGAGACATATATGGACATGGTGCGTCCCGGCATTTTGCTGTACGGCTGCGGCGACCTGGCGGAGAAGCTGGGGCTGCACCCGGTGATGGCGCTCAAGACCACAGTGAGCACCATCAAGACCTATGAGCCGGGCACGGATGTCAGCTACGGGCGGCGGTTCACCACAGAGCGCGTTACGCGGATGGGCGTGGTGCCCTACGGCTACGCGGACGGCTTTCACCGGTGTCTGTCGGACCGGTGCGGCTTTATGACCGCGGAGGGTATGGCGCCTCAGCGGGGGCGGATCTGCATGGACATGAGCATGATCGACCTGACGGACCTGCCCGGCGTGCAGGTGGGCGACGAGGTGGAGGTGTTCGGCAAGCGGCAGCGGGTGGATGTGCTGGCGGCTGCCGCCGGGACCATCCCCTATGAGCTGACCTGCGCCGTCAGCCGGCGGGTGCCGCGGGTGTATTACAAGGACGGACGGGAAGTGGAAAAGGAGCTGCTGCTGCGGTTCTGAGGCTTCACATCGGCGCCGCGGCGCGCATAGGATAGACCGGGCGGGACAAAACGGAATTTACGGCGCTGCGGCGTATAAATCCGGCGGCTGCGTGGGACAATGGAAGTGACCTGGGGACATATCTCCCTCCGGTACTTCTTGCCTCGGAGTGTGAACTGTGTGGATACGACTGTCAGACGCGGCGACATTTACTATGCGGACCTCAGCCCCGTGGTGGGCAGCGAGCAGGGGGGCGTGCGCCCGGTGCTGATCGTGCAGAACGATACCGGCAACCGGCACAGTCCCACCGTCATCGCCGCCGCCATCACGTCGCAGCTGGGGAAGGCAAAGCTGCCTACCCATATCGCGCTGGCGGCCCAGGGCAGCGGACTGCCGCGGGATTCCGTCATCCTGCTGGAGCAGATACGGACGCTGGATAAAAAGCGCCTGCGGGAGCGCATGGGCCGTGTGGACAGCGCGGTGATGGAAAAGGTGGACGCCGCCATTGCCGTCAGCTTCGGGCTGACGGGGAGCCATCTGGTGTAAACGGCGGCTATGACATGAAAAAACAGGCCTGTGCATAGTATGGCACAGGCCTGTTTTTTGTGAAAGGGGGCGGTGCGCCGTGGAATATCCGGTCTGTCTGGCGGATAGCTGCGTGGGGACGCTGTACGTGTGTCTGCGGGGAGAGGAGACGGAGCTGCGGGCGGTGTGCCGGGGAACGGAGAAGGGACTGTACCGGCTGTACGTGCAGGGCAACAGGGGCGAGGTGCTGCTGGGCGTCACCGAGGACGGCGGGCTGCGGCGCTGCTTTTCCCGGGAACTGCTGGCTCCCGCCGGGGAATTGCGCCGCGGTGTGCTGCGGCCGTGCGGCGGCGAAGCGCCGGAACGGCGTGGGTTTCTCTCCCGACTGCCGGAGATGGCGCGGACGGCGCGGCAGGGGCGCTGTGTGCGGGCGCTGGTCCCGTGGCGGGAGGGGGAGCCCTTCCCGATCCCGGAGCTGTTCTGCTTTGCAAGCGTGGGGCAGGGACGGGTGACGTACCTCTTTGATGGCGAGGGCCGGCCCATTATGCCGAAATAACGGCGAAAATTTGAAAAAAGACTACCATATGTTGTGGATATATGCTATACTGTCTCTGACTATACGGCATCTGCCGTAGAGATAAGGAGGAGCAAGAGAGATGAGATGCCCCTATTGCGGTTATAAAGAGAGCAAGGTGGTGGATTCCCGCCCCGCCGACGAGGGAAGCAGTATCCGCCGCCGCCGGGAGTGTTTGCAGTGCGAAAAGCGCTTCACTACCTATGAGACGGTGGAGAGCCTGCCGATGGTGGTCATTAAGAAGGACGGTTCCCGCCAGAGCTTTGACAGAAGCAAGGTGCTGCGGGGCATCCAGCGCTCCTGCGAGAAGCGGCCGGTGCCCGTGGCGGATATGGAGCGCATGGCGCTGGAGATCGAGCAGGAGCTGCAAAACTCCCTGGAGCGCGAGGTCAGCACCGATGTCATCGGCGAGAAGGTCATGGAGAAGCTGAAAAAGGCCGACGAGGTGGCCTATGTCCGCTTTGCCTCTGTGTACCGGCAGTTCAAGGATATCAACACGTTCATGTCCGAGCTGAATAAGCTGCTGAGCGAGAAGTGACCGTCAGAAGATATTTTTGGGACTGAGCTGCTGCGTTTCGGCGATGAGCCGGAACTGGTGGCGCAGCTGGGCCAGCACGGGGTACAGCTTTTCGGTGCTGCCCTGGGCAGACAGGGCCTTGGCCTGGGCCATCAGGGCCTCGGCCTCGTCCAGGTCCTCATGGGAGACGATGATGTGCATATAGCCTTGAACGTCCTGCCACAGGTCGTCCAAGGTGCCCAGCGCCGCCCCGCCGTCGCCGCCGGCATCCAGGTCGGCGGTGACTGTGTCCACCGCGGCAGTCCACTCGCCGCAGCGGTCCGTGACCCAGGCGGCGTTCCACAGGATGAAGAACAGCACGGCCAGCAGTACGAACAGGGGGATGCGGACGGCCCTCATCGCGCAGCCTCCTTCCGCAGACACACCACGGTGCCATGTTGGTCCACGGACAGCAAAAACACGTCCTGACTGCGGGCGATGCCCTGTCGGTGAAGCTCCTGTGCCAGCCAGCGGTCATCGCGGCCCGCCTGCCGGAGGTTATCCGTCAGCACCCGGCCGTCGTTGATGAGGATGACGGGCAGGAATACGTTGTCCTGTACGTCCAGCCCCAGCTGCTCCGGCGTGACCGGCTGGAGGGGACTGCGGGGCAGCACAGACAGCCGGCCGTTCGTCTCCAGCACGGCGTACTTTACGTCGCTCAGGTCGGTGATCCCCTGGCCCCGCAGCTGCTCGAACAGCTCGTCCAGCGTCAGTCGGTTGCGGCGCATGGTCTCCTGCCGCAGCTTGCCGTCCACGATCACCAGGGCCGGCTGGCCGCAGACCAGGTCCCGGAAGCGTACATTCCGCAGGCTGATGGCGCTGAACAGTGTGGACAGGGCGATCAGCGTGATGATGGGAATGACGCCGTTGAACAGCGGCAGGGCAAAGTCCTGCATGGGTACGGAGGCCAGGTCGGAGATCAGCAGCGTCAGCACCAGCTCGATGGGCTCCAGCTCGCCGATCTGCCGCTTGCCGCTGAGGCGCAGGCCCGCGATCAGCAGCAGATAGAGAATGACCGTGCGGAAAAAGGCAGTCGCCATGATCGTACACCCCTTCGGAAGTTGTATTCCGGAGCAGTATGCCCCGCGGCGGGGCAAATTATGTTGGTATACAGCGGCAAAGCCGCTTTGTATATGGCTCGCAGAACGGAAAGGAGGATCTCGGCACAGGCCGACATAAGCGCCAGCGCTCATACAGCCGACGGATGTTTCCCGCCGGCTTGTCGCTGCTCTTTTTGAAGGCGGCGGCGAACATGAGACGACGAGGCGGAGAGTGATCGAAGTATTCGGCGGATGCTCTCCCGTGCCGTCCGGGTGCGTACACAGTCAGCAAATATGCGGGCGACCGCAAAACAGAGAGGCTGTGACCGGATGTGAAGACAAATGATCTGCGCGTTTGTGCTTCCGACCTATCATATTGATCGGAGGATTTTGCTTATATGTGTGGTATCGTAGGATACGTTGGACAGCAGCAGGCTGCGCCGCTGCTGTTGGATGGATTGTGCCGCCTGGAGTACCGGGGCTATGACTCCGCCGGTATCGCGGTCTGCAGCGGAGACACCCTTCAGGTACGCAAGACGCCGGGGCGTCTTGCGGCGCTGGAGACGCTGACCCACGGCGGGGCGGATCTGCCGGGGACAGTGGGCATCGGCCACACCCGGTGGGCTACTCACGGCGAGCCCAATCAGGTGAACGCCCATCCGCAGGTCAGCGGCGACGGAAAGTTCGCCGTGGTGCACAACGGTATTATCGAGAATTTCGCCCGGCTGAAGCAGGAGCTGATCCAGAAGGGCTGCACGTTCGTATCCGAGACGGACACGGAGGTGGTGGCCCAGCTGTTGGCCTGGTATTACAGCCAGTGCGGCGATGTGTTCGAGACGGTGAACCAGATGCTCTCCCGGGTGGAGGGATCCTATGCGCTGGGTATCCTGTGCGCCGACACGCCGGACCGGATCATCGCCGCACGAAAGGACGCGCCGCTGCTGCTGGGCTGCGGCCGGGGGGAGAACTTCCTGGCCTCGGATGTGACGGCGCTGCTGCGGCACACCCGTGACGTGGTATATATGGATGACGGCGAGCTGGCGATCATCACGGCGGAGGGTATCCGTATCTACGACGAGCGCCGCCGGCCCATCGACAAGGAGCACCGTCACATCGACTGGGATGTGGACGCCGCGGAAAAGGGCGGTTACGACCACTTCATGCTCAAGGAGATCTATGAGCAGCCGGCGGCGGTGCGCCGCGCCATCACCGGACGCATCCGGGACGGCCGTGTGGTGCTCAGCGACCTGACTATGACTGACAGAGAGATCCGTGATATCGGCCGCATCTGTATCGTGGCCTGCGGGTCCAGCTACCATGTGGGCATGGTGGGCAAATACACCCTGGAACGGCTGCTGCGCCGCCCGGTGGAGGTCTGCCTGGCGTCGGAGTTCCGGTACAGCGACCCCCTGGTGGGCGAGGGCGATCTGGTCATCGTCATCAGCCAGTCCGGTGAGACGCTGGACTCCATGGCCGCCCTGCGCGAGGCCAAAAAGCGCGGTGCCCGGGTGCTGTCCATCGTGAACGTGGTGGGCTCGTCCATCGCCCGGGAGAGCGACGACGTGCTCTACACCTGGGCCGGACCGGAGATCGCCGTGGCCACCACAAAGGCGTACAGCACCCAGATGGCGGTGCTGCACCTGCTGGGGCTGTATTTCGGCGACGTGCTGGGCACCGTGGATTATGAGACATACAGCGCTATGGTACGGGGGCTGGAGGCCCTGCCGGGGCAGATGGAGCAGGTGCTCTCCCATACGGAGGATATCCGCGCGGCCGCCAAATGGCTGGCGCAGGAGGAGGACGTGTTCTTCATCGGCCGTAATCTGGACTACGCATTGTCCCTGGAGGGGAGCCTGAAGCTGAAGGAGATCAGCTACATCCACTCGGAGGCCTATGCCTCCGGTGAGCTGAAGCACGGCACCATCTCCCTGATCCGCCAGGGAACGCCGGTGATCGCTGTGGCTGCCTATCTGCCGCTGCTGGATAAGGCGGTCAGCAATGTGGTGGAGGTACAGGCCCGCGGCGCGCGGGTGCTGGCCCTGACCACCGAGGCCGGGGCCGAGGCCCTGCACAAGCGGGTGGATACGGTGTTGACCGTGCCGGAGGCGGAGGCTATGCTCCTGCCGCAGCTGGGCGTGATCCCGCTGCAGCTGCTGTCCTACTACACAGCGCTGGAGCGCGGCTGCGACATTGATAAGCCGCGTAATCTGGCAAAGAGCGTCACCGTGGAATAAGATAGATCGGGGAGAAACGGATAAAATCCGTTTCTCCCCTTTCTTTTTCCGCCGCGGTATGCTACAATTAAAAATTGACTGAACAGAGAAAGGGCGTGTAGACCATGCACGACGAGCTGATCCGGCGGCTCAACGAAACAAAGACCATGTCCATTGTGGGTATGTGCAAGAACGCGGGCAAGACCACCATGCTCAACTGGATGCTCACCGGCGGTCATTTGCAGGGGACGCTGGGGCTGACCTCCATCGGGCGGGACGGCGAGTCCACCGACGTGGTCACCGGCACGGAAAAGCCGGGTATCTTCGTCCGTGAGGGTACACTGATCGCCACGGCCAAGGATATGCTGCGGCTGGGCGACGTGACAAAGGAGATTTTGATGACCACAGGTATCCCTACCCCGCTGGGCGAGGTGGTCATCATGCGCGCCCGCAGCGCCGGCTATGTGCAGCTGGCGGGGCCATCTATCACCACGCAGCTGCGGTCGGTGTCTGAGAGCTTTTTTGCCTTGGGGGCTGAGAAGTCCGTCATCGACGGTGCGCTGGGGCGCAAGAGCCTGGGCGCCCGGGCGGTGGCGGAGGGCGTTATCCTGTGTACCGGCGCCAGCTACAACGCCAGCATGGAGAAGGTCATCGCCGACACGGTTCACATCTACCGGCTGATGAACCTGCCCAAGGCCGAGACACTGCCGCCGGAGTGCCCCGACGGGCTGGAGGCCTGCGTCAGGGAGTACGGCGCAGCGCTGGTGACCGGCGCACTGACGGATACGATGGTGGTGCCGCTGCTGCGAAGCGGCGTGCTACGGAAGTGCCGCCTGGTGGTCAAGGACCCTAGCAAGGTGCTGCTCAGCGCCGATACGCTGGACAAGCTGGCGGTGCGTGAGGTGGCGCTGGAGACGGAGGACGCGGCGAAGACACTGTGCGTCACCGTGAACCCGGTGTCCGCCTACGGATGGAAATTCGACAAGGATGAATTCCTGTTCCGTATGAAAGAGGCGGTGGACGTACCGGTCATCAATGTGAAGGAGGAACTGGCATGATCGCGGTCAAGTTTGAGGAAAAAGAGAAGATCGGTCTGCAATACGCGCTGGAAACACTGCACGGCTGCTCGCCCTTCGGGCAGGAACGCATCCGGCGGCTGCGGTTTTATGCGCCGGAGGAACGCGCTGCACTGAAGGAGGAGCTGTACAACGTGGAGCAGGCGGCCAACGCCGCCGGTGAGCTGAAGGACGTGTACAACAAGCTGATGACCGGCCTATGCCAGATGAAGGATATCCGCAACTCCCTGCGCCGCTGCGCGGCGGGGGAGACGCCGGACCATGTGGAGCTGTTTGAGATCAAGGGCTATTTGCAGCGGCTGGACGGTATGCGCCCGCTGTTTGAGCAGATCAACGCGGTGACGCACTTCAAGGGCATGACCTTCCACGAGGTGAAGGACGCATTGGCGGTGCTGGACCCGGATGGTACCGGGAGCCGGGGCTTCTATATCCCGGACAGCGCCACGACCAAGCTGAAGGAGATCCGCAGCGCAAAAAAGGATGTGGAGGAGCGGCTGTTCCACGCCCAGACCGACGCGGAAAAGGACGATCTGCGCCTGAAGCGCACCCGGCTGTGCGGCGAGGAGGACGCGGAGGAGATGCACGTCCGCAAGGCCATGGGTGCGGCACTGGCCCCTATGGTGGACGATCTGCTCTCCGATGCGGAGACGGCGGGGCGTCTGGACTTTATTATCCAAAAGGCACTGTTTGCCGTGCGCTACGGCGGTGTGAAGCCGGAGCTGACGGAGAAAGACCTGGAGCTGGAGGATATGATCAATCCGGAGATCTGCGACCTGCTGGAGCAGCAGGGCCGCCGCTTCGTGCCGGTGTCCATCTCCCTGACGCCCGGGGCCACGGTCATCACCGGCGCCAACATGGGCGGCAAATCCGTGGCCATGAAGACGGTGGCGCTGAACGTGCTGCTGCTGCAGGCGGGCTTCCTGGTGTGCGCCAAAAAAGCCCGTATGCCGCTGTTCCACAGCGTGAAGATGCTCTTTGACGATCTGCAGTCCATCCAGTCCGGCCTGTCCGGCTTCGGTTCGGAGATCGTACAGTTCCAGAAGGCGCTCTCCGAGGTGGAGCAGGGCTATTCGCTGTTCCTGCTGGATGAGTTTGCCCGGGGCACCAACCCGGACGAGGGTGCGGTGATCGTGCAGGCGGTGACGCGGTATCTCAACGGTGTGGATGCCATCTCACTGCTGACCACCCACTATGACAAGGTGGCGGAGTACGCCCGGACCCACTATCAGATCATCGGCCTGCGGGATATCGACCCGGAGGCTATCCGCCGGGAGCTGGCCGTGACCAGCGAGGACGGCGTGGCGGTCATCGCGCGGCACATGAACTACGGCCTGTATCGGGTGGAGGGAAAGTCCGACTGCCCGCGGGACGCGCTGAATATCTGCCGGATGCTGTCCCTGAAGCCGGAGATACTGAAAATGGTGGAGGAAAGCTATTAAAAAAGCGCCCTGCGGGGCGCTTTTTTTCTGTGCGGGGTGCGGGCATGGAGGGAGGGGTGCTCTCTCGGGGAAATGCCGAAATACAGGGCTGAAATTTATTCGTATCGCACAAAAAAATTATTGTCTTTTCTGTCACAATGTCACTTGACAAGACCGCTGAAAAAGGTATAATTTATAGATAGAAATTTCATAATATCAGTCAATAGAGGCGCGGAGGACAGGGTACTGCATATTTGGGGACAGGCACCCGGTAAATTTGCAGGAAGGGGTCTTCCGCCGAAGGGGCCGGACGGGTCTGTGCGTATGGTTCCTGGCAGCGCGGTGTAAGCGGCGCTGCTGTCATGTAGTGATACATGGAGCGCTATTGGTCAACGACCTTGACCGATAGCGCTTTTTTCATACCCAAAAGAAGTGCCGAGGCCAGCTCTGGTATTGGAAATGCACGTCCAAAAATTTGAAGGAGGAAAAACTTATGGAAAAGATGACATCTCTGCTTCGTCTGCGTATGAGCGCGAAGGACGCCCACTACGGCGGCAACCTGGTGGACGGCGCACACATGGTGCACCTGTTCGGCGATGTGGCCACCGAGCTGCTGATCAAGTGCGACGGCGATGAGGGCCTGTTCTGCGCGTATGACAACGTGGAGTTCCTGGCGCCCGTCTACGCCGGCGACTACATCGAGGCCTACGGCGAGATCGAGAAGATCGGCAACACCTCCCGTACCATGAAGTTCGAGGCCCGCAAGGTCATCGTCTCCCGCCCCGACATCAGTGCTTCCGCCGCTGACGTTCTGGCTGAGCCCGTGGTGGTCTGCCGTGCCCACGGCACCTGCGTCACCCCCAAGGACTGCCAGCGTCTGCCCATCGAGAAGTAAGGAGCGGAAACAATGGAGAAGCTTATCATTACCGCTGCTATCTGCGGCGCTGAGGTCACTAAGGCCCAGAACGAGGCTGTTCCCTATACCGTCGAGGAGATGGTCCGCGAGGCTAAGTCCGCGTACGAGGCCGGTGCGGCGATCCTGCACATCCACGTCCGTGAGGATGACGGTACTCCCACCCAGGGCCGCGAGCGTTTCAAGGTCGTCATGGACGCCATCCGCAAGGAGCTGCCCGACGTCATCATGATCCCCTCCACCGGCGGCGCCACCGGCATGAGCCCCGAGGAGCGTCTGCAGCCCACTGAGCTGTTCCCCGAGATGGCCACCCTGGACTGCGGTACCTGCAACTTCGGCGATGAGATCTTCGATAACACTATGCCCACCATGCGCGCCTTCGGCAAGCGTATGATCGAGAACGGCATCAAGCCCGAGTACGAGTGCTTCGAGCTGGGCCATATCGACACCGTTCTGGGCATGGCCAAGAAGGGCGAGGTCCCCGGCGATCCCATGCAGTTCAACTTCGTGCTGGGCGTGCACGGCTGCACCCCCGCCACTGTGGAGAACCTGGCGTTCTTCGCCAGCAAGATCCCGGCCAACGCTACCTGGACCGTGTCCGGCGTGGGCCGCGCTGCCTGGACCATGGCCGCCGCCGCTATCGCTATGGGCGGCAACGTCCGTGTGGGCTTCGAGGACAACATCTATCTGGGCAAGGGCCAGAAGGCCGCGTCCAACGGCGAGCTGGTGGCAAAGGTCGTCCGTATCGCCAAGGAGCTGGGCCGCGAGATCGCTACCCCCGCCGAGGCCCGCGAGATCCTGTCCCTCAAGCCCCTCAAGTAATGGCGCAGTCACTGAAAGCTATTAAAAGAAAGAATTATAAATAAATTTAGGAGGAAACTAAAATGGCTGAACTGAAAGGCAACAAGTACGGTACCCACCGCGTTATCGAGCCCAAGGGCGTTCTGACCCAGGCTGCTTGGAAGATCGACAACGACATGAGCAAGGTCTATTCCAACGAGATCGTCTGCGATGTCACCTCCCTGAACATCGACTCCGCTTCCTTCACTCAGATCTCTGAGGCCTGCGGCGGCGACGAGAAGAAGATCGGCGAAATGATCCTGGGCATCGTCGCTGAGCGCGGCAAGCAGCAGAATCCTGTCACCGGTTCCGGCGGTATGTTCAAGGGCGTTGTCGCTCACATCGGCGAGGACCTGAAGAAGAAGCCCGGCTTCGACCTGAAGGAAGGCGACAAGATCGTCTCTCTGGTCTCCCTGTCCATGACCCCGCTGAAGATCGACAAGATCCTGGCCATCCACAAGGATATCGACCGCGTTGACATCGTCGGCAAGGCCATCCTGTTCGAGTCCGCTCTGTATGCCAAGATGCCCGATGATATGTCCGAGCCTCTGGCCCTGGCTGCTCTGGACGTGGCCGGCGCTCCCGCGCAGGCCCGCAAGCTGCCCCACGAGGGTGACAGCGTCCTGATCCTGGGCGCCAACGGCAAGTCCGGTGTTCTGTGCGGTTGGGAAGCTATGAAGAAGGTCGGCCCCAAGGGTAAGGTCGTGGGCGTCGTCCGCAACCCCAAGCAGGTCCCCGGCCTGATGGAGCTGGGCGTGTACACCGACGTGATCGTCGCCGACTGCACCAAGCCCGTTGAGGTCATGGAGGCTGCTCTGGCTGCCAACGACGGCAAGGAGTATGATCTGTCCATCTGCTGCGTGAACATCGAGTCCTGCGAGATGTCCGCTATCCTGCCCGTCCGCGATGACGGTCTGGTGTACTTCTTCTCCATGGCTACCTCCTTCACCAAGGCTGCCCTGGGCGCCGAGGGTATCGGCAAGGACGTTACCATGATCATCGGCAACGGCTATACCAAGAACCACGCTCAGATCACTCTGGACGTGCTGCGCGAGAACCCCAAGCTGCGTAAGCTGTTCGACGAGAAGTACTGCTAAACGAAACTGACCGAAGCTGGGTGTCCCCTTCGGGGGACTCCCAGCCTTTGGCGTACCTAAAACAACGATTTTTGTGAAGGAGAAACGACATGAAAACTCGCAATGGTCTGTTCGCTGACGTTCCTGAAAATCTGTGGAACGACTGGCATTGGCAGGTTGCCAACCGCGCTGAGACGATCGAAGATCTGAAAAAGTACATGACCCTGACCCCCGACGAGGAAGCCGGCGTTGCCAAGACCCTGGGCAAGCTGCGCATGGCCGTCACCCCCTACTATCTGTCCCTGATCGATCTGAACGATCCGTTTGATCCCATCCGCAAGATGGCTATCCCCCGCGCTGAGGAGCTGGAGTATGCCGATTATGAGGATGCCGATCCCCTGCACGAGGATACCGACTCCCCCACCCCCGGCCTGACCCACCGCTATCCTGACCGCGTGCTGCTGCTGATCACCGACCAGTGTTCCATGTACTGCCGTCACTGTACCCGTCGCCGTTTTGCCGGTCAGAACGACTGCGAAGTGCCTATGCAGCAGATCGACAAGTGCATCGATTATGTGGCCGCCCACCCCGAGGTCCGCGACGTGCTGCTGTCCGGCGGTGACTCTCTGATGGTCGAGGACGACACCCTGGAGTACATCATCAAGCGCGTGCGCGCCATCCCCCATGTGGAGATCGTGCGTCTGGGCTCCCGTACGCCCGTTGTGTGCCCCCAGCGTATCACTCCCGAGCTGTGCGCCATGCTGAAGAAGTATCACCCCGTGTGGCTGAACACCCACTTCAACACCCCCAAGGAGTTCACTCCCGAAGCCGCCAAGGCCTGCGCTATGCTGGCTGATGCCGGTATCCCCCTGGGCAACCAGTCCGTGCTGCTGGCCGGCGTGAACGATTGCTCTCACGTGATGATGGAGCTGGTCCACGGTCTGGTCAAGATGCGTGTGCGCCCCTATTATATCTATGCCTGCGATCCTTCCCTGGGCCTGAGCCACTTCCGTACGCCCGTGTCCAAGGGCATCGAGATCATGGAAGCCCTGCGCGGTCATACCTCCGGCTACTGCATCCCCACCTTCGTGGTCGACGCTCCCGGCGGCGGCGGCAAGACCCCCGTTATGCCCAACTACCTGATCTCCGAGACGCCCCGTAAGGTCATCCTGCGCAACTTTGAGGGCGTTATCACCTCTTACACCCAGCCCGAGCACTATGTTCAGGATTGCCACTGCGACGTCTGCACCGGCAAGAAGAAGGTGGAGAAGACCGGCGTGGCATGGGTCGCCGAAGGCACCAAGCAGCGCTATCTGGAGCCCACCAAGCTGCTGCGTAACGAGCGTCACGTCAAGAAGTAAGAGAGAGGAAAAACTATGGAAAGCAAACTCGGCTTGAATTTTGAGCTGGTCAACCGTGCCCGTGCCTCCGCCGCCAAGATCGCGGACGACACCCAGCACTTTATCGACCAGCACACCACCGTCACGGTGGAGCGCGCTGTTTGCCGTCTGCTGGGTATCGATGGCGTCAACGATATGGACGTTCCTCTGCCCAACGTGGTCGTTGACCACCTGATGGCAAACTCCCTGCTGCCCGTGGGTGCCGCGTGGGCTATCGGCAACGCTATGGTGGAGACCGGCAAGGATCCCCAGGGCGTGGCAGATGCCGTGAACAGCGGCGAGCTGGACCTGAGCAAGGTCCCCGCCCATTCCGACGCGGAGATCCGCGGCGCTATCACCCCCGTGGTGAACGCTACCGTGGAGCGCATCAACAAGAACGTCGCCAAGCGTAACAGCTACCTGAAGGCGTGGGGTGATAAGGAAGGCCCGTACCTGTACATCATCGTGGCTACCGGCAATATCTACGAGGATATCACGCAGGCCAAGGCCGGTGCCAAGCAGGGCGCGGACATCATCGCCGTCATCCGTACCACCGGTCAGTCCCTGCTGGACTACGTGCCTTACGGCGCGACCACCGAGGGCTTCGGCGGTACCTACGCTACCCAGGAGAACTTCCGCCTGATGCGCGCGGCGCTGGACGAGGTAGGCGAGGAGCAGCACCGCTATATCCGGCTGTGCAACTACTGCTCCGGCCTGTGCATGCCCGAGATCGCCGCTATGGGCGCTCTGGAGCGTCTGGACGTCATGCTGAACGACGCGCTGTACGGCATCCTGTTCCGCGACATCAATATGCAGCGCACCATCGTGGACCAGTATTTCTCCCGTGTCATCAACGGCTATGCCGGCGTTATCATCAACACCGGTGAGGATAACTATCTGACCACCGACGACGCTATTACCGCCGCCCATACGGTGCTGGCCTCTCAGTTCCTGAACGAGGCCTTTGCCAAGGACGCCGGTATGCGCGAGGAGCAGATGGGTCTGGGCCACGCCTTCGAGATGGATCCCTCCGTGGAGAACACCTTCCTGTATGAGCTGGCGCAGGCACAGATGGCCCGCGAGATCTTCCCCAACGCGCCCCTGAAGTACATGCCTCCCACCAAGTTCATGACCGGCAACATCTTCCGCGGTCACATTCAGGACGCCCTGTTCAACATGGTGACCATCCTGACCAACCAGAAGCTGTGCCTGCTGGGCATGATGACCGAGGCTATCCACACCCCGTTCATGTCCGACCGTGCGCTGTCCATTGAGAACGCGCAGTACATCTTCCGCACCATGAAGGATCTGGGCGATGAGCTGACCTATAAAGAGGGCGGCATCATCCGTACCCGCGCCAACGAGGTACTGACCAAGGCCACCGACCTGCTCTCCGAGATCGAGAAGCTGGGCCTGTTCACCACCATCGAGAAGGGCATCTTCGCCGACGTGAAGCGCCCCAAGGACGGCGGCAAGGGCCTGGCCGGCGTGGTCATCAAGGACGACAAATACTTCAACCCGTTCATTGAAGTCATGAAAGGCAAGGTGGGAGCATGAGCAGCGGACTGTATAATACCCATAAGATCGATTTCGATACAACGCTGGATCTGACCCGCCTGAAGCCCTATGGCGACACCATGAACGACGGTAAGGTACAGACCAGCTTCACCCTGCCCATCAAGGATGATGAGCGCGGTGAGGAGGCTGCCCGCCAGATCGCCAAGAAGATGGGCCTCGAGGAGCCCAACGTGGCCTATCACACCGCGCTGGACAAGGAGTTCACCTTCTATGTGGTCTATGGCAGCTGCGTACACTCCGTGAACTACGAGGATATCCATGTTATTACTGTGGAGTCCGACGTGATGAGCATGGAGGATACCAATGAGTACATCAAAGAGCACATCGGCCGCAAGGTCGTGATGGTGGGTGCCTCCACCGGCACCGACGCTCACACCGTGGGTATCGACGCTATCATGAACCGCAAGGGCTTCGCCGGCCACTACGGCCTGGAGCGTTACGAGATGATCGAGGCCTATAACCTGGGCTCTCAGGTCCCCAACGAGGAATTCATCAAGAAGGCGCTGGAGCTGCACGCGGACGTGCTGCTGGTCAGCCAGACCGTTACCCAGAAGGATGTACACATCCAGAACCTGACCAACCTCATCGAGCTGCTGGAGGCCGAGGGCCTGCGCGACAAGTTCGTCGTATGCTGCGGCGGTCCCCGCATCACCCATGAGCTGGCCAAGGAGCTGGGCTTTGACGCCGGTTTCGGCGCCGGCAAGTATGCCGACGACGTGGCGTCCTTCGCCGTGACCGAAATGGTCAAGCGCGGCATGAAGTAAAACCATACGGCACCACTGGGTCAACTGCATAGGCAGATGGCCCAGTGGTTGCTGTCATAAAAAAGTAGGAGGAACAGAAATGGCAAAGAAACCTGTATTGACTGCCAAGGAAGCGGCGGCCATGATCCCCGACGGCGCCACGATTATGTGCGGCGGTTTCCTGGCTTGCGGCCAGGCCCGCGCTATCGTCAAGGAGCTGGTGGCCCGGGGCACGAAGGACCTGACCCTGATCGCCAACGATATGGGCCGCGCGACTGGCCCCATGGGCGAGGAGTTCTTCGGCATCGCGGAGCTGATCCACAACCATCAGGTCAAGCGCGTCATCGCCACCCATGTGGGCATGACCCCCGAGGTCGGCCAGCAGAACACCGAGGGTACGCTGGAGGTCAATCTGCTGCCCCAGGGCACCCTGGCTGAGTGCATCCGCGCCGGCGGCGCCGGTCTGGGCGGCGTGCTGACCCCCGTGGGCATCGACACGCTGGTGGAGGAGTCCCCCTTCTGCCTGGGCCGCCACACTGTGGACGGCAAGGATTATCTGCTGATGAAGCCCATCCACGCCGATTTCGCCCTGCTGGGCGCCTATAAGTGCGATGAGTACGGCAACTGCTGGTACAAGGGCACCATGCGCAACTTCAACGTGGTGATGGCCACTGCCGCAGACACCGTGATCGCCGAGTGCGAGTATATCGTTCCCGTGGGCGATATTGAGCCGGAGAACGTCCATACCTACGGTATGTGCGTGAACTACATCGTGGAAGGAGACAGAAAGTAATGGAAAAGTCTGAGATCAAGGGCTTTATTGCCAAGCGCTGCGCCAAAGAGCTGAAAGATGGCGACGTCGTGAATCTGGGCATCGGTCTGCCCACCCTGATCCCCCACTACCTGCCCGAGGGCGTTGAGGTAATCATCCACGCTGAGCTGGGTATCGTCTCCGCAGGCAAGGCACCCAAGGAGGGCGACGAGAACTATGATCCGTACCACGTTGTGGACGCCGGCGGCAGTCCCGCTTCCGTGGCCTATGGCGGCGGCTTCATCGACTCCGCCAGCAACTTCGGCCTGATCCGCGGCGGCCATGTGGACGCCTGCTTCCTGGGCGCTCTGGAGGTCGATGCCGAGGGCAACCTGGCCAACTGGATCATCCCCGGCAAGAAGATGCCCGGCATGGGCGGCGCCATGGACCTGTGCGTGGGCGCCAAGCACTGCATCGTGTGCATGGAGCACACCGCCAAGGGCAACCCCAAGATCTTCGAGAAGTGCCGTCTGCCCCTGACCGCCTCTCACTGCGTGAATAAGATCATCACCGAGATGTGCGTGTTTGAGGTCACTGACAAGGGACTGCTGATGACCGAGATCAACCCCGAGTTCACTGTCGATCAGATCAAGGAAGCCACGGCCGCTCCCTTCGAGGTCGCCGTTGACCTGAAGAGTATGCTGGACTAAGTGAAAATGCGTATGACTCCCCCGGCGAAGCCGGGGGAGTTGTTTTTTTTTTTTTGGGGGGGGGGAGCGGTGAGTGCACGATGATACCTCATCCGTCAACGCTCCGCGTTGCCACCTGTCTCCCTGCGGGTCGGTCGGTTCACGGGTCTGACACGCCACCGACGTGTCATTCAACACCGTGAACCCCTCGAGGGGAAGGCAAGGGGCTGGGCGGACCGATGCGGGAATATTTCCAAAATGTGGAAAAATGCGAGAAATTTGTTACCGGGAATGAGGGATTTTGAGGGAAATGCTGAAATTGGGGTGGACAAATGGGGAGAGTGTGGTATAATCTGTGTATCCGCAGGAGTACTCCTGCTTTGGCGTTTTAACGGGATTAAAACGAAGCGACCTGCGGAAATTTGACCTGAAAAGGGGTAGAGGACATGAAAAAGTGGATGGCGACTGTTTTGGCGCTGGTACTGGTGCTGGGACTGTGCAGCGTGAGCTGGGCGGAGGAATATGACGGTTTTGTTAAAGGTGAAAAAGGCGCCAATGGGATGGATACTTATTCCGTTGATGTGACGAGCCAAGAGCAATTGCAGGCAGCAGTTAAGGCAACGGATTGCTTTGGCGCAAATATGATCATCAATATTAAAAATGATATTACGATCACAGAGAGTTGGGAGCCTGGGTACATCAACGGCTATGGAAAGAGCGGAAAGGCTGGAACCGGTGTTGTGACAGTGAACGGGAATGGCAATAAAATCACCGGTCTGAGTAATATGCTGTTTTCGGGATCATGGGCGGGTAAGTGTGCACTAATCGTTAAAGATCTGACGATTGCGAACGCGAATATCAAAGTTGAAATAGATGATACAACAGAAAGCAAAGGAGTAGGTGCATTTCTTGGCAGCGCTGGGGCAACGACAGAGGTTGTGTTCTCAAATTGCCATTTGGTAGATTCTCATGTGGAAGGCGGACATTGGACGGGTGGTTTTGTCGGATATTCTGCTGGTTATAGCGGCAGTGATGGACCGGTGTTCCAAACAGTCAAGTTCACGGGGTGCACGGTAAGCGGCAGCACATTGACAGGTAAAGGCTCTGTTGGTGCGCTGATAGGTCATGCTACTGGCGACGCTTGGACGTTGGTGGAGGTGCTGGATACCTCTGCTACTGTGAATGAAGTGACATCTACCGGGAGTTCTGGCAACAAGGCAGGCGCTTTGTTTGGTACAACGGGAGTAGCCGGTACGGAGACGAACGGAAAAACTGGTGGTATTGTGGTTAAGGCGGTAGTTGATGGTAATACTGTACAATCCAACGGAACGACGGTAACGACCATCTATGGGCGCCAGGGTTCGCCTGAGGGTAAGTTGAAGCTGACAGGCGGCCACTATGATAATATGCCTATTGCAGAAAGCGATGCAAGTTGGGCGGCTCCTGATGGAAATCTGGCGATGGCAGAAGTGACTGATGAGTCTGGTAAGACCATATACAACTATGGTACGGATTATATCCAGACGGCAGCGACCACTGAAGGCGTAAAGACCATCATCATTAAGAACGGTGATGTACAGTTGACCGGCGTATCAGCGGGAGTGAACGTGAAAAACGATGCCGATGGGAATACGGTGACAGTTAACGGCAGCAAGAACATTACCAAACAGGATAAGGAAGGATATACTGTTCCTCAGCCGGAGCAGAAGCCGTCCGGAAACCACTACTACTATTACGCACCCAGCACCGATACCACAGAGACCAAGGGTTCTCCCAAGACCTTCGACGCGGGCATCGGCATCTACGCCGTGACGGCGATGCTGTCCGTGACCGGTATGGCGTGGGTCGGCAAGAAGCGGCACTAAGTCAACAAAAAAGAAAGCCCGTGAGGGCTTTCTTTTTTTGACATTTGCGGGGGCGAGGGCTGTGCCTGCGGGCGGCTGCGCTTTTATTTTTCACCCTTGGTCAGGTTGGTCAGAACGGTCTTGACGCCCTCCAGACCCTCGCCGGCGGCCTTTTTCACGCCTTCAAACCCCTCGCCGGCGGCCTTTTTCAGCTCGTCCTTCACGTCCACGGCCAGGCGGCGGAATATCTCGGCGATGATCTTCTTTTTCCCCTCGTCCGCGCCGGCGTACTGCTTCAGCAGCGCCGCGCCGCCGGCCAGACCGCCGCTGCGGAGGTCGTCCAGCGTCCGGGCTTTGCCGGACAGAGAGAGCACGTCAAACAGCGCGTCGGTGAACTGCTCGCGCTCGGCGGGGGTCATGGAGCCGATCCACTCCCGGAGCACATCGTCGGAGAGCCTGCCCATCTGGGAGCGCTGGCCCAGGTGGACAAAGCGGGTGCCCACCACGCTCCAGGACAGGGGCTCGTGCTGCATGATGGAACGGTTGGCGCTGTCGATAACGGCGTAGTCCTCGGCGTGCTCCAGCAGGACGCCTACGATGGAGGACTCGGGGATATAGGTGTGCAGCTTATCGGCCACCCGGCGGTATTCCGGGGCGTCCAGCATATCCCGGGCGAAGCCGGGGCCATCGTTGTTATAGGCGGACAGCAGGCGGTCCTTCTGCAGCTCGGCAGGCAGATAGATTGCCGCCCAGGCGGCTAGATTGCCGCCCTTGCTGTGGCCGCCGATACGCAGGGGCAGGGCAGGGCAGAGGGACGCCATCTCCACGGCGTAGGACACGGCACGCGTCTGGGCGGGGACGGCGGAGAGAAAGCTCATGTTGAAGTCCTCTTTCCAGCCGGCCAGAGAGGTGTCAGTGCCCATGAAGGCGACGAACAATGTGCCGTCGGGCACCAGGAAGGAGAGCGCGTCGAACTGCTTGGCGCTCTGTTCGTCGTATTCGTGGGTATAGCCGAACAGGCGCAGGTCCCGGAAGCGTTCGGTCTGTGCCGCCAGACGCAGCAGGGGGAGATAGCTGAGCTCGGAGAGGCCCAGCTGGTCATCCTTGTCAGTGAGCAGGGGTGCGACCTGGGCCAGGGTGGGCGCCGCGGCGGGGTCCTTGGTATGGACCGCGTCGATGCGGCGGAAGTTGATATAGGAGAGGATGCACAGCACCAGGTTGTCCACCTCGTTGAAGCCGTCACGGGCAAAGGTTAGGTCGCCGCGCCAGCGGAGGTAATCGAAGGGTGTGCCGTTGACGGGGGCCAGCTGTTTGGGTGTGTTCTTTTCCATATAGACCTCCTTGCGTATGGTATATGCAGTATACCATACTTTGCCCGCGGCCACAACGGGCAGCGCGGCAAAAAATGTTTGGCGAAAAATGTTTACAGTTGCGGCGTTGACGATGGGGGACTTCTATTGTATAATAAACTGATTTATTATGGGGAGGGTCCGTCTGTATGTGGATCGCGAAGGATTGGAAGGATTATGAGCTGCTGGACTGCGGCGGCGGCGAAAAGCTGGAGCGCTGGGACCGGCAGGTATTGGTGCGCCCCGATCCCCAGGCGATCTGGGAGACGGATAAGACCACGCGGCTGTGGCGCGGCGCAACAGGACGCTATTCCCGGTCTTCTACCGGCGGCGGTCATTGGGATAAAGGCAAGCTGCCAGAAAGCTGGCAGGTGCATTACAAAGACCTGACATTTCAGGTGAAGCCCATGAACTTCAAGCATACGGGATTGTTCCCGGAGCAGGCGGTAAATTGGGATTTCGCCATGGACAAGATACGGCATGCCGGAAGGCCTATCCGGGTGCTGAACCTGTTTGCCTACACCGGTGGGGCCACGGTAGCCTGTGCGAAGGCCGGGGCTTCTGTGTGCCATGTGGACGCGGCCAAGGGTATGGTGGCCTGGGGTAAGGAGAACGCCCGGCTATCCGGCCTGGGCGAAGCGCCCATCCGCTGGATCGTGGACGACTGCGCCAAGTTCGTGGAGCGTGAGATACGCCGGGGCAAGACCTATGACGCCATTATCATGGATCCGCCCTCCTACGGGCGCGGGCCCGGCGGCGAGGTGTGGAAGCTGGAGGACAATCTGTATCCCTTTGTGGAGCTGTGCAGCCGGGTGCTGTCGGACAAGCCGCTGTTCGTGGTATTGAACAGCTATACCACGGGGTTGGCGCCGTCGGTGCTGGGGTACATATTGCAGCTGCTGGTGGGACGGAAATTCGGCGGCACGGTCACATGGGACGAGCTGGGCCTGCCCTGCACGGAAAGCGGCATGGCGCTGCCCTGCGGCGCCACGGGAAGATGGTTTTCCGAGTAAACAAGAACGGAAGTAATTGCGTATGGCAGTGATGATAGAGACAAGGAACCTGACCTATACGTACCCTGCGCCGGAGGGGGAGACAAATCCTCCAGCCCTGCGGGATGTATCGGTACAGATCGAAAAGGGCAGCTTTACGGTGGTGCTGGGCCACAACGGCTCCGGCAAGTCCACCTTTGCCAAGCATTTGAACGCGGTGCTGCTGCCGTGCGGCGGCGCTGTGTATGTGGAGGGGATGGACACCCGGGACGAGAAGCTGCTGCTGGAGATACGGCGGCGGACGGGGATGGTGTTCCAGAACCCGGACAACCAGATCGTGGCCAACGTGGTGGAGGAGGATGTAGCCTTCGGCCCGGAGAACCTGGGTGTGCCTACGGCGGAGATACGCCGGCGGGTGGACGACGCGCTGGCGGCGGTGGGCATGGAGCAATTCGCCAGCCACGCACCGCACCTGCTCTCCGGCGGGCAGAAGCAGCGCATCGCCATTGCGGGTATTCTGGCCATGGAGCCGGAGTGCATCGTGCTGGACGAGGCCACGGCTATGCTGGACCCGGCGGGACGGCGTGAGGTCATCGACACCGTGCTGCGGCTGAACCGGGAACAGGGTATTACCGTGGTGCTTATCACCCATCACATGGTCGAGGCGGAGCGTGCAGACCGAGTGATCGTGATGAACGACGGCGAGGTAGCGATGGACGGTACGCCACGGCAGGTGTTCTCGCAGGTGGAGCGCCTGCATGAGCTGGGCCTGGCGGCGCCGGATACGGTGGAATTGCTGTATCGGCTGCGGCGGGACGGAGTAGATGTGCCGCTGGAAAACCTGACGGTAGACGAGTGCGCCGATACCATTTGCCGCGCCTTCGGCGGGGCGGAAGGGAAGTAACATTGGAACCGATTTTGCAGATAGAGGACCTGACCCACACCTATTCGGCGGGGACGCCGTTCCAGCGCAGCGCCGTGGAGGGGCTGAGCATGACTGTGGGCGCAGGGGAGTTCTTGGGCGTGATCGGACACACCGGGTCCGGTAAATCCACGCTGATACAGCATCTGAACGGGCTTTTGCAGCCCACGTCCGGGCGTATTCTCCTGGAGGGGAAGGACATCTGGGCGGATCCGAAGAAAATACGGGACGTACGCTTCAAGGTGGGGTTGGTGTTCCAGTACCCGGAATACCAGCTGTTCGAGGAGACGGTGTATAAGGACATCGCCTTCGGACCGAAGAACATGGGACTGGACGCGGAGGAGATCGACCGGCGGGTGCGGGACGCGGCAGCCTTTGTGGGACTGCACGAGACGCTGCTGGACAAGTCGCCCTTTGAGCTCTCCGGTGGACAGAAGCGCCGTGTGGCTATCGCGGGCGTCATCGCCATGGAACCGAAGGTGTTGGTGTTGGACGAGCCCACGGCGGGACTGGATCCCCAGGGGCGGGACACCATACTGGCACAGATACAGGCCTATCACCGCGCCAAGGGCGCGGCGGTGGTGCTGGTGAGCCACAGCATGGAGGAGATCGCCAGAAATGTGGACCGCATCGTGGTGCTGTCCGACGGAAAGGTATATATGGAGGGCACGCCGAAGCAGGTGTTTGCCCGGGCGCATGAACTGGAGCAGGTGGGGCTGGATGTGCCTCAGGTGACGAAGGTGGCCGCCGCGCTGAAAGCGCGGGGGCTGGATATCGATACAGCGGTATACACCGTGGAGGCGCTGGAGCAGAAGCTGCTGACGCTGAGGGGGGGTGCGTCTCCGTGCTGAAGGATATCACACTGGGACAGTTCTTCCCGGCGGATACGCCGGTACACCGACTGGACCCCAGGACAAAGCTGCTGTGCGTCATCCTCTACATCGTGGCGCTGTTCAGCGCCAAAAGCGTACTGACCTATGGAATCATGATCACGGTGCTGGCGGTGTCGGTGCTGGTGTCGCGGGTGCCGTTCAAGTCGTTGACAAAGGGCTTGAAGCCCGTCTATTTTGTGGTGGCCTTCACGGCCGTTATGAATATGTTTTTCACCGCCGGTACGCCGGTGGCGGATGTTTGGCTGCTGCGGAGCATCACCTGGGAGGGTGTTGTAGCCGCCGTGCAGATGGTGCTGCGGATCGTGATGCTCATCATGGGCACATTTTTGATGACGTACACCACCAGTCCCATCGCCCTGACGGACGGCATGGAGAGCCTGCTGGGGCCGCTGAAAAAGCTGCGCCTGCCGATCCACGAGCTGGCTATGATGATGTCCATCGCGCTGCGGTTCATTCCCACGCTGATCGAGGAGACAGACAAGATCATGTCGGCACAGAAGGCCCGCGGCGCGGACTTTGAGACAGGCAATATCTTCCGGCGTGCCAAAGCGCTGGTTCCCATTCTGGTGCCGCTGTTCATCAGTGCGTTCCGCCGTGCCGATGAACTGGCTACGGCTATGGAGTGCCGCTGTTACCACGGTGGTGAGGGGCGTACAGCCCTGCGGGTGCTGCGGTATAAGGCGGCGGACTGGCTTGTGCTGGTGGCGTTCCTGGCGCTGACGGCAGGCATTATCGTTTTGAAAAAGCTTGGCTTTTGAGTGAGAGGAGGCGGGGCCTATGCGGAATATCGCGCTGGTATTGATGTACAACGGCACCGCCTATCACGGCTGGCAGGTGCAGAAGACAGAGACCTCTGTGGCGCAGACGCTGGAAAAGGGCTTGTCTATGGTGTGTGGTCATCCGGTGAAGGTCATCGGCTGCGGGCGCACAGATGCCGGCGTCCACGCGGAGCACTATGTGGCCAATTTCCGTACAGAGTCGCGGATACCGGTGGATCGCCTGCCCTTTGCGGTGAATACCCATATCCCGGAGGATATTGTGGTAAAGGCGGCCTATGAGGTGGCCGATGACTTTAACGCCATCGGGTCGTGCATCCAAAAGGAGTATACCTACCGTATCTACAACTCCCGGATCAAAAACCCCTTTTACGTTCACCGGGCGTATTTCTATCCCAAGAAATTGGATGAGGACTTGATGGACCGGGCGGCCCGGATGTTCGAGGGGACCCACGATTTCGCCGCTGTGCGGAGTGTGGGGACCAACGTGCGGAGCACCGTGCGGACTATCCACTACTGCCGTGTGACGCGGAATGGGGAACTGCTGGAGCTGAAGGTATGCGCGGACGGTTTCTTGTATAATATGGTACGTGCCATTACCGGCACGGTGCTGTACGCGGCGGAGGGGAAGCTGATGCCGGAGGACATCCCGGAGATACTGAATTCGGGCAACCGGACGCTGGCGGGGCCCACGGCGCCGCCGGGAGGGCTGTATCTCACGCGAGTATGGTATGAGGATGAACGGTTGAATGGATAACAACACCAACAACTGGAAAGAGTTTACCCTGGGCGACGTCCAGGAGGAGCATCCCCGGCGTGTGGCCAAGCGCAGCCGGAAGCCGCTGCTGGTACTGCTGATCGTGGCGGTATTGGCGGTAGCGGCGGTGACGGCAGCGGTGCTGCTGGACCGCAGCGGTTTTGATGGTCTGCGCCGCAAGGTCATTTACGCCAAGGCTGTGAAGGATGAAAACGGCTGCGCCCAGCTGTATCGTTACAGCAGCGACCAGTCGGGTCATTTTGCCTCGCTGGAGGGCAGCCTTGTGTCTGTGTCCATGCACCAACTGACGGTGCTGGATGAGCAGAACAAGACACTGTATGACGAGGCGGTGAAGTTCCAATCACCGGCGTTGTCCGTCGGCGGCGGACGTGCCGCAGCCTATGACGTGGGCGGAACGGTGGTATACGTCCTGTCAGATAAGGGTTTGGTGTACACACTGGACTGCGCCGGAGAGGTGCTCAGTGCATCGTTGAATACCAAGGGCTGGCTGACTGTGGTGTGCAGTGAAAGCGGCTGCAAGGCCGCGGTACGGGTCTATGACGGCAACGGAGAAGCGGTGTTCGCTTTCAAGTCGTCGGACCGCTTTGTGATGACGGCGGCGCTGTCCGCCGACAGCCGTACCTTGGCGGCGGTGACCATGGGGCAGGAAAACGGCACGTTTGCCAGCTATGTGATCTTCTACCGGGTGAACAGTGATCAGGAGGCTGGACGCTGCACCCTGCGGGGCAGCGTGGTCTATGATCTGATGGCTGCGGGAACCGGATTCTGCGCCGTGACGGAGGAGCAGTTGTGCTTCATTGACGGCAGCGGCGTGATGACTGCCGCCTATGATTACGGCGGAGACTATCTGCGGCGGGTCAGCATCAGCGGCGACGGCTATGCTGCCCTGTTGCTGGGCCGGTACCGTACCGGCACGCAGCACCGTGTGGTGACAGTGAATAGTGACGGCCAGGAGCTGGCCTCGCTGGAGTTGGACGCGGAGGTCAGCAGCCTGTCCGCTGCGGGACGATACGTGGCCGTGCTGTGCAGCGACCATCTGACGATCTATGATAAGCAACTGCTCCCGGTGGCCGACCTGGAGGAGGTCAGCCAGGCACGGGAGGTGCTGATGCGGAGCGACGGCTCGGCTGTGCTGGCGGGCAGTACCGCTGCAAGCCTGTATCTGCCGTAAGGTGTGACGGGGCGAGGCCCTATGTGAGGTGATCACCAATGAGTGGAAATGTTGGGATTTTTGCGGATCTGATTTTACTGGCACTGCTGCTGATCGGCTTGGTACTGGGCTGGCGGCAGGGGTTCGTGCAGGCGCTGACGCGTATCATCGTAGTGGTGGCGGCACTGCTGCTGGCCAGCTGGATCGCCGGAAAGCTGGCGGAGCCGGCGGCCAGATGGCTGGAACCGATCCTTTCGGAGAAGCTGGAGCAGCGGCTGACGGCCCAGGGCAACACCGATGACGCCGGCGAGATGCTGGCGGCCTTCGGCTTTGAGGGCGATACACTGTCAGAGCTGGTGGACAACGCTGTGGAGAAGGCCCAGCAGGCGGGCGAGACGCTGCTGAGCGCTGTGGTGTCCACCGCGCTGAAGTCTGCGGCCTACGCGGTGGTGTATGTGGTGTCGTTTTTGCTGCTGCTGCTTTTGCTGCGGCTGGTACTGACACCGCTGCATCTGTTCACAAAACTGCCGGTGGTACATGGCGTCAACGCCCTGCTGGGCGGCGTGCTGGGCTTGGTGAAATGCGCGCTGCTGCTGTTCCTGGCGGTCTGGGTGCTGCAGAAGCTGCAGCTGCTGGTGACGCCGGAGCTGGTGAACAAAACGGTGCTGCTCAAATTTTTCGCACAGAACAGCCCCATCGATCTGATCGCTAAGCTGTGAAAACGGCTATAATGGATATGCTTTTTTGATAAGAGATAACGGAGGAAAACCATGCAACCGACTCTTTGTTCCAAATGTAAGAAGAATGTGGCCGTTGTGTTCATCTCCCGGATGAATGAGAAGAATGAGATGGTCAACGAGGGCCTGTGCCTTAAGTGTGCCGCCCAGCTGGGTCTGCCCCAGGTGGAGGACATGATGAAGCGTATGGGTATCACGCCGGAGGACCTGGAGAACATCAACAGTGAGATGATGCAGGCCTTCGGCGGCGCGGAGGAGCTGGATGCGCCGGTGGACGAGGGCGAGGAAGATGATGAGGAAAGCGGCAAGACCGCTACGTTCCCATTTCTGAACCGCCTGTTCAACAACGGCAGCAATCCGCCGGCCGAGCAGCAGCCGTCCCAGAACGGCGGCGCCGGACAGCAAGGGACCGGCCGCAAGACGGAGAAAAAGCGCAAATTTCTGGATAACTACTGCATCAATCTGAGCCAACGTGCCCGGGAGGGCAAGTTGGACGCCGTTATTGGCCGGGAGCAGGAGATCGAGCGCGTGGTGCAGATTTTGAACCGCCGCCAGAAGAACAACCCCTGCCTGATCGGCGAGCCGGGCGTGGGCAAGACCGCCATCGCCGAGGGCCTGGCCCAGCGGATCGTCAAGGGCGAGGTGCCGTTCAAGCTGCGGCAGAAGGAGGTCTATCTGCTGGATCTGACGGCGCTGGTGGCAGGCACGCAGTTCCGCGGCCAGTTCGAGAGCCGTATGAAGGGCCTGATCGAGGAGATACGCAAGGCCGGTAACGTGATCCTGGTCATCGACGAGGTCCACAACATCGTGGGTGCCGGCGATGCCGAGGGCAGTATGAACGCCGCCAATATCCTTAAGCCTGCCCTTAGCCGGGGCGAGATACAGGTTATCGGTGCCACCACGTTCAACGAGTACCGCAAGCACATCGAAAAGGACACGGCGCTGGAGCGCCGCTTCCAGCCCGTTACCGTCAGCGAACCCAATGTAGAGGATACGCTGAAGATACTACAGGGCATTGCCCACTACTATGAGCAGTTCCACGGTGTGTCCATCCCGCAGGGGGTGCTGCGCCAGGCGGTGCTGCTGTCCGAGCGCTATATCACGGACCGCTATCTGCCGGATAAGGCCATCGACCTGATCGATGAGGCCTGCTCCGACCGGAACCTCCACGATCCGGAGATCAACCGCCGGATGGAGCTGGAACAGGAGCTGTCCAATTTGATCTTTGAGCGCGAGAACCTGATGTCCGCCCAGCCAGCGGATGGTCAGCAGTTCACGGAGCAGGAACTGGACCAGCGGTACGAGCGCATCGCGGAGCTTCGCAGCCAGGAACTGCGGGTGACGGATGAGCTGAATGCCATCAAGGCCAAGGGGATGCCAGAACTGACTATGGAGAACATTGCCCGGGTCATCGAGATGTGGACAAAGATCCCCGCCAGCAAGATCAAGGAAGAAGAGTTCAAACGTTTGGCGGAGCTTGATCAGCGGCTGCGCGCCCATGTGGTGGGCCAGGACGAGGCGATCGCCGCCGTGTCCGCCGCGATCCGCCGCAACCGCGTGGGTATTTCCCCCAAGCACAAGCCGGTGAGCTTCATCTTCGTGGGTCCTACCGGTGTGGGCAAGACGGAACTGGTGAAGCAGCTGGCTGACGATCTGTTCAATGCGCCGGAGAGCCTGATCCGCCTGGATATGTCCGAGTTTATGGAGAAGCACTCTGTCTCCCGTATTGTGGGCAGTCCTCCGGGCTATGTAGGCTACGACGAGGCGGGGCAGTTGACGGAGAAGATACGCCGCAAGCCCTACTCCGTTGTGCTGTTCGATGAGATCGAAAAAGCGCACCCGGATGTGCTGAATGTGTTGCTGCAGATTTTGGACGACGGACAGATCACAGACGCCCACGGACGGAAGGTGAATTTTGAGAACACCGTCATCGTGATGACCTCAAATGCAGGGTCCGACACTAAATCCGCCGGTGCAGTGGGCTTCGGCGGCAGCGCTGACGACCAAGGCAGGGAGCGAATCATGAAGGCGCTGCAGGACTTCCTGCGGCCGGAGTTCCTGAACCGCGTGGATGAGATCGTGTGCTTCAACCACCTGACAAAAGAGAACTTTGCCGGGATCGCCCGTATCATGCTGGATGAGTTGAAAGCCTCGCTGGGCGACAAGGGCTATACCCTCCGCTATGACGAGGCACTGGTGGACTATTTGGTAGAGAAATCCTACTCTTTGACCTACGGCGCCCGAAACCTGCGGCGCCTGATCCAAAAAGAGCTGGAGGACCCCATGGCCGCCCGGATCATCGATGCGTTCGAACATCCCATTACGCAGATCAGCGCCACCGTACGCGACGGCGCGGTGCAGCTGTACACATTGTGAGGTGAGTCTATGCTGTTTCGCAAGGATATGGATCCCCGGTGCGCATACTGTGCCAAAGGAAGCCGCATTGGCGAGGACAAGGTAGCCTGCGTCAAGCGGGGTGTCGTGATGCCGGAGGACCACTGCGGCGCATTTAAGTACGATCCCCTGAAGCGGGTGCCGCCCCGGCCGATGAAGCTGGATACAGATAAGCTGCGGGAAGAGGATTTTCAACTGTAAGCACAATAGGCAGCCGCCTCTGGGCGGCTGCCCGTGCAGTGAAAGGAGAATGGCATGACTGTTAAAAAAGTATGGGCGGTGTACTTCAGCGGGACCGGCACCACGAAGAAAACAGTCGATCGCATCGCCCACCGTCTGGCAGAAGCGTTGGGCACAGACTGCGAAGTGTATGACTACACGCTGCCTGCCGCACGCCGACAGGAGCTGACCATTCCGTCCGGTGATGTGGCCGTAGTGGGTTGTCCCACCTACGCTGGGCGCGTTCCAAATCTGCTGATGCCGTACCTGCGGGATATGGTGCACGGCGAGGGTGCTTTGGCGGTGCCTGTGGTGCTGTTCGGCAACCGCAATTACGATGACGCGTTGATGGAGCTGTCGCGGCTGCTGACGGCTGGCGGCTTTTCCTGCGTGGCCGGGGGGGCCTTCGTGGGGGAACACAGTTTTTCCCGCACCTTAGGCGCGGGTCGGCCCAGTGGGGCGGATATGGCGGAGATGGATGTCTTTGCCGACCATGTGGCCGCCAAGCTGGTAGCGGGAGATACTGCGCCCGTCACCGTGGGCGGCTGCGACCCCATACGGCCCTACTACACCCCCCGTGACCGCCATGGTGATTCTATCAATATCCTGAAGGTCAAGCCCAAGACGGATATGACAAAATGCGGGGGCTGCGGGCTATGTGCTGCCCGGTGTCCCATGGGAAGTATCGACCCGGCGGACGTGTCCCGGGTCAACGGAGTGTGCATCAAGTGCGGTGCCTGTGTCAAGGGCTGTCCCACCGGTGCCAAGTATTTCGATGACCCCGGGTATCTATACCACAAGAGCGAACTGGAGGAGATCTACGCCCGGCCGGCAAAGAACGAGGTGTTTCTGTAAGTATCAAAGAGGCAGGCAGCGGAGATAATACATAAGCTGTGCTGATGACGTAGAGCCTTCCATTCCAAGTGGACAAAATGTGGAATTGACCGTTGACAAAAGGCACGGTGTATGGTAGTCTAACAAAGCTGTCCGGGAGGGCAGAGTGCGTGTAAAGCGA